>Ga0116149_1000727_pt1 | contig 42609 bp, 34 predicted proteins | sample AD_UKC057_MetaG_FD_89787 | JGI IMG/M metagenome (GOLD analysis project Ga0116149, IMG submission 89787) | Active sludge microbial communities of municipal wastewater-treating anaerobic digesters from USA - AD_UKC057_MetaG | ecosystem: Engineered > Bioreactor > Anaerobic > Digestate | place: USA...
AATTAGGAAAAAAGTGGAATTTCACTTGACAAAGTAATACTAGAGTATTACATTATAAATAATCTAACCGATAAGGAATTCGAGCATGCCGAAAACAAATTCTGCGAGTAAACCAGTACGATCTTTTCGAATAAGCACAGAAGGCGTGAGTCAATTAAGAGCGATGGCAACCGTTATGGGACGGAGTGAAAGCGATGTGATTGAGGTTGCACTAGATCGAATGTATCGCGAGGAGATTCGTTATAACCGGGTCCTACGAGAAGGTGCCCGACCTGAAGATCAGTATCAGATAGATAAAGAGAATGAAGGAGAAAATGAAATTCATCGTAGTGATTCTTAAGTTGATTGGATGGGTTGTCAAAACAACAGTCATCCTTGCTATTTGCTCCAGTATTTTATTCGTTGCCTACAAAGGAAACCAGCCTATGCAGGTTCCTGAAGCACCGAAGGGGATGACTTACTTTGAATTCGTTGCTGACCGGATAGATGCCGCAAAAACGGTAGAACCTTCCCGGTGCGGGTGGGGCATGATGTTTTCTCTAGCCGCTCTGGGTCCAATTTACTCATTTGTTTATACCGAAGTTGGTATCCACCCGGATGGAGCTCTTGCGCGAGGCACCGCCCCAGATCCAGGTATCCCTAAGGATGTCGCAAATGCTAAGTGGTATGAAATGCCTGGCATTTGGTGGAATACGGTTGAAAGATTATCCTGGACGATGGTGGGAAAAGAGGCAACCTACGGATGTAAGTTTAGGCCAGTAGATTGATTCACCTATCCGATCATTAGGATGATTCCATCCAGATGGAATATGTAGGATTATTAAGACATTCGCAAAATAATTACCTCCATTAAGCTGGGACTTGGAGTTGTTCTGCTCTTCTACTGATTAAGTAACCATTGGATCACCCAGGTTACTCATATAGCGTAATTTTGGCTGAATTCATTAAAATCGTTATATAGGTAATCCCATTTGTTCAGTATGAAAACTTCCCAGGGAAGAAAAGCTCTCCTGGGAAGTTTTTGAGGATTAAAAGGAAACGGTTAAGGATATGCTGGAAGGGTAGGGGTTCGCGTGACTGTGGGTGACGGAGAAGGTGAAGGAGTATGGGAGGGTAATGGGGTGTTGGTTGGCCAAACGATGGTTGGAAACGGAGTTTCTGGAATAATCGTCAGGTCTGGCGGCGGTGTGGGGGCAGGGAAGTCGGTTTCGAGTTCCATTTTCGCCTGGTTTTCTTCTACCTGCTTGCCCTCAGCATCCAGATAGATTGTGACCGAATCCGTTACCCGCGTGATGGATGGATGCCCAGCGGCAGCAATTAGCCCATAGCTAAAAATCCCATAGGACACGACGGGTTTGGCCAAGATTACATGACCAGTAATTATGTATTCCTCCCCTCCTTTTGTATCGATCCACCAGTCCATACTACTATCATTTTTATAGGCTAGTTCCGCTGAGTCCGGTTTTTTTTCAATATCAAGAATTGTTATAGTGCGATCACCATACAAGGATATTCCAAGGTTGGAGATATCCTTTTCAGTTTTAATTGAAATCACGAAAGGGGCAGGTACTAAGGCTTGAACCGGGCTTTCGACCTCGATGCTGACGCATATTCCCTCTTTGCATTCAGCGCCAGAACTGCTGGAGCTGCAAGCTGACAACAATAAAACTAGGAGCATTGAAAACAAGGACACGCGTTTCATGGGATGTCTCCTTTCGGGATCAATCGTTCATGATGACCGGCAAGAAAATCCGGCTGTTGATTTGCAGGACGTGTATCCAAAAGCCACTAGTCGTGGTTTTTATAGAATCATTTGCGCGGACTGTTACGTAGCACGAGCCAACCCAATTCATTTGGGGATTGGCGTTGACCCAATGCGAATCCAGGCTGATTCCGCAACGCGAATCGGAGACGCTGACGATCGAGTATGTCAGCGATGCATCCGGACTTTCGGAATCGCTCGAATAATTCCACAGATCTAAAAGATGTGTGCGCGGAAAATTCTGGAGAGTTCTCTGCTCGGGGATGGTGCTGAACACAGGAGCGTTGTCGTAATCGATGGTGTTTTGGTAAATCGAGCGCACTCCATTGTGTTTATCAGATCCCTGGTAAGCATCCCAGAACTGCTGGAAACTTGAACGTCCTGACCCAACTAGGGCAATATCGACGATAGGATCGAACCCCCAGGAAGCATTATCGTACCAAGGTGATTCATTCGCTGAATCCATCAGATCATATAAAGCACCCGCTACGCGACCTTCGACACCATCACTCCAAGCGAAATCTTGAGCACTATCATTTCGAGTATGATTTTCAAGGTCAAAATGACGAATATTAGCTTGACCTGTGCAGGGGCCATCATCAAAATCGTAACAAATATCCCCGTTTACCGCGACGGCAAAATAATCAGCCCATCCTTCCGACCAGGCGCATTGAACCGATTCTTGGCTAAATATTTCGTGGGAAAAACAGCCGAAATCGTACCACAACCATTGGCCGGTTTTGTTCCACATAATGTGATGACCAAGCTCATGAACAATCGTATCTGGCGAGAAGCGGGAATCATGGGCTATGTAGACATGGGGATTAATCAGCGCCCAAAAATGCGATCCCTGGATACCATTTTCAGAGTTTTGGTTCTCATCCCAATGAGCAGTCAAGTAGCCAGGATCGATTTGAGGGTTCGTATGGCTTAAGTAGTACTCTCTGGCATGGCGAATATCTTGAAAAATCCACATAGCCTCGAGTTTAGTATAACCATAAGGTAGGGAAGCTGAAATCGTCGTGTTACCCATATTGATGTCGTTATAAGTGGAACTGCTCCACGCATATCGGGTCCCACTGGAATTTGTAACCGTGTATTCATCGTTTTCCAACGCCCAAAGGACATAAAGATCGAGGCGCCGGTTCCCTAATATTGGGTCTGTGTCATCTGTATCCCAATTTGTCAGGGTCGGGAAGCTGTATTGACCAGAACTACTTGTAACAATGATCTCATCAAGTAGATCATTGCCTCCACTTGTATCCCGGTCCCAAAGCTGGACCTTAATCCCCTTGGCTCCTTGCACGGTTGATGAACGGTTGGCATAGGTGAAACTGCCTTGAACGGTTATATCCCCTGGTTGGAAATTGAGCGCGATATCACCGATCCAAGGACCTTCATATTGGACAGAGCTGTCGCTGGTGAAGTGCCAGCCGATCCAGACGTCGCTGTCACCCAGGTAAGAGTTGAGGCTAAAGGTTTTGTTTTCCCAACCAACGTCACCGTCCCACGACCAGCCACTGAAATTGGACCCATTGCTCGAAATTCCAAAAAAGACGTGATCGTAATTGACTTCAATGTGACGCCAAAGCATGAAGGCAACCTGGGCCGATTTGGCGTTGCTCAAGTCAAAAGGCCCATAAATCATCCACGTGTCCATTTCTTTAGGATAGGTTGTAGACAATGTAGGATCTATGCCGTCGGCACCGCCGCGCGCCGGCCAGGCAGCCCAGTATCCACTATATGGTTTGAGATTATCATCGTCCCAATAATACTCCTTCCCGTCGTTTGGGTTGCCATCAAATATAGACCACCCACCAGAATAGGGGGGAAAGATACCTTCAAAGGATTGGTTCATGATGTCTATAGTCCCGAGAACATCCAGCTGCATCTCAGGAGGGCTCTCGGCATCATTTTTCTCGCCGGTTTCAAACCCGTCCGATATTTTCATGGCGTCTATCGAAATTCTTTCGGAGGTCGGCCTTCCATCATCTTCCAAGAGAGCAACCGGCAATTCCTCGACCGGTGCATAAAAGGGAGCGATAGACACATCCAGTACACCTCCGCCGATATCGAATTGGGTGTCGCGGATTAGAACGATCCATCGTCAGCGCGTCAGTCTCGAAGATAACCTTTACAGCCACACCAAACTTGTGGCAGACCTCTGTCACCGCGCGGATATCCGCCTCCACCTCGGCAAACATCCCGCTGCGGATCCAACCGTAGTTGGCGACCACATCCAGCTCAGCCACGTCACCGCGCCGGCAGTACTCCTCGGCCTGCAGCACTTTGGAACGGGTGGTAGAGAGTCCGAATGGGAAGTCGCACACGACGCAAATTTTCGTGGCAGTGCCGCGGGTAAGTTCGGAGGCAATGTCCAGCGAAGCGGGGTTCACGCACACCGTCGCGCAGCCAAAATCTATTCCTTCCTGGATGTATTTGCGAATCTCTGCCTGGGTAAACTCAGGCTTCAGCACGGATTGATCGATATAGGCTGCCAGTTCCCAGACGGTCATCTCGCTTGCTTTTTTGGTGGGTTTCATTGTGTTCAGCTCCTGCTCCTAATTATTACCGCGAAGAACACGGTGTTAGTGGCTAAAATCATATCGTAAAACATTAGAATCGGATAAAAAAAGACCAAAGTCATCCCGAAAAAATCTTTTTTCATCACCCTGGGCAGTAATAAGGGCCATCCCGGGCAGCCCTGGCACGCTCCACAGGCTGCAGAGCATCCGTGTTTGTGATTGCCCAGCCTGAATAAAGTCAGGCCGGGAAGCCAACATTTGTTTTCGACGGTTGTGCGGTCTTGCTGAGGACAAAACCAGGCCGAGCGGATCCTACTTTATCAGCGGCACAATCAGCAGCGAAGCCATGCCAATCAGTTTCATGAAAATCAGCGTGGACGGGCCCGCCACATCCTTAAGCGAATCCCCCACCGTATCGCCGATGACCGCGGCAATGTGCTCCGGCGTCCCGCGTGAAAACTCCAGGTTCTCAATCATCTTCTTGGCGTTGTCAAAAGCTGTGCCGGTATTGTTAAAGAAGGGCCCCAACAGCGCGGAACAGGCCACCGACCCCACCAGCACCGCCCCCAGCGCGTTCATCCCGAAGGCGAATCCAATCGCGATAGGCACCAGGATGCTGATGGCGCTGGGCAAAATCATCTCGCGCAGCGCGTTGCTGGTGGCAATATCAATGCATTGGGAGTAATTCGGCTTTGCCAGGCCTTTCAAAATATCCGGATTCTGCTGGAACTGATCCCGCACGGCATCCACCATAGATTCAGCCGTTTTGGCGGTGGAGCCGATGACCAGCGATGAAATCAGGAAAGGCAGGCACACCCCAATAAAAAGGAAGCTCAGGTTGAACGGCGTGGTCACATCGATGGCGTCGATGCCAGCCAGTTTATAAAAAGTCAGGAAGATAACAAACGCGGTGATGGTGCCGGAAATCATGGCGTACGCTTTGGTGATGGCTTTCATCGTGTTCCCCACCGAGTCCAACTGGGAAAGCTTGTCGATGACCTTTTGGGAAGCGCGCGACATACCGGCGATGCCCGCCGCGTTGTCGACAATCGGGCCAAACGCGTCGGCCGCCATGATAAAAGTAATCAGCAGGTCAGTGCCGATATTGACGCCTACCAGCGCCAGCAGGCTGTTGCCGGAAAGGGAATACACCCCGATGACGACGCCCATCAAAACGATGACCGGCAGCACCGGGCTTTGCAGGCCGTAAGAAATCCCGGTAATCAGATTCAGCGCCGCCCCGCGGTTGGAAGCTTTGGCTATATTCCGAACGGGTTTGCCTTCCATGCCGGCATAGTAGCGCGTGCTGAGCGACGCAATGGTTGTAATCAAAACGCCCAGGGTGGCCGCGATGCCAATAATCCAGTCATTCAACAGCAAAAGGGACATCCCCAGCGCTCCAATAATGCTAAGCACTGAGCTGACAAACAACCCGACGTTAAACTGGATGGACGGGCTCATCCCCCTTTTCCACTCACGGCTGGCAAAGATGCCGGCCGCTGAGGCAAAAATACCTACGCTTTGCAGCAAGAAGGGAAAGAAAATGGCTTTTGGCCCATAAACGGAAGCCATAGCGACCGCCACGATGGAGCCTGTGACAAGGTCGTCGCTGAACGTCTGGAAAAGGTCCGCGCCCCGGCCGGCGCAGTCGCCCACGTTATCACCCACCAGGTCAGCGATAACCGCCGCATTGCGGGGATCGTCCTCAGGGATATTCTCTTCAATCTTGCCTACCAGGTCCGCGCCCACATCCGCCGATTTGGTAAAAATGCCGCCGCCAATTTGCGCGAACAGCGCTGCCAGGCCGCCTCCAAACGCGAAACCAATCAGCGCGTCCGGGTCGCGAAAGATGCTGAAGAGCACTGAGAGCACAATCAGGCTCAGGCCGGTGATACACAGGCCCATCACCGAGCCGCCAAACAAGGCGGTGCGGAAAGGTTCGCGTTTGCCTTCTTTGGCGATATCCGCGGTTTGCAGGTTGGTGCGCACGCTCACGCTCATGCCAATGTACGAAGCCAGTAGCGAAGTGAGCACCCCAAAGACCGCCGTCAAAGCCGCCTTCCAATCCAGAATCCAGTAAAGCAGGGCGGCAAAGAAAGGCGTCACCATCAGGATCGTTTTTATCTGCCGCCTCAGGTAAGTCCGGGCGCCAGTGCGGATATCCCCGGCCACTTCCATCATTTCAGTGGAGACTACCGGCCGCAAGGTGATGCGCAAAATAAAATAGGCAGCCAGCGCGATGCCGAGCAAACCTGAAATGAGTGAGACCGTGTACAGCCGCATATCCAGGGTGAAGACCAGCACAATACTGGCGATGAGGACGGTCATCCCAAGGTAAAACCAACGGCTTTGGAATACCTTTGCCCTGGCTTGTGATTGGTCAATTTTGTTTATCGCTGAATCTATGGAACGCATATTGGACCACTTACCTTCTTCAATATTTTCTGGGAATGGAGAGAGTGTTTCTGAGCCCTGTTTTGCTGGGATCTTGGATTTTAGGACAGGAATCCCTGAGCTGTTCACTAAGATGAATGGGTTATTTTCAGAAACAGAATTATACATCTATGCCCAATTTATGCGAAGAATATTCACCGCCCATTTCCGCCGCCGCATGTCCTGATTCTCCGCAGGCTGTTCTCCTGTCTGTCACATTCCAGCCGTGGAGGCCCGTGCCAGGCGCAATGTATAACTTTTTCGCGCCCGCGTTTTTGACTCCCACTTCCATCAGCGATACGATTGGCCTATGAACACCTCAGAAACAGAAAACCGCGTTTTACCATTCGGGCGCGCGCAAGCGCTCCTGGATATTTTGCGGGTCCGCTTTGAACAGCACCCGCGCCGCCACCCGGGCATTTCCTGGCAGGATGTGCTCTCGCGTTTGCAGGCCCAGCCCCAAAAGTTGTGGACGCTCGAACAAATGGAAACCAGCGGCGGGGAACCGGACGTGGTCGGGCAGGACCCTGAGACCGGCGTGTATGTGTTCGCCGACTGCTCCGAAGAGACTCCCTCCGGCCGCAGAAATCTATGTTACGACCGCGCCGCGCTCGACGCCCGCAAAACAGCCAAACCGCAAGGTTCCGCCGTCGAAATGGCGGAGGCTATGGGGGCGGCGCTGCTTAACGAAGAGGAATACCGCGGACTGCAGGCCGTGGGCGAATTCGACCTCAAAACGTCCAGCTGGATAGAAACCCCCGCGGATGTGCGCGGGCTTGGCGGCGCGCTGTTCGCGGACCGGCGCTACGGGCGGGTCTTTGTGTATCACAACGGCGCTTCCTCTTATTACGGGGTGCGCGGTTTCCGCGCCGCGGTCAGGGTCTGACGTTTCTTTCGGACGCGAGTTCAAAGGCATTTTTCGCGCCCACTTAAAGAGATGAATCCCCAAAATACAGCTGTGTGATGATCATATTCAGCGCCCCGATTGAAACTTCTGCCAGCGTATAATTAGCGCGAATCGCCGCGCAACTCCACCTCATAAGGAGGTAAATTTCAATGCAGCCCGCCGCAGACATCATCAACCAGTTGACGCTCGAAGAAAAAGCCGCTTTGTGTTCCGGCAAAAATTTCTGGTATCTAAAAGCGCTTGAACGCCTGAACATCCCTTCCATCATGCTTACGGACGGGCCCCACGGCCTGCGCAAGCAAGCCGGCGCGGCCGACCACATCGGCCTGAACCTAAGCGTGCCCGCCACCTGCTTTCCAACGGCCTCCGCGCTGGCTGCCACCTGGAACCGTGAATTGGTTTTTCAGGTCGGGCAGGCGCTGGCCGAGGAGTGCCTGCAGGAAGGGGTCAGCGTTATTCTCGGTCCGGGCGCGAATATCAAACGCTCTCCGCTGTGCGGTCGGAATTTCGAATACTTTTCCGAAGACCCCTATCTGACCGGAGAAATGGCCGCCAGTCACATTCTGGGGGTTCAATCTCTCGGCGTCGGCGCGTCGCTCAAGCACTTCGCGCTCAATAACCAGGAAACGCGCCGCATGACTTCTAATTCCGTGGCGGACGAGCGCGCTGTCAGGGAGATTTACCTGGCAGGCTTCGAAAGAGCAGTGAAATCCGCCCAACCCTGGACGGTGATGTGCTCTTATAACCGCATCAACGGCACCTACGCCTGTGAAAACAAACAGCTGCTCACGGATATTCTCCGGAAGGAATGGGACTTTGAAGGTCTGGTAGTCACGGACTGGGGCGCAATGAATGAGGTCGTCCAGGCTGTCCGCGCGGGCACAGACCTTGAGATGCCCGGCGTGGACAATGGAAACACCGAAAAACTGATTGCCGCCGTGCGGTCGGGAGAGCTGGACGAAGCAGCGCTGGACCGCGCCGTGGAACGGGTGTTGAATCTCATCGAAAAAGCCTCAGCCAGCCTGCGCCCGGGCTATCACTGCGACCTTCAGGCCCACCATGCCCTCGCGCGGCGGGCTGCCGCGGAAGGCGCGGTGCTGCTGAAAAACGAAGGCGGGCTGCTGCCCCTCCAGGGTGGGGGCAAAATCGCGCTCATTGGCAGATTCGCCAAAGAGCCGCGCTACCAGGGCGCGGGCAGTTCGCTCATCAACCCCTCCCGGCTGGAAAACCTGTACGATGAACTGGGCGCACTCCTTGGGGAGGAACGCCTGATTTACGCGCCCGGCTACAGCCCGAAAGGCGAGCCGGATGAAGCCCTGCTCTTCGAAGCCCGCGAAGCTGCCGCGCGCGCGGACACCGTCATCCTGTGCGCCGGCCTGACAGAGCTGGATGAAGTGGAAGGATTGGACCGCGAACACATGCGCCTTCCCGAAGGCCACAACAAACTCGTCGCGAGCATAAGCGCGGCCCATCCGCGCTGCGTTGTCGTCCTCAGCAACGGCGCACCCGTGGAAATGCCGTGGATTGCTTCCGCTCCCGCGGTGCTGGAAGCGTTTCTGGGCGGGCAGGCAGGCGCCGGCGCGGTCGCCGACATCCTGACCGGCCGGGTCGATCCGAGCGGCAAACTGGCAGAGACATTCCCTCTCAGGCTGGAAGACGCGCCTGCCCGGCCTTTCCCCGGCGGGCCGGAGACTGTGGAATACCGCGAGAGCATTTACGTGGGTTACCGCTACTATGACGCGGCGCAGGCAGAGGTGCTCTTCCCATTTGGGCACGGACTCAGTTACACCAGTTTTGAATACAGCGATTTGCGCGTCCGCGAAGCCGGAGGGCAGGTAAAAGCAGCCTTCACGCTAAAGAACAGCGGTTCGCGCCCGGGCAAAGAAACCGCCCAGCTGTACGTCCGGGATGTGCGTGCTTCGGTTTTTCGGCCGGAAAAAGAACTGAAAGGCTTTGCCAAGGTGGAACTTCAGCCGGGCGAGCAGCGCGAGCTGGAAATCACGCTGGACCCGCGCGCATTCGCTTTTTATGATGCTGACAGCCGCCAATGGGTCGTTGAGGAAGGCGAATTTGAGATTTTGGTTGGCGCGTCCTCGCGCGATATCCGCCTGAGGGCCGTCCTGAGCCTGCCGGGAAAAAGCCCCGCCGGCCGCGCCGAGAATAAGCTGCTCGAGCCTTATTACCACCCCACAAGCGCCGCGGGGTTTCCGTCCGAGTCGTTCGCGGAATTGTTGGGCAGCCCTCTCCCATCAAACAGGTCAGCCCGAAAGGGACAGTTCACCCTGAACACGCCCCTGGCGGATATGCGTCACACGCTGGTAGGCGGCTACTTATTCCGGGTTTTCAGCAAGTCCATCCAGCAAATGCTCGGAACAGAGCAGGATTCCCCGACCGGCAAACTAATGAACGCCATGCTGCGGGAGATGCCTTTGCGCAGCGCCCTGATGATGGCCGGCGGCATAAGCCGAGAAAAGCTCCTGGCGCTGGTGACGATGATGAACGGGAGCTTTTTTAAGGGGCTGATAGCGTTCCTGAAGGCGCGTTAATTGCTGCCTGCGGTAAGGTCAGGTCGGCGCGCCCCCCGAAGTGTCAGGAAGAGCGAGGAGGTTGTTTGCCGAGGCGCATACTTTGACGGGTCCGCATGGAAACGCGCACAAACTCGGCAGCGTGCTTCAGGGGGCTGATGTGGCTGGTTTCCCCCGCGTAAATGGTGCGAATGGGCACCCAGCCCAGCTTAAAGCCGTTTTGAACGCACAGGACAATCATTTCCACTTCAAAAGCGAAACCCTTTTCGGCAGATTCAAGGCTGGCCTCCATCAACCGACGGCTGACCAGGCGGTAACCGCTTTGGTTATCCGCAACAGGCTGCCCAAGCGCCCACGAGAACAAGCGGGTGCCCAGCGTGTTGCTCAGGCGGCGCACCCGCGGCATCCTGGAAAAATCGCGCCTGCCAATAATCAGGTCGCCGCCGTCCGCGGCAAAAGCCCGCGCGAAAGCGGGGATTTCAGCCGGGTCGTGCTGCCCATCCGCGTCCAGGGTAATCACCGCGTCATAACCCTGTTCGAGCGCTCGGCGGAACCCCGCCCGCAGCGCCGCGCCCTTGCCCTGGTTGGGCGTTTGCGTCAGCACATCCGCGCCGGACTGCCTGCCAACAAGCGCTGTTTCGTCCGATGAGCCGTCATCCACCACTAAAACAGGCAGAAACGAGCCGGCTGCCGCCGCTACCGGCCCAAGCCGCGCCGCTTCGTTATACGCCGGGATGACTGCCAGAATTCGTTGACGTTCGTTGTTCATTAACACTGCTTCGCCCTTTGCTTAAGCCCGGCTTATGCATGCGTATGCCCGCGGCGTTTGTACCAAACCAGCCCCGCCGCTGCCAGCACGCCGGTGACGCTCCAGATGACCGTCTGTACGGTACCAGAGACGGTGCTTACGGCCGCTCCAAAGAAATAGCCTGCCAGCATAATCAGAACCGATTTAATCATTTCTCCACACAGCCAGGCGGCCGCCCACTGGCGTTTGGGCACGCGGCTGAGGCCCACGGCAATCAGCGTTGGAATCGATAAACCAGCGCTGAATTTTGCCAGGAAGATAATCCGCGCGGTATGGCTGCGCACAATATCCCGCAGGCCGGCAACTTTTTCAGTGCTGACTCCCAACCTGGACGCAATTTTGTCAATCCACTCCGGCCGGGCAAATCTGCCCAGGCTGTACCAGCCGATATCGCCAAACAGGTTCCCCGCGACGACAGCAGCAAATATCGGAACGGGCTGCAAGAGACCCTGCGCGATGCCCGCGCCGCTGGTAAGTATGGTCAGAGGTCCCTCCACCAACGCCGAGAGCGCGAACAGGAGGTAAACCCAAAAGCCTTTCACAAAATGTGAGCCTAACAATCCTAACATGTTTATCCTTTAACAGCCGACTTTTAGAGAAGAGAGGCAAGCATGCTTTCGTTCTCAATAATTGAAGGCGGTTCTGATGGCAATAAAAAACCGCTCCGGCGGCTGCAATAAACGGCATTTATACCACGCTTTCCCGCGAAAAGGCAAAGTTTGAATAAACTTCTCAGGTTTGAAGGCTGGGGAACGTGTGAGCAAATTTGTAAATGATTGCCAGGCTGGAAATCCCTAAATTTGGATGGGTCCTGTGCTCGTTCGCCGGCGCGCCGCTGTTGACCGCTCGAACAGACAATGGAGCGCACAAAGGATTTCATGAAGAAGGCCTTGTTTTCTTAAACTGGGATTCCATCAAGACGCGCCAGCAAGCACAGGACCGGTTTTCCGCAAAACAGCGGCATTCATTTCCGGCTTTTCGTGGAGAAAGGTTGAGCAAGAGCCAGCCAAGCGCGCCAAAAAACGCGGGCGGGCGCTGCCCTGCAGCCCGGGGGCATCATCGTTCCCAGTATCTAAATAAGCCTGTATTAATTGCCTGCATAGGACTACAATATCCGTAATCAGCACAAAAAAGGAGCTATGGATATGTCCCCAAAGAAGCAATTCTCACAAGAGGAAGCAAAGATTTTGGCAGAACAGCTGGGAGTGGACTGGACGCATTTTGATGTGGAACAGTTCACCATGGGCATCAACGTGGAGCTGGAGCACGGCCTGCGCGACCCGCTCACTAATGTCACCAATGACGACCCGCTGACCACAGCGAAAATCGCGCTGGCGCACCTGAATGAATTCCCGGATTATTACACCCGTCTGGACATTCTGGAAAAGGAAGCCGACGATTACTGGAAGGATAAAAAGAAATAATCCGCCAACGCATCTTGCCCATTAGGCGCGATTGAACACGTAATTAATGTAGGTTAACGCCCGGGCGCGGCTGGAAACTCAGCCGCGCCTTATTTTTGATGGCCAGCAGGCCCGAACGCGAGCGCCTGCTTAAAGATGCAGATTGCGGGCCGCGATAAAACCCAGCTTGCGTTCTGTCAGGGCGCGCGCGGTCGCGTTGCAGGCCGCCACCTTATCCATAAAGTTCAGCTGCAAATGCTCCCAATCGCCGCTGGCAATCACTTCCGCTTTATCCCTGAAGTAATCCAGAATATCGGAGGGATGCTGGCGGGCCGCGTCAATTTCGGGGTCCCCGCCTTCATGCTTGGCAGCGATGTTTGGCACTTTGGCTGCCACTTCCAGCAGTTCCTGGCGGCGGTTGTAAGGTTGAATCACGATGCTTTTCTGCGTCTCGGTGATGTGGTGCTCAAAGCGGATGACCCGCTCAAAGCCCAGCGCTTTGCGGAATTCGGAACTAAGTTCAAGCGTTTCGTTATTGATGGAATTGGACCAGTTGAAGCCAATCAGCGGCGAGGTGCCGTCCGGCCGGCTGAAAAGCTTCGCCATTGTCATAATCCACAGGGCGGAATAGGGATTGTCCGCGCCAAAGTAGACGGAAATCTTGAACTGGATATCCACGCCCAGCTTATAGAGCATAAACCCGAGCAGGATTGTCCCCGCGTTAAAGTTGAGTACATGCTGGACGCCGTAGTTGGTGTAATAGTACAGGAATTCATCCAGCCAGCGCAAAGCGTGGTCGTTAGGCTGCCCGATACCACCAAAATAGCCGGTGATAGTGGCCGGGCCGCCCAGGTGCGGGTTGGAGCCGTCGGTGCCTTTGGTATCCAGGGTTTCGACAAACGAAGCGCCGATGATATCCAGCGCGGCAACGATAGCCGGCAGGTCGCCGTCGGCTTCTGATTCTTTCATTTTCCGGACTGCAATGAAACGCCCGGGAACCAACGAACGCTCCGCGATGGCGCGCTCCAACATGGGACGAATCCAGGGAAAATACTGCAGCGCGGAGACTTCCAGCGTGACCGCGCATTCTTCATTGATACAGCCCGCTTCGTAAGCGTCTCCCAAAATAGCTCTGCGGTAGTCTTCCAGCCGGATAAAAGCGCCGCGGTCGCGTTGCTCAATCAGCCAGCGCAAGTCATCCAGATACAGCGGAGCCTTCTGCCGGACTTTTTCGAAGAGGGCTTCCATTTTACGGGATTCGCGGTGCTTGCGGTTTATCTCTTCGGGGGTGCCGTAGCGCGCCACAACGTCTAAAAAGGCGCTGACAACCCGGCTATTGGGGTCCAACAAGACGCTGTTAATCGCTTCCAGGTTGTCCGCCTGAATTTTCAACAATTCTCTCAGGTCGCTCATCGCAGTATTCCTTAAAGCATGCTCAAAAGTTCGTTGTATTCTTCATCAGTCATGCCGAACCAGTTTTCCGGCGCCGGGAAGGTTTTTTCGCTCACCTCGCGCACATAACTCTCCAAACCCGCGCGGATGACAGAACCGGCATCCGCGAAAACTTTGGCCATGCGCGGCTTAAACTTCGGGTAGAGCGCGAAAGCATCGTGGTAAATCAGCAGCTGCCCGTGCGCGTGCGGACCGGAACCAAGCGACATAATCAGGCAATTTTTCGCCCGCTCAGTCACCAGTTGGCACAGGCGGTCCGGCACCAATTCCAGCAGAATCATGAAGGCGCCGGCCTCTTCCAGCGCTTTGGCGTCATCCAGGATTTTTTTGGCAGCCGCGGCGCTCTTGCCCTGCAGCCGAAAGCCGCCCAGCGAGCTGACGCTTTGGGGGGTGAGGCCCAGGTGACCGATGGCTGGGATGCCGGCATCCACGATGGCGCGGATTCGCTCGCAAACCGCCGAGCCGCCTTCCAGCTTGATGGAATCGCAGCCAGCTTCCGCCATAAAGCGGCCGGCATTGCGCACCGCGGCTTCGTTGGAAGGTTGATAGCTCATGTAGGGCATATCCCCCACTATCCAGGTATTCGGCGCGCCGCGCCGCACCGCTGCGCTGTGCCGTATCATGTCATCCATCGTTACCGGTAGGGTGCTGTCGTAGCCCAGCATTGTCATTCCCAGACTGTCCCCGACCAGAATCATATCCACCCCAGCCTGTTCCTGAAGGTAGGCGGTCGGGTAGTCGTAACAGGTCAGCCAGGTGATGGGTTTGCCCTCTGCCGCTTTCTTGAACAATCCCGGCAGGGTCAGTTTTTTGCGCTGTTCAGTCATTAGTTCTCCTTTGGTATGAATGGTGGTGAGTGAGCCTCATGGGGCAAAATTCCGCCGTAGGGCGGCGGGAGGAGCTTCCGCGAGACGCAGGCCGCGCGGGAAGGCGGCAGATTTCAGGCGGGGTGAGGTGAAATTCATAAGATGGGGTGAGCATGCTCCTCCTGAATTTGCTGATTCAATTATATCCCTAAGCGTTCACCGCGCGGATTTTTGGGCCGGCTGAAGGAAAAAGACCGACTGCCCGATTTTCTAATCAAATTCTAAACCACAGCGCCGCCGAATATTGCTAAACTATGAATGACTCCAAAACAATACGCGCATTATCACGCATACGCAAAGGATGATGAAGCATGAAAAAATGGATTTTGAGTCTCTCATTGGTATATCTGACCATACTGGCAGGCTGCACAGCCGCGCAGGCTGCTGTGATGCAAACATCTGCCCTGACGACCAGCGCCAATAGCGGCGCGGTAATGGCCAAAAGCGCGGCGGCCGCCGAATTAAATCCCATCACCGACCAGAATGCCAGCGTGATTGACCAGGTTCAGAGCATCTATCGGAACATTTACAGCTCTGTGAACCCTTCGGTGGTTAATCTTAAAGTGGTGGAAACCTACAGTTACGGTTTTCGCATCGGCACCATCTCTGGCGAGGGGTCGGGCTTTGTATGGGACGCGCAAGGGCACATCGTCACCAACAACCACGTGATTGAAAACGCGTCCAGCATCACCGTGGTATTCTCGGACGGCACCACCACCATGGCCAAAGTGATTGGCACGGACGTACAGAGCGACCTGGCAGTCATCAAGGTGGACCCCGAAGGTTTGAACCTGCGCCCGGTAAGCCTGGGTGATTCATTGTCGGTGGCCGTCGGGGACCTGGTAATTGCCATTGGCAACCCGTACGGACTGGAAGGCAGCATGACGCAAGGCATCGTCAGCGCGCTTTCGCGCTCGCTGACGGTGGACGATTCGAATCCGTTCTCCTCCAGCTATTACACCATTCCCGATATCATTCAAACGGATGTCGCGGTAAACCCGGGCAATTCCGGAGGCGTATTGGTGAATACGCGCGGAGAGGTGATAGGCGTTACATCCGCAATTAAATCCTCCACAAATGCCAACGCGGGCATCGCGTTTGCCATCCCGGCGCATATTGTCAATCGCATCGTTCCGGAATTAATCGCGAATGGCAGATACCAGCATCCCAGCCTGGGGCTGCAAGGTATCACCCTCACGGCATCCTACGCGTTGGACATGAATCTGCCGGAGAACACACACGGCGTGCTGGTCACCAGCCTTACCCGGGGAGGTCCGGCGGACCTGGCCGGCGTGAAGGTCACCATGCAGCAGTTCAGCCGTTCAGGTCGCATAACGATTGTCTACGGAGATGTGATTACCGCCGTTGACGGCACTCCGATTGAGACTTACGAGGATTTGATATCCTACATTTTCAATAAAGCCGAGGTCGGGCAAACGGTCACGCTCACACTGCTGCGCTCCGGGAAAGAAATCAAAATCCCGGTCACCCTGGCAGCGGAGTAAACCGCGGCAGTCGGCAGCCCGGGCAGCGGACAAAAGAACCTTTACCCGCGGTGCGGGCGGGAAAGCGGCAGGCAGAACGATATCGGTTCTGCCTGCCGCGCTTAGTCAGGTTGCTGTGGGATGTTCAGAACGCCCATTTCTCCGCAAGCGCGGAATAGCACTATAATTCAGGTGCGAGTTGTGCCGGAACCATATCCTGGGGGAGGACCGCAAAAAGCAGATGGACGCGAAATTGAGTAACCCCGACAAAGCCAGGCAGCCCAAAAGCCCGTTCAGCAGGCTGTGGGCTGCGCTCCTGATATTGTTGCTTGCGCCCTATATGCTTCTTGGCAGTTACGCCCGCCTGCAGGCGGATGATTACTGTTCTTCCACGCTTTTCCGCTCCAACGGCTTCATTCAGGCGCAGGTGGAGGCTTACAACGGCTGGTCCAACCGCTACGCGACAATGTTTTTTACCGGCATTATTGACCGCTTTGGCTCCTGGGGGATGCGCATACTCCCAACGCTCCTGATTCTCGGCCTGGCAGGCAGCAGCTACCTGTTTATAAAGAATAGCTTTAAACGCCTGGGGTTGCCCCAGCCGCGCCCACTCCTGCTGATACTTTCAGCCGCGGTGACGGTGCTCACGCTTGCCTCCCTGCCCAACCTGTATCAATCCATCTACTGGCGCGCGGGCAGCACGGCCTACACGTCGCCCATCATCGCGTTAAATTTACTGCTGGCCTGGCTCCTGGGCGCGTCCTCTCGAAAACCTTCCTGGCTTGCTGTGGGCGGGGCTGCCCTTGCAGCCTTCCTGGCAGCCGGGTTTTCAACGACCAACGCGGCCGTGCAAACTGCCGCTCTGCTTTTCCTAGCTTTTGTGCTGTTCCGGCGCAAACAGTTTACCCGGCCGGAGCGCGCCCTCTGGGCGGCAGCGCTGGCTGGAACGCTTGTCGGGTTGGCGGTGCTGGCGCTGCAGCCGGGCGCGCGCCTGCGCCTGGAACAGATGCCGCCTGTACCCGGACTCGGCCGCCTGATTTACCTCACCATGCGCTTTTCCGCGGCAGTCGCCTACCACAGCCTGATAGATTACCTGCCCGCCAGGCTCGCCGCGCTGTTTACAGGCCTTCTGGCAGGCTTCTCCGCCAGCGAGGTAAGGATTCCAACCGTCAAAAAGCTCGCCGGTCCGCTCCTGCTGACCGGGCTCGCTGTTTTCGTGATGATTGCCGCCTGCTGCGCCCCAAGCGCTTTCGCGCAAAGCGCCTATCCAGAAGCGCGCGCGCAGACCAGCGCGGTTTACTGGTTCAGCGCGGCACTTCTGGGCGCGGGTTTTCTGGCCGGCGCCTGGCTGCAAACAGTCCTGCCGATAAAGCGCTCGCGCGCCGCGCAAGCTGCGCTAACCGTTCTCGCGCTTGTGCCGCTTATCCTGGCCTTAAGCCAGCTGCCAGCACTGTTCACAGACTACCGCGAACGCGCCGCTGCCTGGGACAACCGCGAGAGCATGATTTTCGCGCAGCGGGATGCCGGTCAGCGCGACCTGCGCGTTCCCGCCTTGGACAGCACAGCCGGGCTGATGGAGCTCACGCCGGACCCCCACCTGTGGGTGAATTACTGCGCGGCGCAGTACTACCAGGTTGATTCCATCCGCGCTGGTGAGTAAGGCAGAAAAGTTCGCGCCTGAACCAGGCTTCCACAGTGCGACGCATTTGTTCCGGCAATTCGTTATACTGTAAGCACGCTTGTCCGCCAAAAAAGATTGTGATGTGAATATGAGTCGGAGTGCCATTATCACCATCCTGCTGCTTACCCTCCTGACAGCCAGCGCCTGGCAGCCGCCCCAACCCGCCAGCCCGCAGGTAAAGGCGGAACTGTGGGACGCTTTTACGCGCCGCGTTGAAGCACTCCGGCCGGGCGAATCCCTGACGTTTGAGCTCTTCTCGCCGGAACTTGACGAGGCGTTTCTGAGCCCGGATGGGACCAGCGCGGTGCTGTGGCTGGCGCTGCAGGATGACGCCGGCAGGAGATTGGCGTCCGAACCAGGCATGGTTCTGGCCGTCCTACGCGGTAGTGAATGGCAGGCCGTTCTGCCCGGAGACCCCGAATGGGAACAAATCCTGGCTTCCCTGCCGGTTGATTTGCTGCCCGCCGAACAGCGCCCCGGCGCGCTTTCAGAAAGGTCCGGGCTGCAAGCCATTACGGGTTACTATCTGCCCTACGCGGCCGGGACAGCGCGCTGGCTGGAAGGGTCCATCGGCCATTTCCAATACATTCCCTGGCTGGGGTATCCTTCCTGCCTGGAACAGTACTGCCGTTATGCCTACGACTTTACCGATGACGTGCACTTCCCGCTGGTAGCATCCAAAGGCGGCACCGTAGTTGCCTCGCGCGACAGCTGCCCGGATGGCGGCACGACTTGCACGAACTTTATCGTACTGCGCGACCTGAGCACCCCCACTTACCAGCTTTATCTGCATATGGCGCACGGCACCATCCCGGACGCGCTCACTCCTGGCACTGCCGTCCAGCGCGGCCAGTACCTGGGGGATACCGACGATACCGGCTACAGCACCTCCCAACACGTGCACTTCATGGTCACCAACAGCGTCTGGCTGGTGGATGACGGCTACTACTGGGGCGCTTCGATTGATATCCGCTTCGCGGACGTCTTGATTAACAACGGCATCCCGCGCACATGTTACGAGGTGACTCAGTTCCCAATCTATGACGGTGCGGCGAATTGCATCGGCAATAAGAACGACCCCCTGAACCCAAATAACGACTGGTACACCTCCGGAAACGTCGGCGCTTTCCCGCCCAACGGCACGCTGACGCGCCCTACCGACGGTCAGGTGGTGGCCGGCGGCATCAACCCGCTGATGGATGTCACCGCGTCCGTCAGCGACGATGTGCATGTGGATGCCGCCCAACTTCTGATTTATCGCGACGGCAGCTGGAACACCCTCGGCCCCAAAGTGACCCAGCCGCTCAGTCCGGGAATGTTCGATTGGGATGTCAATCTGTGCGAGGCCGGCGGCTTGAACGGCAGCTATCAGATTGGCCTGTCCCTCTGGGACCACGAGGGCAACCACAGTGCGCCGCTGGCCGTCCGAACCATTCAGATAGACCACGCCTGCCCTCCGCCGGCAAGTCAATTGGAACCGCCACAGCCTGAAGATTCCACCGCCCTGCGCCTGAGCTGGAACGCGCAAGCCGCCGGCGTGCCCTTGGGACAATTCGAGCTGCAGTGGCGCGAGAGCCTGCAGGCCTGGCCCCCCGGGCAAAGCTTTGCCTACCCGCCTGAAACGCGCGAAACCTGGTTCCTGGGCGCGTTTGGGGAAAGTTATGACTTTCGTTTGCGCGCGCTGGACAGCAACGGGCAGCCCGAGGCCTGGCCATCCGGTGAACTGCCGGAAATCAGCGTGGTTATGCCCGCCGGCTGCAGCCCCGACGCCCTCGAACCGGATGACAGCCCCGGCTAGGCATATCCCCTGCTGCCCGGCGGGGAATTGGCCGGCGGCTTTTGCCCGGCTGCCGACCAGGACTGGTTCGCTCTCACGCTGCAAGCCGGAAATTCGTATCTGATTGAAGCCCAATCCCTGGGAGGAGGCGCCGCGGCGCGCCTATCTCTTTACGCGCCCGACGGGAACACGCTGCTTCTCACCGCGCGAGCGCAGGATTTTGGTCGGCCGGTTTTACTGCATCTGACTGCCGAAACAGCTGGCGTCTACTTTTTGAGAGTGCAACCGCTGGAAGACGCTCTGGCAGGAAACGCGGCGCGGTACCTGCTGAGGCTGAACAGCGCGCAAGTGACACATCTGCCGCTGTTGTTCCGATAAGCTCGGTTAAGGGGATTTCAGACGCCCAGAAGGGCGGAAAGCACAAACACGAACAAAGACCCCAGGATAATTCCCAGCGAGGTCCAATGCACATGACCGTATTCGCGCGCGGAAGGAATCAGTTCGTCCAGCGTGATAAAGACCATCACGCCGCCGGCAAAGGCCAGCGCGGCCGGGATGAGTCTGGAAAAGTTCACCAGAAACAGGCTGGCAAGCAGCGCGCCAACCGGTTCAGCAAAGCCAGACAGGAATGCAACGCGCAGCGCGTCGCGCCGGCGAATGCCGCCCTTGCACAGCGGCAGCGCGGTCGCCAGCCCTTCCGGGATGTTGTGAAGCATAATCGCCAGGGCTACAAACAAACCAAATTGCGGGTTGTGCATATAGCCCGCGCCCACGGCAATGCCCTCAGGCAGGTTGTGCAGGGTGATGCCAATCGCCAGAAGGATTCCGGAGCTAATCAGCTTGTGGTCCAACGAACGCTGTGGGCTGCGCCTGAGCGCTTTGCTAAAGCGCCACATCCGGCGCGGACGCAGGTCGACGCACTCTTCCGCTTCACCTTCCGCGGAATGGGCGCCGTGAAATTCAACTTCGCCAAAGCGCATGTGCGGGGCGAGATAATCCAATAAAAACATGAAGCAGGCCCCAAAACCGAAGCCTAAGGTCGCGGTAATCGGTCCGCCCAGATTCCAGGCTTCGTTGACAAGTTCCAGGAACGCGAGACAAATCATCACGCCCGCGGTGATGCCCATCAAAAAACCGAAGGAACGCCTGCCAGGTCTGCGGATGACGGCGATTAACCCGCCGATGCCTGTACCAAGGCTGGCAACCAGGCTGAGCAAGAGCACATTGACGAGCGGGGGCAGTTGTGAATTCATACGATAAACCGTTCACCTTAATATCAGATTTGCTCGCCCGATGGTCCGGGGGCAGTAAAACACCACATTATAAACGTATGCAAACCCGTGTCAAGCGGACTTAGCCCGAAATGATGACGGTTTTATCTTCGCGGTTGGGTATCAGGCACAAAAAGCGAAAGGCGCCGCTGCCGGTATTGGTGTAGGCGTGTGTTGCTCCCGCCGGGATGAACACGACGCTGCCGGCCTGTACTTCAAATGTTTCCTCTCCGATGATTACACGCGCCGTGCCGTTCAAGACAAACTGTTCATGCTCCACCAGGTTGGTATGCAGCGGCATGCTGCCGCCGGGCTGTATGGTAAAACAGCGCATGGCAAAGTTGGGAGCTTCCCCCGCGGAAATCAGCACCTGCTTGCTGACCCCAACGCCGTCCGGAACAGGTTCCGACGCCACCTCTTGGATATGTTTCACGCTCATCTCTTCTCCTTTTCGTTCTGTGAATTGCAGTGGTCATTTTCTCCAGTTTGATTATATCAACCCTGCCTTCCCGCATTATGACAGGCCGGGGTTTTGCCTGCCCGCGGCGCTGCCGATTCGCGCGAATTCCCGTCAGGAAAATCAGCAGCATCTGTACTTCGCAGATTTCTTTTTCGTAAACTGCAAGAAATATAAAGTGCAATATAATCAATTTACAACCCAGATTAAATGATTGGAGGGTGAAAATGTCAGATAACATTCCAGAGGTCAATGTGCAGCGCCGGCGCAAGGGCGCCAAACCTACCAGCCAGGCGCAGGCCCCCACCCGCCCTGGCAGCGGCGGGGCTTACCCCGGCGGAGGCGGCGTCTCCTCCGGCGGAGGCGGCGGCTTCTCGAGCGGCGGAGGGGGTATCCCGGGAGGGAACATCCTGCGCACAACCGGCGGAAAAACCGGCTGCGGCTCAATTGGACTGTTCATCATTGCCGCGATACTGTATTTTGTCTTCTTCCGCGGCAGCGGCAGCCAGGTCACCGAACCCGGCTATGAATATCCCACCGAGGAACCCCAGGCCGTTTTCCAGCAGCCGACCGCTGTGCCTGCCACGCGTACGCCGCGCCCAACCAGCGCCGCGCCTGCCAGCACCAGCGGAGATACCTGGACCGTGATGGTCTATCAGGACGCGGACGACCAGGCCCTCGAGCAGGATATCTTCATTGACATGAACGAGATGGAGCGCATCGGCTCCACCGATAACGTCCGCATCATCACGCAGATTGACCGCTTTAAAGGCGGTTTTTCCGGAAATGACAACTGGACCTCAGCCAGACGCTATCTGGTGCTCTACGACGACGACCTGTATAACATTGGCTCAGATTTGCTGATGGACCTGGGCGAAGTGGACATGGCGGACGGCAGCAGTCTGGTGGACTTCGTCACCTGGACCGTGCAAAATTACCCGGCTGACCGCTACATGCTGATTATGTCCGACCACGGTATGGGCTGGCCGGGCGGCTGGAGCGACCCCTCGCCCGCGACACCCGACCGCGGCAGCGCACCCATCATCAGCGCCCTCCAGCAGGATTCAATCTATCTTAATGAACTCGACCAGGCGCTTGCCCAAATTCAGGCGAACACCGGCATTGATAAGCTGGACCTGATTGGCATGGATGCCTGTCTGATGAGTCAGCTGGAAGTTTACACAACGCTGCAGCCTTACGCCCATTACGCCGTGGCTTCCGAAGAGACTGAACCCGGGCTGGGATGGGCATATTCCGCCTTTATCAGCCTGCTGATTGACAACCCCTCCATCGACACCGCAGACCTCGCCACCAATATCGTGGAAACCTACATTCAGCAGGATGAGCGCGTGGTGGACGACCAGGCCCGCAACGACTTTTTGGCGCAGAACTCCAGCGCGGGCGGCTTTTTCTCCAGCTACCGCATGAGCGCGGAGCAGCTTGCCAGCCAGTTGGAACAGAACGTGACGCTTACCGCGGTGAACCTGGATAACCTGCCCGCGCTGAACCAGGCTTTCAACAGCCTGGTCTACGACATGCAGTCCCTCAACCAGCAAGTGGTTGCCAGCGCGCGCAGCTACACGCAGTCCTTCACCAGTATCTTTGGCCGCCAGGTGCCGCCTTCTTACATTGACCTGGGGCATTTCATCCAGTTGGTCTACAAGAAATCCGGCGGCGATGCCGCCATCCGTCAATCCGCGAACGATGTCATCAACGCGCTGAACGCGGTGCTCGTCGCCGAAAAACATGGACCCAACAAACCCGGCGCGACCGGCATCGCCATTTACTTCCCGAATTCCCAGCTCTACAGCAACGCGGCGACCGGTTTGCGCTCTTATACCATGGTAGCCGACCGCTTCGCGCGGGTTTCGCTCTGGGATGACTTCCTGGTCTTCCATTACAACAACCGCGCCTTCAAAGAAAGCGCTGCCGAGGCAGTAGCCCCCTCCGGCACAGGCATCACCCGCGCGCCGGGAGCCGGGCAGATTACCGTCTCCCCCATCAAGGCTTCTGCCAACTTCGTAAGCCCCGGCAGTTCCATCAAGCTCAGCGCGGATATTACCGGCACGAATATCGGGTACATTTACCTGTTCACCGGCCTGTACGACCAGGCCTCCAACAGCATCTTTGTGGCCGATACGGATTATCTTGAGAGCCCGGAACAGGATTCGCTCAACGGCGTCTATTACCCGGTCTGGCCGGAAGGCGGCGCGTTCCGCATGAACTTTGACTTTGAGCCGCTGCTCTTCGCGATTACGGACGGCAGCCAGTCTGCTTTGGCGATGTTTAATCCAGTTTCTTACGGCGCCAGCGCGGAACAAGCCGTCTACGCTGTGCGCGGAACCTACACCTTTTCCGATACAGGCGAGCAGCGCGCCGCCGAGCTGTACTTCAAGGACGGGCAGCTCTTCCAGGTGTTCGGCTTCAAGGGCGAGGACGTCGCCCAGCAGCCTTCGCAAATCACCCCTGCCGCCGGCGATAAATTTACCATTGCTTACCGCTGGCTGAACCTGGACAGCACCGGCAAGGTGACAGGCGAGTCCATCACGGAAGGCGACACACTGACCTTTGGCAGCAAGCCGTTCTCCTGGGAGCAGGTCTATGCCCCGGACGGCCAGTATCTGGTCGGTTTCTTAGTTTCCGATTTGGACGGCGCTATCACGCCGGCATACACGCAGATTACCGTGAAATAAGCTCTCAATTTATGCAATAAGAAAGAGGCTTCCAGCAGCTGGAAGCCTCTTTTCTTTGTTTTTCGTGAAGATAATAGACGGTGCAAGTGACGGGAGGCGCAATACTTCCTGATAAGAACGAGCGGGCTGCTTTGCGCACCGCGAGGACGCCCGATTCGTTTTTGCGCGGGAGCTTTAGCGGCCGCGGCAATCCCGGATTCGTCTTTGCGAGCCCCCGCTGTCGGAATTAGCTGAAGGCAAAACTGGTAAGAAGGGGGCGAAGCAGTCTCCCTTGTTTTGTTCACCTTATCCTCAAGTCGCGAGGGAGATACCCTGCCTCTTGGGTTATCGCCTCGCCGCGCCCGCAAGGACGCCCGATTCGTCTTCGCGCGGGAGCGTTAGGAACCGCGGCAATCTGCCCATTGGAACACACAGGCAGATAAAGGCCCTGTGTGTACCGCCGCACCGTGTTCGCGCTACGGAGGAGCGCAGGCGGAAATCAGCAGCCGGCTACTCGAACTTAAACCGCGCGATTCCGACCGAGAAGAACAGCAGCGCGAAACCCAGCAGCACCGCGCATTCCTGCAGCACCCTGGCCGGCCCCTGACCGCGCACGGCGATATCCAGAAAGCCCTGCATCGCCCAGTAGGTCGGCAGAGCCTGCGCCGCGCTGCGCACGCCGGCGGGAAAAAGCTCAATCGGATACCAACATCCGCCCATCATCGCCATCAGCATCCCAATCAGAATTGAGAGGCCGTTTGCCTGCGCTTCGCTTTTCACAAATGTTCCCAGCATCGTGCCCAGGGCGGCAGCTGCCAGGGTAAAAGAAATCATCACCAGCGCCAAGCCCGCCGGCGATTGCCCCCATTTGAGGCCCATCACCACAATCCCAAAAACAATCAGAATGGTCATTTGCACCAGCGCCGTCAACCCCTGCCCAAGAATCGTGCCGCCAAGGAAAGTCGCCTTGCTGGTGGGGGTCACCAGCCAACGGCGCAGTGTGCCGTTGGACCGCTCGAAGGCAAACATAGCTGAAAGGCCAATCAGCGGAATGAACACCCAGGTAATCATCTGCCCGGCGGTGGAATTGGCTTTCGCGTCGTATTGCACCGGGTCCGCAGTGCTTCCGACCACGCGATTTAATCTGGAGGGGGCCTCCGCGAGCAGCGTTTGAGCCCGCGTGAAAGCGTTTTCATAAAAAGCCAGCCGCTCCGCCTCGCTGGCGAAAGCCTGGAATTCCGCCGCGCGCTGTGTGCTGACACGCGCCACTTCTGCCAGGCTGGCCACCCGATCCACTGCCAGCCGGACGGCCTGCTCAATTGCCAACCCATTCAGGGTATTCGGCTGTTTCCGCAGCTCGAGCGCAGCGTTGCCCGCTTCCAGGGATTGGTCATTAAAATCAGCTGGAATAATCAGAATTGCCGAGACTTTCAGCTGTTCAAAGTCTTTGACTGCCTGTTCGTAATCGCTCAGCACGGGTTTCACCGCGCTGGAATTGCCTAATTCGGTCAGCAGCGCGTTGGAAAGCGCAGAGCCTGCCTGGTCCACGACGGTTAACTGCAGACGCGGGTCCCTGCTCTGGGTCGTTCCTCCGCTGATGAGGTAAATGAAAACAACCGGCAGAATGAGAAAGAACATCCATTCAATCGGGCTGGTGAAGCGCAATATGGTATCTTTTTTGATGATCGCAAGCAGTTTTTTCATCACGCGCCTCACTTTCTCACCAGTCCGCGCCGGCTAATCAGGAATGACCCGACGGCATACAAAACCACGCCCATAACCACCAATGCGGTCAGATGCGATTGGATAGCCGACAGGGTACCGCCCATGCTGAGGATGCGAAAACCCTCATTAGCCCAGCTGTTGGGGGTAATCTTCCCCGCCGCGCGCACCCAATCCGGCAGCAGACTGAGGTCAAAGAAGCTGCCGCCCAAAATTCCAAACAGCAGCGCGACGGCAGACCCAGTGATTGCCACCTGTCCGGGGGTTTTTAGCACCGATGCCATCAGAATGCCCCAACCGGAAGCGCCAAACGCTGCCGCCAATATGAGCAGGGCTGCCCCCGCGCCGTCCCCCCACGAAAGCCTGAATAAGAGCGAGGTGCCGCCAATCAAAATTACCAGCTGCGCGGCGGCAGTCAGGAAAATGCCAAAACCTTTCCCCCCCAGAACAAAGCCGGGATTGGTCGGCGAAATGAGCATGCGCGCCAGCGTTCCCGCCCTGTTTTCCACCAGCAGGGACCGCCCGCCAAAGGATACGGTATACATCAGGAAAAGCATTGCCATGCCCGGCGCGAGGTAGGCCAGGATGTCAAATTTCGCCCCTGTGCCTTCCGCGGTTTTGGAATTCAGCTGAATGGAAGCGCCGGAAGGGCTTTGAGCAAGCTCCCGCCCCACCTCCGCTCCGACAGCGGCAGCCTGCTCCGGCGTAATCGCGCCGGACGCGAGCATCTGCTGGACAATTAATGTTCCCGAGACCCTGCCAATTTCCACCCGGTTCAGAAAGCTTTCCAGGATGGAACGCGCCACGCCCGTGGAAGTCGGGCGGGTGGGGTTTTCATAGAACTCCACCGCCGCGGCGCTCCCGCCTTGTGTGTCCGTAAAGACGCTTTCAGAGAACCCTTCCGGGATGATGATGGCTGCCGCGATTTTGTCTTGATTGACCAACGCGCGCGCCTCAGCCGGGTCTTGCAGCATTTCCGCGGCAATCAGTTCGCTGAGTTCGCTGGCGGTAAACACATCCTCCAGCGCCTGCCCCAACTCTCCGCGGTCCTGATTTACAATCACGAGCGGAATCTGACTGATGCCAAGTTGGGTAGAGCCGGAAAACCTGCCGGTAAGCGCGCCCATGCCCAGCGTGAGGGCGAAAGGCGCCAGCAGCATGAACACCAGACCGGCCGGGTCGCGAAAAATCAGGCGCAGGTCTTTTAACGCGATCAGAAAGAATTTGCGCAGGTTCATGGCGTCAATCCCTCAGGGCGCGTCCGGTCAGGTGCAGGAATACCGCTTCCAGGTTCGGCTCGCGCATATCCACGGAGTGAATCTTGATTCCCAGCTCATTCGCCCGGGAAACCACGGATGCCAGCAGCTCTTCAGCGGAGGGCGTTACCAACGCGACTTCATGGTCGCTGGGGTTGGCTTGCAGCACGCCCGGGAGCGCTTTGAGCGCCTGAGACAGATGTTCGGGGTCCTCATTTTCGCCCAGGTGCAGAATCAGCGTGTCCATTTCCCCTACCTGAGCGGTAAGCTCGGCTTGTGTTCCCAGGGCTATCAGTTTGCCGTGGTCAATAATCCCCACCCGATGGGAAAGCTCTTGCGCCTCTTCCATGTAGTGGGTGGTGTAGAGAACTGTCATGCCTTCTTTGTTGAGGGCTTTTACCGAATCAAGAATTGCCCGGCGCGACTGCGGGTCGATGCCGACAGTCGGCTCGTCTAAAAACAGCAGGCGCGGCTTGTTCAGCAGCCCGACCGCAATGTTCACCCTGCGTTTCATGCCGCCGCTGTAAGTTTTCACACGCTCTTTAGCGCGGTCTGCCAGGCCGATTTGTTCCAGCAGCTCCTGCACGCGCGTTTTCAGGGCTTTGCCAGTTAAACCGTACATCTCTCCCCAAAAGTTCAGGTTTTCGAGGGCGGTCATATCGTCGTACAGCGCGATTTCCTGCGGAACAACGCCAATCATGCGTTTTACTTCCATCGGTTCCTTGGTGACGGAATGCCCGAAGACCGCCGCGTCGCCGCCTGTAGGCGGAAAAAGCGTTGAGAGGATTGAAATCGTGGTAGTTTTGCCAGCTCCGTTTGGTCCGAGCAAGCTGAAAATCTCACCTTCTTGAATATCGAAAGAAATATCATCGACAGCCGTCTTGCTGCCGTATTTCTTGACAAGGTTGCGGACTTCCAAAACAGTACCCATCAATTGCCTCCGTATCCAATAGGGATGGACATAGTATACAAGAAATATTGATGAACGGTTTAAGCAAAACGATGCTTTACCGGGGAAAAAGGACTGCAAATATGGGGGGGTTATAGAAAAAGCATGCTCACAGCAAGCGGATGAGCTTCCCTGAAAGGTTCTTGGCGCGGGCTATTGGCTGGAATCCTGCTCCATCAGCCCATAAAAGGGGTAGATGCCCTGACTGGCCAGGCCTTCGATAACATCCGGGCTGAGCATTTCGGCAGCATGGTAGTGCAGCCCAAAGCGCCGTTGAATCTCTGAGATGGAGCCGGCTTTTTCTGCCGCGCGAATTATTTCATCGCATTTGCTTTCGTTGTAGGTTGTGCGCAGCGCTTCGCGAAATTCCTCAAGCAGCGCCTGTCTTTTGTGCGGGTCGGTGGGCAGCGAGAAGCGCATGCCGGAATACTTGCGGTCGTAGGCTTCGCAAATTTTCTCGGCGCTCAGCGCGGGATACATGCCGCGGAAAACCACCATATCCTGGTCCAGCTTCTTGCGGGGGACTGCCAAAGTCTTGGGATAACCCAGGCTTAAGAGCAGCACCGGAGCAGCCAGCATTGGGATTTTGTAAAGTTCCGAGACCGCGGGAATGCACTCCAGGATGGTGCCTACATAGCAAGCCCCGATTCCGTACAGCCAGGCCGCGGTTTCGATGGTCTGCGCTGCGCAGACAACGTCATCCATGGCAATGGCGAAATGCCGGAAGCTCTTGTTGCAGGTAAAAGGCGCGTTGCTTTTACGGCTGTATACTGCCAGTTTGTGCCAGTCCAACAGGAATATCAGGTTCACCGGCGCCTGGGCGATAAAGCTCTGCCCCCCGCAAAGCTGCGCCAGCTGCTGGTTCCGCAGGCGGTTCTTTTCAACGATGATGGAATAGGGCTGCAGATTGCCGCCTGTGGCGCTGTTGATGCCCGCGGCCAGCACCTCATAGAGGATTTCCTCAGGAATTGGTTCCTCTTTAAAATTTCGCACGGATTGGCGCGCCTGCATCAAACCAACCGCCCAATCAGCTTTATCTAAATCTCGCTGCATCCTTCTACCTCACTGCTTCATCCTCTATTTTAATGGATAAAAGCAGTTAAATGGGCCGCAATCGCAACACAGCCCGTTTGTTTGCCTGAAAAACCCGCGCTTTGCGGGGGATTATTCCACCACAAAGCGCCGCGGCTTTATTCCTGGGTATCCCGAGAGTATTTTTCGTCAAGTTTGGCAAGCAGGAAAGATACCAGCCCGCCGGCAGTGAAGAGCAGCGCGCAGGCGGCAATCATGCCCAAACCCCGCACGCCCGAGGGAATAATGGCCAGCGTTGACCCGACCACGATGCCCAGGATGATGTGATACATCAGCGCGTAAAACTTTTTGAAGAGCCAGGAAACCAACCTTGCGAACAGCAGGACGCAGGCTAATCCGCCCAGCACCAGGGGAATGATAACTCCAAAGTCCAGGCGGCTGATGCCGCTGGCCATGGGTTCATATAATCCAAGATAAATCAGGAAATTCGAAGGGCTCATTCCGGGTACGACCACACCCAGACCAATCATCGCGCCGCTCAGCAGCCAGCTGCCAAAGTTTTGCGCCATCTGAACGCTGCGAATGGTTTGCAGCCAGCGCATCAGGAGGAGCGTGCCAATGGCAATGGCAGCCAGCAGTGCCCAGTGCCACGGCTTGCGTCCCTGCTTTCCCGAGGCCTTAATCAGAGAGGGAAAGGTGCCAGCGATAAAGCCGATGAAGAGCCAGGTAAATTGCGCGGGGTAATGCCCAAACGCCCATTCCACAACGGCAGAAAAGGCCAGCACTCCAAGCACACCGCCAATTCCCACCGGCAGAAAATAAACCAGGTTTTTAAAGAACTTTTTGCGCAGGTTTCCGAGCCAGCGCATTAAGGGTTCGTAAATTCCAAAAACGACTGCCAGCACGCCGCCAGACAGCCCCGGAGTGATAAAGCCAATCCCTACTAAAACGCCTTTCAAAAGCCGCAGAATCCACTCCGCGAGCAGCGGCTTCGGCCGGGTTATCGTTTCCTGAGTCATCCATTTCTCCTGCCAAGAATTACTAAAGCCCCACAATTATAGCCCCAAGCGGCAGGTTGGTGTTCCCACACCAATGATTCAAACAAGAATCAGTCCAAGAATCCATACGCCGAGCACGGCCAGGATTATCAGCGCGAACCGGCCCGCCGGCTGTTTGTCCGCGGGGTCTTTCCAGTGATAACGCTTGGAAAGCAGAATAACCATGATGTTTATCAGATACACCAGCGGAATGACGGCGCTGACAAGGATAAATATGATTGGGTCGGACATCTCGTTCTTTGCCAGGACAGCGTATCCAATCATCGCGATGACCCAGACAATCCCGCCCAAATAACCGGGCGCGGACTTAATTCCATGCATCGCCCGCAGCCGTGCGGCAAACATTCCAAGCAAAACAATCACCGCCAGGCAACCTGCCAACAACCAAAACGCGCTTAATGCTGATCTCATGATGTTTCCTATGGGTAAGCTCCGTGCATAATTATACCCAATGCCCCTCGCGCCCTGCCGGCGCCTTCCGCAAAGCTTGTATACCGGGCTGAAATGGAAAATGCTTTGTGCTACACTCACTTTCATACATGTTCAAAACTCGTGTTTCTTCACAAAGAGGTGACCAATGAAACAATTGCCCGGGCAACAATGGGTATGTAATGTATGCGGTTTTTCAATCGAAGGGGACACTCCCCCGGATAACTGCCCGCAGTGCGGCACAGACCGCGACCACTTTGAGAAAATTTATCCAGCTGGCACCCGTTATCTCATCATTGGCGCGGGCATCGCTGGCGTCAGCGCGGCCGACGCAATTCATCAGGCGGACCCCAACGCAAAAATTGTGCTGCTTTCCGATGAGACCGAGCTGCCCTATTTCCGCATGAACCTCACGCGCTACCTGGCCGGTGAATTAGACGACAGCAAGCTTGATTTGCATTCCCGCGCCTGGTACCTGGAGAATGACATCGAACTGCATCTGAACAGCAAGGTGGTAGACATCAACGCGCAGGAACGCCTGGTTTTTACCGCCGACGGACGCAGCTTTGCTTATGACCGCTTAATTCTCACCACCGGCGCCTCTCCTTTTGTACCGCCCTTCGCAGGCGCCCATCTGCCGGGCGTGCAGACCCTGCGCACCCTGCGGGATGCCAACGCCATTCTGTCTGTCTGTTCCCGGCCTGTGAACGTGGTTTGCATCGGTGGAGGGTTGCTCGGGCTCGAAGTCGCAGGGGCAATTTCCAAACGCGGCGCGAATGTGAGTGTGGTGGAAAGCCTGCCCTGGCTGCTGCCACGCCAATTGGACCAGCCCGCCAGCCGTATTCTTCAGCAGAAAATTGAAGCGATGGGAATTCATGTGTACACCGGCGCCAAAACAAAGGCGCTGGTTGGATTGGAACACGTGGAAGCGGTCGAGCTGGAGGACGGCAGCTCCCTGCCGGCCGACCTGGTCATCATCAGCGCGGGTGTGAGCGCCAATCTGGAACTTGCCCACAAAGCGGGTCTGGCAGTCAACCGCGGCATTATTGTGGACGACACGATGCGTACCTCCGACCCGAACATTTACGCCGCCGGGGATGATACGGAATATCAAGGCCGCATGTACGGCCTGTGGGTGCCGGCCAAAAGCCAGGGCACCATCGCCGGCTTTTCCGCGGCAGGCAAACCAGCCAGATTTGTCAGCGACCCGCCTTCCGCGCGCCTGAAAGTGCTGGGTATAGACCTTTTCAGCATCGGCGAAATTACTCCAACGCAGAGCGGCGATGTGCTGCTGGCCGACCAGAGCGACGGTAACTACGCCAGCTTCCTTTTCCGCGAGGGCGTCCTGCGGGGGTCCATCCTGCTTGGCGACGCCTCCCTGGCCGCTCCGGTCAAGAGCGCGGTGGAAGCCCAGCGCAATTTCAGCGCTGAACTGGCGCGGGGAATCAGCGCGGCAGACTTCAAAAAAGTGATTAAAGCCTGAATATCCTCTTCAGGGATTAAATAAGCAGGCAGAGTTCGGGCAAACTCTGCCTGCTTATCCTTTTAATAGGCCTAAATTGGGCGCAAAAAGAGCCCCGGTCGTGAGGCTCGGATTTCCAACGCTCCCTGTGGCAGCTTATAGAGGCGCGATAGTCTCTCAGCGGTCAGTATTTCGGCGGGCGCGCCCACCATCACAGAGCCGCTGCCGTCCACTAAAACGGTTTCGTCGCTGGCGGTCAGGGCGATTTCCGGGTCGTGCGTGGTCATCAGGATGGTTGTGCCGCCGTCGCGCAGGTCCGAGAGCGTCTGCATCAGGCGGTATTTGTTGCCAAGGTCCAGATGAGCGCTGGGTTCATCCAGCAGCAGCACGCGCGGCTCCTGTGCCAGGGCGCGCGCGATGAGCACCAGCTGCCCTTCGCCGCCGCTCAATTGGTCCACGTAAGCATCTCCCAGCGCTGGAATGCCCGCCCTGGCGAGCGCCTGCCGGGCCGCCTCTTTATCCGCTTTGCCTGGCGCGCCAAACAAAGCCAGGTGCGGAGCCCTCCCGAACAGAACATACTCCATCACCGTGTAGGAATACGGCTGGCGTTCCGTCTGCGGCACAAACGAGACTCTTCGGCCCAATTCCGCGCGGGAGTACGTGTCCAGTGGACGGTTTTCCAGCAGCACCCGCCCGGCTGAAGGCCGCAGCCAACCCAATGCCATATAAAGCAACGTGGTTTTCCCAATTCCGTTGGGTCCCAGAATCACCGTGAGGGTGCCGCGCCGCAGCTGGTAATTTAAATCGGTGAAAATCTGCCTGGCGGGGGTATACCCAAAGGCTACATGCTCAAAACTCAACAGGGCAGTACTCATACGCGCACCCCCTTTCCCAACCCCCGCGCCATCAGGACCATAAAGATGGCAGCCCCAAGCAGGGAGGTGAGAATCCCAAGCGGAATTTCCCCGGCGATAAGCATGCGCGCCAAATCATCACAAATGACCGCGAATGCCCCGCCCAGGAGCATTGCCGCCGGCAAATTGCGGCGCGTATCAGAGCCGACCAGGCGCCGGGCGATGTGCGGAATGATGAGCCCAATCCAGCCCACCATGCCGGCCACAGAAATAATCGCGGAGGTGGCCAGAACGGCCGCAACCATCATCAACGAACGCTCACGCCGGGGCGCCGCTCCCAACGAAAAAGATGTGGTTTCATCCAGCGCGAGCAGGTTCAGGCGCCAGCGAAAGGCAAAAATAAGCGCCAGACCTAACAAGCAGGCTGGCAGCACCGCCCAAAACTTATCCCAGGTGATGCTCGCGAGCCCTCCCAACATCCAGAACGTGATTTCAGGCAGCTGCCGCAGCGGGTCTGCCAGGTATTTCACAATGCCCAGTCCAGCCGAAAAGAGCGCGGAAACCGCGATCCCCGCCAGAACCAGGCGCAGCAGCCAGCTGCCCACGCGGATGCGGCGCGCAAGCAAATAAGAAAAACCCAATCCCAAAAACGCAAAAAGGGCCGCGGTCCCTTGCACAGCAGCAGCAGATGCGGAAAGGAAAACAATCGCCACAGCCGCCCCAAAGGCCGCCCCCTGGGAAACCCCCAAGAATCCGGGTTCCACCAGAGGATTGGCAAATATCATCTGAAAGACCGTCCCTGATGCTGCCAGCACCATGCCCAAAAGCGCGGCGGTCAGCAGCCTCGGCAGGCGAATGTTCAGCACCAACAGACGCGCCAGTTCATTCTCTCGCAGCTGACCGGGGCGGAGAAAACCCGCCTGGGGATAGCGCCCCAAAAATACGGACAGGCCCAGCAACAGGACAAAACTAACCGCAAATAAAACCCAGAGCCAATCTTTCCAGGCCTTTCCACGGTCCGTTCTTAAAAGCGATTCGTCTTCGTTCAACGCAAGTCACCCTGGGTATTAGGGAGCAGGTTCGCGTCGTAAGAGGCGTTATCAATCTTATATGCGAATTGGTAGAAGTCCCTGGCAATCTGTACAAAATCCGTCTGACCAAAGACTTCCGGATGCAGGCGGGCAGCCAGCCATCTCAGGCCAAGCACCCAGCGGGTATCCGGCTGGTCCCAGCTGTAAACATCCTTGGGAAAGCCGTAAAGATGACCTTCCCTGACGGCGCGCAGCAGCTGCCACTGCGGGTCCGCCTTTAATTGGGCTGCGACCCCGCTTGGGTCCTGGGCGTAAGCGATGACCAGGATAATGTCGGGGTCCCAGGCCGCTATCTGCTCTATGCTGACCTGTGCCCAGCCCGAGCCGATATTCGCGTCCAACCACACCGGACTGCCGCCAGCCATCTGAACCATCAGTGTTTGCATCCAGGCCGCCGGCGGAACACCGAATGCCACCGCGCCGTCTTTTTCTGAATATTGCAGCACCAACACGTTTTGTTTGTAAGCAGAAACGGACACCTTTTGTTCAATTTCCGCCGCCGCGTCCTGGTAGAGCTTAATGAGCTCCCGTGCGCGGTCTGGATTGCCAAAAATCCGGCCAATCAGCTCCAGGTCGCGGTAGTATTGTTCCGGAGTTTCAAAGTCCACATAAACTACCGGGATATTCAGCGCTTCAATCGGAGCGCCGTATTTCTCAGCCTGAGAACTCTTGAGAATGACCAGGTCGGGTTCGGCTGCGACAAATTGTTCCACGCCGGCATCGCGTTTGAGAAAAGCCTTTTCAGCGTACCCTGGATCGAGCAATTCAATGAAATTAAGGTTGCCCTGCGAGACAGCCTCAAACGCCACCACCCGTTCTTTAGCCTCCGGGAACATATAAAGCGCGTCCAATATCATCAGCGAAGCTTTGCCGGTCACCACAATGCGCCGCGGAAGCCTTTCCAGTTTCACTTCGCGATTCAATGCGTCCACCAGAACGACAGGTTGATCTTGCGTCTGGCTTTGGGTCGGCGCGGCCTGCCCACAGGCAGCCAGCAGCACGGCAGATAAGAGCAGCACGATGAGGGTACGTTTCATTATTATCCTTCCAAAATGCTTGGTTTGGTTTCATTAAGGTAATCCAGAATACTCTGAATTTGTTTTGTTCGGAAATTGCGAACCAGGGCTTCAAAGGCAGAGCCGCTGTAGTTGTGACTGCTCTGCTGCCGCAACCATGATTCTGCCGCGCGCGTTTGGCCTTCATAGAGCTCGCGCCGCGCGTCCCGGGGTAATTCCGAAAAGAAGAAAAGCTTCGCGAACCATTCCTGCCGAAATTCACGGGGGGAAAGCACCGGGGTTCTCATCCAGCGCAAAAAAGCCGCTTCTCCCTCGGCTGTGAGCGCGAATACTTTTCTATCGGGCGCGTTCTCGCCGCTTTCAAGCTGGGAGACAAGTAAGCCGTGCTTTTCAAGTTTGTTCAACGCGGCGTACAGCCAGCCGGGTTTGACTTTCCAGATGACTCCCAGGTTTTTATCCCACTTTTGCAGAATGTCATAACCATATTGCGGTTTTTGATAGATTAATCCCAATAAAGCATATTCAAGGTATAAAGGCAAAGCAGTTCGCGGTGACATCTGGCATCCTCTCTATTCACGTAGTGAATAGTAAACATTCTATCACAACAGCAGTAAATATTTCGCAAGGACCAAAAAGGTGAGAAGAAACGTGTCGGGTCAAGAAGAGCCTCAGCGTTGGAAAGCTTGCTGATACACGCTGAGAACGCGGGCGCGCGCCAGGTTGTGCTCCACAATTGGCAGCGGATAATCCACACCCACGCGGCAGCGGGCAGCCCCCTCCAATTCCGCGGGCATTTCCCACGGCGCGTGAATGTATTGGTCGGGCACGCCTGCCAGCTCCGGCACCCAGCGGCGCACATAAGCCCCTTGCGGGTCAAATTTGCGCCCCTGCAGAACAGGGTTGAACACGCGGAAGTAAGGCGCGGCATCTGTGCCCGTTCCGGCCGTCCACTGCCAGCCGCCGTTATTCGAAGCCGGGTCGCCGTCTATCAGCTGCTGCATGAACCAGCGTTCGCCTTCCTGCCAGTTAATCAGCAGGTGCTTGACCAGGAAAGAAGCGCAAATCATCCTGGCGCGGTTGTGCATCCAGCCAGTGGTCGCCAGCTGGCGTATCCCAGCGTCCACCACCGGGTAACCAGTGCGCCCGGCCTGCCAGTCTGCCAGGTCCTGCGGGGCTGCGCGCCAGCGAATGTTTTTACCCGCCGGCACGAACGACTCGCTCAGCACCTGCGGGAAATGCCAGAGGATGGACAGGTAAAACTCCCGCCAGATGAGTTCGTTCAGCCAGGTTTCCGCGCCGGCGCGGGAATCTTCATCGCGAGCGTCCGCCATCGCGGCGCGGGCTGCCTGGGCTGCCTGGCGGGGAGAGAGCATGCCAAAGCGCAGATAAGGCGAAAGCGCAGAGGTGCCTTCCAGGTCCATGCGGTCCCGCTGGCTCCTGTACGCGTAAATCGGACCGTCCAGGAAGGATTCCAGGCGGCGCTGCGCTTCTTGTTCCCCGGCAGGGAAGTGCGCGGGGGCGGGCAGAGCGGGGATTTCCCCGGAGGCCAAAGCGGGCAGCGCTGGCAGCGAAAGCGGCTTGCCAGCCTGCGGGGATGGGAAGGGCAAAGCTTTCCAGGCGCGGCTGAAGGGGGTGAACACGGTGTAAGGGTTCCCATCGTTTTTGACCACAGCCCCAAACGCGTGCGCCCCCACCCCCGGCAGCAGGCTTAAGGTTGCGCGCGCCCCCACCGCGCGGTCGCGCTCGCGGGCGTACGGAGAGGCATCCTCTTCGGCAAAGACAGGCGCGCCGCCAAGCTCCTCCGCCAGGCGCGGGATTTCTTGTACGGGATCCCCGCGGCGGATGACCAGCCCGGAGCCCAGCGCGCGCAGGTCGGCCTGCAGGCTGCGCAAGCCGGCAAACAAAAAAGCCTGCCGACGTTCGGCGGGCCTGGCAAGCAGGGTAGGGTCCAGGACAAAAACCGGCACAAAGGCGCCGCCGGCCTCGAAGGCGGCCTGGAGGGCCAGGTTGTCGGTCAGTCTCAAATCGCGGCGAATCCACCAGATAGCCATGCGCGTCCTTTCGGCGTGGAGGTTTACCTCCTGGGCTAATTTTACCCGAGAGCGCGTCCGCCAGCACTGATGGGACCGGGCAATTTAATGGGTGGACAAAAAAGCGGGGATTTGCTATAATCTTGGCACTTCGGGCGCGTAGCTCAGTTGGTTAGAGCGCACGGTTCACATCCGTGAGGTTCGGAGGTTCGAGCCCTCTCGCGCCCATGTTTTTTTATTTAACCCCCAGGTTTTTTCTTATCCCATCCGAGCACCCGCGGAGGGTGTAATAAAGGGTCGGAGGTTCGAGCCCTCTCGCGCCCATGTTTTTTTTATTTAACCCCCAGGTTTTTTCTTATCCCATCCGAGCACCCGCGGAGGGTGTAATAAAGGTTCGGAGGTTCGAGCCCTCTCGCGCCCATGTTACCTGCTCCTGCTGGTCTCCTGACCAGCAGTTTTATTTTCCCATCCGTGCACCCGCAGGGGGTGTCATAAAGGTTCGGGAGACGAGCCCAGCTATGTACTGCCTTCGGCTTGTCGCGCCCATGTCACCTGCTCCTGTTGGTCTCCTGACCAGCAGTTTTTTTCCCATCCGTGCACCCGCAGGGGGTGTCATAAAGGTTCGGGAGACGAGCCCAGCTATGTACTGCCTTCGGCTTGTCGCGCCCATGTCACCTGCTCCTGCTGGGCTCCTGACCAGCAGTTTTATTTTCCCATCCGTGCACCCGCAGGGGGTGTCATAAAGGTTCGGCGCGTTTTCAATCTTTATTGCCGGCCGGTCCCGCTCTCACGGCGCTATCCCCACGATAATCCGCGTCTGGGAGAAATAGCCGGCTTTCATATCGGCCGGCTCGGTGCTCAGCTGCCGCCCGCAGAAATACAGCACCAGCCCGCCCGCCTCCAACTCCGCGAAGCCGCTCTCCGGATAGGTTTCCGCCAGGTACGGCACGAGGTCCATCACATGCTCCGAAACCACCGCCACCTCCGCGGCTGGTACGCGCGCCAAAGCTGAGACCGTGCCAGTTACCTTCTCACCATTCACTTCAAAAACGACTTGGCTGCCAATCAGGCACTGCGCGGCTTTCAGGTCAAATTCCTCGGGGGTGTTCAGGCGCCCGCTTATGTGGCGCTCCATGTATTCCTGCAGCGGAAAGGCGCTTTGCACCCGGCCCAACACATCCAGGCCCGAATGCATCCACAAACCGGTGTATCCCAGGTGCTCCCAGGCGACCACATTACTCTTCCCGACCTCAAAGAGGCCGCTATCAAATATTTCCGGTGTCCAGGCATACACCGAGAAGGCAGGCAACGCGATGCGTCTCTCCTCGCAAGTCGGTGTGAAGACGGCCTTTATCTGTCCTTCCAGCCAACTGACACCGCCAAAACGCATCCAGGTATCTGCTGGCGGTGGCGTCGGCTCTGGCTCTTGGGTAATTACAGCGCGCCCCAATCCGGAGCGCAAGCCCAGGCTCGGCGCGGCTTCAGTTACCATAACTGGTTGGGCTGGCTGCCCGGCAAGAAACGGGTCCCTTATTGCCGGCGCGCTCTCCACGGCAGGCGGCATCTGAGGGTTGTACTGTCGGAAGAGCACAACCCCCAGAGCAATCGCGAGGATGCCGGAGCTGATGCTGACAGCCTGCAGCAGTTTCTTCCAGAATTTAGTCATCCTGCTTTCTCAAAGCGGCGTAAGAGCCGATCGAAATCAATCCAAATACCGCCGCGGCAGTTTGCAGCAGCGCCGGGCTCAATCCGCCGCCGGTTTGAGGTGAGCGGCTCGGTGCCGGCGTGGGGGTAGGTGTACCGGCTGGGTCCTCCGGGTCTGGCGTAATGGTGACCTCAGGGGTCGGCGTCTGGGTCTCCGCGGGGGGCGTGGTCGGCGTGCTGGTGGGCACATCCGTTGGCACCTCGGTCGGGGTATTCGTCGCGGTGGGCTCCAGCGTTGGGGTGTTCGTCTCGGTAGGCTCCAGCGTGGGCGTATTCGTCGCGGTGGGCTCCAGCGTGGGCGTATTGGGAGGAGTGTTCGTCGGCGTGTTCGTCGGGGTATTGGTGGGCGTGTTCGTCGGGGTATTGGTGGGCGTATTCGTCGGGGTATTGGTGGGCGTGTTTGTCGGGGTAGGTTGTCTGTTGACGAGGTAGTTATCCTGCTTGTTCCCGACATTCACGTTGTAGGTGCCCCAATCGTCCGCGGCAATCGTATACGCGTTAATACAAAAGGCTCCCAGGCTGTTTGTGGTCAGAATCCCGGAAGCGACAATCTGACCTGGGTCGCCGGAAGCCCCGCCGGGCTGCCCGATGATATTCCAGGGATATGCCGTATTGGGATCAAAGTTGTCTCCGTTGATATAAACAGTTTCTCCTACATTGAAAAGGTTTACATTTTGTTGGGCGGTGCCGCAGTCATTGCGGGTGGTCCAGATTGCGCCGCTGTTGCCCTGCGCGCTGGTCTGGGAAAAAATCATCGAAACTACTGATAATACAGCGCTGAGGGCGATGATTATTCGTAACCCGTGCTTCTTCATGGCTGTCCTTTCTCTATGAATTCGTGATACCATCACGAATTTTTTTCATACCAGATGCGTCATATTAATACATCCGGGGAAAAGACTCAAACGCATGTACAAAGAATCACTAAAAAAAACATCGTTTTCCAAAGAAAAAACGGGAACCTATTGAACTATGGCGCCTCCGCTCAGCTGTTTCGCTGCCAGCCAGTTCCTGGATTATAATTAGCGACCACAACCACTTTTGAGGACTACCTTATGCCACCCATTTCACTGACCGGCATCAAGCCGACCGGCAACCCGCACATCGGCAACTACTTCGGCATGTACCGCTCCGCCCTTGCCCTCACCCAAAAATACCTGGGCATGTATTTTGTCGCGGACCTGCACGCCCTCACCACCACGCCTGACCGCAAGGAACTGCAGGCGCTGATTTACGAAGTGGCTGCCAGCTGGATTGCCCTGGGCCTGGACGTGGAGAAGTCCATCTTCTTCCGCCAGTCCGATATCCCCGAAATCCCCGAATGCACCTGGCTGCTGGCCTGCGTCACCCCCAAAGGACTGCTGAACCGCGCCCATGCCTACAAAGCCGCGCTGGATAAGAACCTGGAAGCAGGGCGCGACCCCGATGACGGCGTGAACGCCGGGCTCTACAACTACCCGGTGCTCATGGCGGCCGATATCCTGCTCTACGATTCCGATGTCGTGCCGGTCGGGCTGGACCAGAAGCAACACATTGAAATCACGCGCGACATTGCCGAAAACTTCAACCGAATCTACGGCAAAACGCTGAAATTGCCCGAGGGAATCATCCCAGAGGATGTGCAGTCCGTGCCAGGCATCGACGGCCGCAAGATGAGCAAGAGCTACAACAACACCCTGCCCATTTTTGCCCCGGAGAAAGACCTGCGCAAGCAGATTATGCGCATTGTGACCGACAGCACCCCGCCCGAGGCTCCCAAGAATCCGGATACCTGCAACCTGTACCAGATTTACCGCTTATTCGCACCCCCCGAAAGACTCGCTCAGGTGCGGGCGCTGTACCTTGAAGGCGGCCTGGCCTACGGCGCCCTTAAATCCGAGCTGGCGGAGTTGGTCCTCTCATACTTCGGCGAAGCCCGCCGCAAGTACAACGCGCTCATCGCGGACCGCGCCTACCTGGACCAGGTTCTGGCGCAGGGCGCGCAGAAAGCGCGCGCCATCGCCGCGCCTGTGCTTAAACGCATGCGCAAAGCCGTCGGGATTGACGCCTGACGCGCCGCACAGGTCAGAACAGCTGAAAATACTTCCGAAAGACCGCCCGGCGGGTCAGGGGCGCCTTTCATTAAAGCCGAATATTACGAAGCGGTCATCGATTAACCAGCTTCTACAGGGAATTTGAATGCAAAAAGAACAAAGAATTAAAGAAACGAACCTTTCAGTAGGCCTCGGGCTGGGCGCGAACATCGTCCTCGCGCTGGTAAAGTCCATTGTGGGTATCATCGGCAGTTCGCCAGCGCTGCTGGCGGACGGTATCAACTCCACTTCCGACGTGGTTTACTACCTGGTTGTGTCGGTTTTTGTGCGCGCTGCGAACAAACCCGCTGATGATGAACATCCCTACGGCCATACCCAGTATGAGAGCGTTGGCGCCCTGGTGGTTGGCGCTTTCGTGATTACCACCGCCCTCACCATCTTCTGGAATGCCATCGACACACTGGTGCAGCTGCTGCAGGGTAAAAGCGACTTCAGCGGCGCCAGCCAGCTTGCCCTATGGGTTGCCATCGGAACCGTGCTGATTAAAATCGGGCTTTTTGTGGTTACCGCCTACCTTGGCAAGAGAACCAACAACGACACGGTCCTCGCCCTTGCCTCCGACCACCGCAACGATATTCTGGCGGCTTCCGCAGCCGCCCTGGGCATCTTTATGGGCAGGTTGGGCTACCTCTGGATGGACCCCGTTGCCGGCGCCCTGGTGGCTTTCTTCATCCTGCGCACCGGTTTGTCTATCGTTCGTGAGTCTACAGCCGCATTGATGGATACCGTCCCTGGCGCGCCCCTGAACGATAAGGTGACAGCCCTTGTCCGCTCCGTCCCCGGCGTGCAGGAAATTGACAGCATCCTCGCGCACCGCTTCGGGCAGTACTACACCATCAATCTGACCATCAGCGTGAGCGACCAAATCAGCGTGCACGACGGCGACATCATTGCCAGCCAGGCCGAAAAAACCCTGCTGGAAAACATCCCGGATTTGCGAAATGTGCATGTGCATTACCACCCGACCGAGCGGTACCGCGCCGAGCTGTAAACAGGCACTCCTTTCTCACAACGCCGGAATCCCATCCGGCGTTTTTGCTGTCTGATAGGATATAATTTTTTCAGATGCGAACCTCCGGCTAAGCTTTTTTGCCGGCACAAGGCAGAGGAGGAAGTGATGATAAGCAACTTTACCTACTACAACCCCACCAAAATCATCTTTGGAACCGGCACTATTCCCAAACTGAATAAACTCGTCCCGCGCAAAGCCAAAGTGATGGTCCTCTACGGCGGCGGTTCCATAAAAAAGAACGGCGTGTACGACCAGGTGATGGCCGCCCTCAAGAAGCGCGAAGTGCTGGAATTTGGCGGCATTGAAGCCAACCCGGATTACGACACGCTGATGCAAGCTGTCAAAAAAATCCGCAAAAAGGGCGTCGATTTTCTGCTGGCAGCCGGCGGCGGTTCGGTCATCGACGGCGTCAAATTCATCGCGCTGGCAGCCCTCTACCCCGGCGAAGACCCCTGGGAAATTCTTGCCGGCGACGGTCTCTCCAAGGCAAAGGAAGCCCTCCCCTTCGGCACGGTGCTCACCCTGCCTGCCACCGGCAGCGAGATGAACAGCAACGCCGTCATCTCCCGCCGCAGCATTCAAGAAAAGCTCTCCTTCAGCAGCGACCTGGTCTTCCCGCGCTTTTCCATCCTGGACCCCGAGACGACTTATTCCCTGCCGCAAAAACAGGTGCGCAACGGCCTGGTGGATGCCTATGTGCACGTGCTGGAGCAGTACCTTACCTATCCGGTTGGCGCGCATGTACAGGACCGGCAAGCGGAAGCTGTCTTAATGGCGCTGCGGGACGTCGCCCAGGCTGCGCTGCGCGTGCCGCCTGATTACAACGCCCGCGCGAACTTCATGTGGGCGGCCAGCTGCGCCCTCAACCACACCCTCAA
>Ga0116149_1000740_pt1 | contig 42178 bp, 36 predicted proteins | sample AD_UKC057_MetaG_FD_89787 | JGI IMG/M metagenome (GOLD analysis project Ga0116149, IMG submission 89787) | Active sludge microbial communities of municipal wastewater-treating anaerobic digesters from USA - AD_UKC057_MetaG | ecosystem: Engineered > Bioreactor > Anaerobic > Digestate | place: USA...
CAGCGGCGTTGGAAAAAGATGTTTTGGCTGAAGTTCCGGAGTGCGATACCGTTGTGCATTTTAAGCATAAGGCCTTATAGATCTTTAAGTAGTTTCTTATCAAAGTTGGCGATGTTTTAAGGAAATAAATCATTCTTAGATATTTCATTAGAAAGGCGCTATAGCCGTGCTTGACGAGCAAGATCGATTACGTTACCAGGATTTTCAAGAGGCACAAGCCGAGGCATGGGAAGGCCGTTGTCGTAGCTGCGGGATGTGCTGCGGGATAAAAGACGGTGATCCGTGCGAAGAGCTCATGCGTCAAGAGGATGGAGCGTTTTTGTGTCGTGTTTATGCCAGTCGGCTAGGCTTGCACAAAACAAAATCCGGCAGAGAATTCCTTTGCGTGCCAATTCGTGATATTCTATACAAGGACTGGCCGGGAAAAGAAACATGCGCGTATCAGCGGATCAAAAGAAGTTCATAGACATAAAGAGAGATCATGGGAAAGACAGTTTTAGTTATTGACGATGTAAAAGAAGATCGAGAATTTGTAGAAGCTATTCTGGATTCTCAGGGCTATAATGTTCAAGTCGCCGCAGACGCTTCTAGCGGGCTACAAAAGGTCAAAGAGCAAGCCCCAGCTGTTATTATTTTAGATATTTTAATGCCGGAGATCAGTGGCTTGGATTTCTTTAAGGCTGTCCGTCAGAATGAGTCAACTCGCCGTATTCCTATTTTTGTTGTTTCTTCAAGAGCTAAAATGGCAGATGTTTTCTTGTCAATGGGTGTTGATGGTTTTATGCCTAAGCCTATCGCTGTCGATCATTTTCTAGAACAGGTCAGCAAGCTTGTCGGGCGCTTGCCGGATCCCGGGAGCGTTCCAGCGCCTACTTCAAACACTGCCGCCATTAAGCCCGCGGAAAAGGTCTTAACAGAGGAGAAAAAGGCCACACAGGCACCTTCGATAAAAGCAGAAGAGAAAAAAACAGGCGCAGGCAAAAAGATCGTTATCTTTGGCTCTGACGAAAAGATCCTGCAGGATATGCGTCAGCAGTTAGAAAAAGCGAAACATATCGTGACCTTGGTCCAACAGGAGGCAGAGGTTGTTTCTGTTGTCAGCGATGTAAAGCCTGACCTTGTTGTCCTTGATCTAGGCGCTGAGCTGCAGATCCCTATTGATAAGCTTGTCTACACTATTGATATTTTAACGCCTAAACCTAAAAAGGGCAGCCTTGATCCTAAAAGCCTATCTATGAAAAAGACAACAATTATTCTTTATAAGGTCGATAAAGGCGGGATCGAGGTCAATACAGATCTAGCCGGGAACCTGGCAGATGTTGAAGCTCTGCTGGATCGCTGTGTCCACAACGGCGCAGAGAAATATATTGGGTTATTTTCATCATTTTCATTTATGTCTAAGATCAAAGAATTTCTGGCGTAGGTCATGTATTTGCGCATTGTCATCGCGTGTTATCTGCTAAAGAGGAGGGTCTCATGAGAAAAATATCTGTTGTCATTCTGCTGCTACTTTTTGTCCTTTGTCCAAATGCCTTTGCCCATCCGCCTCAAGATATTATTTTGGCATATGACCCATCCAGCAGGACGCTAGCCATCGAGGTGCTGCATTCTAGTTATGACCCAAACCGTCACCATATCAATCGTCTTGAGGTCAGTATCAATGGCAATGTGATCCTGGAAAAGACACCTAATCGTCAGAACAATACAAAACTTGAGGTCAATATTCTTATTCCCCATGTGGATGCTGGCGCCACGCTGGAAGTCAAGGCATTCTGTAGTCGAGGAGGAACGCTGACTAAGAGCATCATTGTTCCATAAGCAAGTTTATAAAGGAGAAATAAAGTATGCATAAGATCTTGATCGTTGAAGATGATATTGATCTGGCGATGGTTTTGCAGATGAACCTAAGCTCTAAAGGATATAAGGTCCTGATCGCCCATGACGCGCTTTCCGGGACCAGTTTGACCCACGCGGAAATGCCGGATGTCATTATTTTGGATATCAATATGCCAGCGGGCGGCGGACTGGCAATGCTTAAGAATATCAAGTTATCCATTAAAACGAAAATGATCCCTGTCGTTGTGTTGTCAGGATCAGAGGATGAAGAACTGATCCACACGGTGCTGCACAGCGGAGTGGAAAGTTATATTAAAAAACCGTACGACCTTGAGGATCTTTGTCGGCATATTAAGGCCGCTTTGCATATAAAAGAATAAACATGTTTAAAGAATTGAAACTTGGAGTAAAGTTTTTCCTTTCCCTGATCCTGATCTCGATCATTCCGTTGGTTGTCATCAGCGTTTTTAATTATTTGTACACAAAAGCGCGTCTTCAGGAAAGCACGATCGGGAATTTGCGCGCGATCAATGATTCTCGCGCGGCGCATGTCAACCAATTTATCCGTTTGCGTCAAGAGCAAGCCAAAGAACTTTCGGGGTCATATGCAATCCGGCTTTTAGATCCCCAGGGTGCGAATTCTTTACAGCTAACAGATTCTATCCAGCGTCATATCGATTCGGTCTACTACGAGATCAAGCGAGCATCCCGCAGCGATTATGAATACATTGATCAACCCTCGGGCATTAACAATATTAGCATTTGGGATATCCATGGCAATATCATCGCTGATACGAATCGTTTGCTGATCGGAAAAAAAGTGCCGTTTAAATTTTTGCATATTTTATATGAAAAAGGCGCTTATTTTATGGGGTTTGAAGAAGATCCTTATACAAAAGAAAAGTTTTTGACGATCTTAGACGGTGTGCGTAACTGGGGCACAGAAGAATATTCTGGGGTCGTTCTCTTAAAAAGTCGCGCGGATGTCCTTAACGATATCACGGCGGCGCGGGAGGGCTTAGGTCGGAGCGCAGAGACATATATTGTCGATAAAGAGCGACGCATGATTACGGAATCGCGCTTTGTTAAGGATGCTATCCTGAGCTTGGAAGTCCGGACAAAGGCTACAGACGCTTGTTTTAGCCCTGAGCATCGGCAAGGCCCTGTCGCGTATAAAAATTATCAAGGGCGCAGTGTTCTAGGCGTGCAAAAATATTTGCCAGACCAGCAATGGTGCGTTGTGACCGAGATCGATACCAAGGAGGCTTTTACTCCTGTTATTGTTTTTCGTAACCGTATCCTGTTTGTTATGGGATTCTTGATCATTGTGGTCTTGATCTTAGTGCACTTGGCTGGCCGCGCGTTCATTCGGCCGATCCTCGCGCTTCGTGATGCATCGCTGAATGTGGCAAGAGGTAAGTATGACGAGGCCATTGATGTGCAGGGCAAGGACGAACTAGCGGATCTGTCCCGTTCGTTCAACCAGATGGCTAAGGTCCTGGCCAGCACAACAACTCAGCTAAAGGAAAAGAACAAGATCCTTGAGGAGCAAAAAGAAGAGCTCAAGAAAAAAGATCAGCTCAAGTCTGAATTTGTTTCCATGGTTTCTCACGAGCTACGCACCCCGATGTCAATTATCAAAGGAAGCCTTTCACAGTTGTTGGACGAAAGCGCCCAGAATACCAAGGAAATCAAAGATAGGCTTTTAAATATTTCTCTTAGCAGTATTAAGCGCTTGACAGACCTTATTAACAACTTGCTGGATTTATCAAAGATCGAAGCAGGAAAAATTGAACTGCGCAAAGCCTATCAAGATATTACCGGCCTTATGCGTGAGGTTTGCCGTACTTTTGAGCTGCAGGCAAAAGACCACCGCATCGAAATGCGCTGTCGTTTTTCAGCTGAACCTATCATGATCGATGTGGATAAGGATAAGATGATCCAGGTCCTTGTTAACCTTATCGGTAATTCTCTGAAGTTCGTTGAAAAAGGTTTTATTGAGGTCTCCGCCGAGGACCAGGGTGGTCATGTGCAGTGCATGGTCGAAGACTCGGGGCCAGGGATCTCTAAAGAAGATCTCGTGAAAGTTTTTAGTAAATTCCAGCAGTTCAATCATCCTCTCGCGCGTGATCCCGGGACAAAGGGAACGGGTCTGGGGCTTTCCATCTCTAAAGGTCTTGTTGAGCTTCATGGAGGAAAGATCTGGATCGAAAGTGAAGTCGGCGTTGGGACAAAATTTATTTTTATTTTGCCAAAAAACAGCAGCCCTGCTAAATAAAAAGGGAAATCATATGTCATTTTTAGACCTTGTCAAGAAACGTCAGAGTTGCCGCAAGTATTTGCCGGCGTCTGTGCCCTGTGATGTTCTTGAGCGCTGCCTCGAGGCAGCGCGGCTGTCTCCCTCGGCGTGTAATTCGCAGGCATGGCGTTTTATTGTGGTGGCAGAGCCGTCTTTGCGCGCGCGATTAGCCGAAAAAGCGTTCGCTGGCGTGTATGCTATGAACGGCTTTGCCAAGGAAGCCCCAGTGTTGGTTGTTGTGGTCACCGAGCGCTCCAAGTATGTTGCGCAAGTTGCCGGAGCCACTCGCGGCACGCAATATAATTTGATCGATATTGGGATCGCGTGTGAACATTTTATCCTGCAGGCTACCGAAGAAGGTTTGGGCACCTGTTGGATCGGCTGGTTCGATCAGAAGGGAGTCAGGGAGGTTTTGGGTTTATCAAAACATGATTGCCTGGACATTGTGATCAGCGTCGGATATCCTGCGGATGCACAGAGGGAAAAGGTGCGCAAGACAACAGGGGAGATGAGCGAGATAAGATGAAATTAAAATTCGAAATCCGAATATCGAAACTCTAAACAAGTCCAAATGTTCGAAATGTTTTGTCACTGGAATTCTGAGAATTTAAGCTTGTTTAGGATTTAGAACTTATAATTTTGAATTTGTTTTTATGCCTACCTTCCAAATTATCCACAACATCCCCGTCTGGGGTGAGCCCATCGAGGGCGCGCTTTCCCAAGCGATTAACTGTGCCAAAACAGCGGATTATTGTGCTTTAATGGCAGATCATCATCCAGGCTACGCGGTTCCCATCGGAGGTGTTGTGGTGTATCGCGATAAGATCACCCCCTCAGGTGTGGGTTATGATATTGCCTGCGGTAATAAGGCGGTTTTGCTGGATATCCCAGCTGAAGAAGTAAAAAAGAACATCCATAGGATCATGGATGAGATCTTTGAGAGATTATCCTTCGGCATTGGTATGAAAAATCGAGAATATGTTGATCACGCGCTTTATAACGACCCGGCCTGGAAGATCAAGCCTGTCAAAGATCTTAAAAACCTCGCGCGTGAACAGCTGGGAACTGTCGGCAGCGGCAATCATTATGTGGATATTTTTTTGGATGAACAACAGCGTGTGTGGGTGGGTGTGCATTTTGGTTCGCGCGGTTTTGGCCACCGCATCGCGACTTATTTCATCAAAGTCGGTGGCGGTCGCGATGGCATGAATGTGGACCCAGTTCTTTTTTCTGATAAAAGCTCTATCGGCGAAGATTATATTGCGTGCATGAAACTGGCAGGCCGTTACGCTTACGCGGGCCGTGATTGGGTTTGTAATCGCGTGGCTAAGATCTTAAAGGCTAACATTAGGGAAGAAGTGCACAACCATCATAATTTTGCCTGGAGAGAAGAGCACCGCGGCGAGAAATACTGGGTGATCCGCAAAGGTGCCACGCCAGCTTTCCCTGGTCAAAAGAGTTTTATCGGCGGCAGCATGGGAGATGTTTCTGTTATCGTTGAGGGCGTGGAATCCAAAGAAAGCACAAAGGCCTTTTTCTCGACCGTGCACGGCGCGGGCCGCGTGATGTCGCGCACGCAGGCCGCCGGGCATTTGCGCCGGGGCAAGCGTATGGGCGGCAAAGTTTCCCGCGAGATGATGAATAAATGGCTTCGTGAGAAAAAAGTCGAGCTACGTGGCGCTGGAACTGACGAGTCCCCGCATTGCTACAAGCGATTGCCCGATGTCTTGGAATATCATCAAAATACGCTTAACGTTTTACATACCCTGACGCCTGTGGGAGTTGCGATGGCAGGTGAAGGAGAATATGACCCATTTTGCGATTGACAAGAATAGGATAAAGACGATAGACTGTGCAGGACAAAAAGAGAGAATCGTCAAATAAGATTTTTATGTTTTGACCACAGGAGGCTTGTATGGGATTCAATAGCCAGAGCGCGTTAACCGTGTTTGAACGATCGATCATCCGGGTGCTGATCCTTTTGATGATGATCACGATCCTTTTTGGGACTATCGAGCTGGGGTATGTTATCCTCAAGACTCTTCTTGCGCCGCCAATGTTTTTGTTCAGCTTGGAGAGCCTGCTGGATATTTTTGGGTTTTTCTTCATGATTTTGATCGGGATTGAAGTTTTGGAAACGATCAAGGCGTATATCAAGAAAGACCATATCCACGTTGAGATCGTTTTTTTAGTCGCGATGATCGCTATTGCGCGCAAGGTCATTATTTTGCAGATGGACAAGATCGATCCCTTAGGGTTGATAGGGATTGCGGCGATCATTTTATCATTGACTGGAAGTTATTATATTATTAAAAAAACGTATAATGTAAAAGATGAAGAATAAACTTTATTTTAAGATAATAAGGGGGATTTTTAATTTATTTCTAAGCAAAATATAAGTGATTGGAATGTAAAGGTTTATAGGTTACAGAAAAAGATGTAAGAAAGATTTTTTCTTGCAAGATAAAAAGAACGGGAGTAGAATACAGCCAATTACGTAGGCATGGAGGAGTTGGTATGAGAGCTTGGCTCCTATAGAATGTGTTTTTTAGGGCAGTCCCGCCAAAGCGGGACTGCCCTTTTCCTTTTTTAAATATCTTCAGGTTCCATATATAAAAATGACTTCTTAGCTTTTGCGCGAATTTAGTGATCCTCGTCTCAAGGAGGTAACGCGTATGAATGTCAATGTCAAAGGACCCGTAGGGTATTCAGGGGGCAGTCCTTAAAATCTTTAAGGACTGCCCCCTTAAAATTTTAACCATTTTAGATCGGAGGAGCTCAATGAAAAGATCCGTTAATGTGCATAAAGGAGAAGCAACAGCGGGATGTGGTGAGATCATCTTGAAGTCAGATGTTCGCGATACTTCATGCTTTTGTATCATCGCTCGTGATGCGGCACATAAAATAGGGGCTTTGGCTCACGCTCTTTTTATTCACGGGGGAGCCAAAGAGAAAAAAGACCCTTTGCTCAACAAGGAAGCCAGACAAGCCATCGACAAGATGCTGTCCAATATGACTTTATTAGGCGCTCAGCCAAAAGATATTGAGGTTGAAATGATCGCCAGCGAAAATGTCCGACACGATGATCCCGATCAAGATTTTGAAGAAGAGGTGCGGTGTATTTGCGATGTGCTAAAGGAACGCCATATCAAATGTCGCGAACACATTGTTCAGGATATCGGAGCGCATCATGCGGCTTTGGACGTTGAAACAGGTAAGATTTTTTTAGAAGACTAAAAAGTCTTTTCTTGATGAAAGGATTATCTTATGGAAGCTAAATTTAAACGTGATATAGCCCTTTTGGGTCATGCGCATGCTGGTAAAACATCTCTGGCGGAAAGCCTTCTGTTTTTTGCTGGAGAAATATCCCGCAAGGGTGATGTCCAAAAAGGGAATTCAACCAGTGATTTTAATGAGGATGAAATTAGTCGCCAAATTTCGATCAATACTAGTCTTTTGACGGCTCGTTTTCGAGATCATCAGATCCAGATCTTGGATACTCCAGGCTATTCTGATTTTATCGGAGAAACGATATCCGCCCTTAGGGCCGTAGATTCAGCGATCTTGGTTGTAGACGCTGTTAATGGTGTCGAGACCGGAACAGTTGATATTTGGGAAAAGCTGGAAGATATGAACATGCCTAGGCTTATTTTTATCAATAAAGCGGATAAGGCTGAGGCAGATGTCGATCAGGTGATCAAAAATCTTCAAGAAGATCTTTCATCAAAAGCGCGTGTTATCAATTTTGCTGACGCGTCCTTCATTGAGGCTGTGGCAGAAACTGATGATACGTTGATCGAGAAATATTTAGAGCAGGGAAGTTTATCGGCAGATGAAGCTGTTTGCGCTTTGCATAAAGCTGTTTTGCAAGGGCAGATCTTTCCGATCTTAAGCGGAAGCGCTTTTCTGGATCAGGGTATCAAAGAATTGATGGAAGCTGTCCTGGCTTATCTGCCTTCACCGATCGAACATCCGGTGCTGGAAGCCCACATCCCTCATTCTCAAGAGATCAAGCGCATTTTGCCTTCTGAGCAGGCTCCTTTGTCCGGATTTGTTTTTAAGTCGATGTTTGATCCACATTTGGGGCATTTGTCCTTGGTCCGCATTCTTAGCGGAACACTTAAACCCAACACGGCCTTTCTCAACGCTAATCAAGGGGCTAAAGAAACTGTCAGCTCTATCACGATGCTCAAGGGAAAGGAACAGATCGCTGTTTCGCAGGCCAGCTGCGGGGATATTGTCGCGTTGCCAAAATTAAAGAATACGCATGCGTGTGATACATTGTGTGAGGATAGGGAACCTGTTGTTTTTGATCCGATCACTTTTCCAGAACCTTCCATTTCTGCTTCTGTCAAGCCTAAGACGCGTGCGGATGAAGAAAAAATATCCACAAGCCTGCATAGGCTTTGTGAGGAGGATCATACGTTTCGCGTGCATCGGGATAACGACACCAAAGAGCTTATTGTTTCTGGGGTTGGAGATCTGCATCTTAAGGTTATTTTAGAACGCATGAAAAGCCGTTATCATGTGGATGTGGATTTAGGAACGCCTAAAGTTTCTTATCGTGAAGCGATCACAAAAACGGCGCGGGCACGTTATCGTTATAAAAAACAGTCGGGTGGGCGGGGGCAGTATGGCGATGTGGAGCTTGAGCTCTCTCCTTTGCCGCGCGAAGGGCAAGAGTTTGAGTTTGTGGACAAGATTTTTGGTGGAGCGATCCCCAAAAGTTATGTCCCTTCAGTAGAAAAGGGCGTGCGACAAGCTTTTCATGACGGTATCTTGGCTGGATACCCGATGATGAATGTTCGTGTTACCGTTCTCGATGGATCCTATCATGATGTTGATTCTTCGGACATGGCGTTCCAGATCGCTGCGGCTATGGCATTTAAGGAAGCCGCCAAGTTGGCCGCAGCGGTTATTTTAGAGCCGATCATGGAGACGAGTATTATTATTCCTGATGAGTTTGTAGGTCAAGTGACCAAGGATATCAGTTCTCGCCGTGGAAAGATCATGGGCTCAGATTCTAAAGGAAAAAGCCAGACCATCAAAGCGCTGATGCCCTTGACGGAAATGTTTAGATACGCCACGGACCTTCGTTCGGTGACAGCGGGGCGAGGGCATTACACGATGAAGTTCTCGCATTATGAGCGAGCGTCGGAAAAGGTAGCAGCGCAGGTGATCGCTGAGCGCCAGCATATCAGAAAAGAATCATAGGGCAAGTTTTGTAAGAAGGAATCAGGGCGAGCTGTTTTTTTCATGGCTTGCCCTGATTTTTTCGTGCAATATTTTCTTGTCCCACTGTTGACAAAAGAGTAAAATACATCCCATGCCAGCGGTTCAAGAGTTTCGTAAACTTCTTCATAGGGTTCAGTTCCTTCACGTGGCGACTGCTTCACGCGATGGGCAGCCAAATGCTGTTCCCAAGCTTATTTTAGCGGTCGATGATGATGCTGTTTATTTGGTTGATTGCACGATCGGTAAGACCTGGGAGAACCTAAAGCGAGATCCAAAAGTGTCGTTATCTTTTGTGGATGAAGAGTCCTTGAAGGGCTACCAGATCAACGGGAATGCGGTTGTCTTGGAAGGCGAGAAGATAACGCCTGAGCTGAGAAAGCTCTTGGAGGAAAAAGAAGTAGCCCTTACTGTCAAGCGGATCCTAAGCGGTATTCATACAAAGAAAAAACATGAAGATTTTGAAATGGGCATGTCCGATAAATTTGTTGTTTTTAAGGTAGATCTTTTAGAGGTTGTTGAGGTTGGTTATAAGGGGAATTTGCAGCGGCAGGCGTTAAGAAAAAAATAATGATCTTATGGAAAGGAGTTCATCATGAAAAGGATCGTGTGCGCGATGATGCTTCTTGCTCTGACAGGATGCATGTTCATTGTGCGAGAAGAGCAAAATGTTAAAAGTGTTGGCATCAGCAAACAAGACGCTCAAGAGCGTATCCAAGCTCTTGACGCGACAGAAGAGAGCAGGAAGGCGGGCGTTTGGCCATTTTTAGAGAAGAACAAAAAATAAAAGGATCAGCGATGATTGCCTTGCGTCGTCAAGCAATAGGCTTGTTTTTCGTCTTTTTCTGCATCCTGGCTCTTTCCGTAAACGTTTTCGCGCAGCCAGACCAGGCTCCTGCAGCCCAAGGCGGTGATGTTCCCGAGGGTATGGAGGTCATCCAAGTAACTGGTGGATATCGGTTGATCGTCCCCCAGGGAGCCAAGACAAGACGGGTAGGCGCGCAGATCATCGTTGAGGGAGATAAAGAATATTATTCACGACGGTTTTATGAACTGTCAGGTGAGATTGTTGATCTCAAAGCTCAGGTCGAAGAACTTAAGCGCCAGGTAGGCGAGCTTAAGAAAAATGCTCAGGAAACAAAGGCGGAAAGGCATTAAGATCTTTTTAGGGACGTTATCGTGCGCTTAAAAATCCATTGCTTTAAGAACAGAAACATTTATAATGAAGCCTCTCTTGTTAATGTAAAAACGAATGGCTACTGATATGAAAAGAAATCATTTGATCCTGACCACTATTTTGTTGTCTGTTGGCTTGAGCATTCTTAGCCCAGCGCGTGTTTTTGCGTCCTTGGAAGATGTTAAAACAGCGGTTTTGCAAGAAGATTTCTCTGCGGTTATGGATTTATGCGAGAAGGCTTTAAGAAAGAATGTTGGCGATGAAGAAGAAATGTTTTTGTATTATCTAGCTTTAAGTCAGCTGTATCTTGGGGAGAACGATAAGGCTCGGGGTAATTTTCAGAAGATCATCGACGGAACTAAGGACATGGACCTTTATGATCAAGCTTCGGTCGGTGTCATCAGCTCCTACGATATTGCCGGCGATTATCGTGAAGCCCTCAAACGAGCTCATCAGCTATTAATGCAAAGACCCGGCTCTAACTATCTGAGCTTAGTGTATTTGAAGATCGCGCGTGCCAACCTCAAGCTTCGCAATTGGGAGCCTGCGCGACGCTATCTAAGAAAGATCATGGTTGATTTCCCGGATAGTCTTGAGGCGTATACAGCAAAGCAGCTTTTGGAAGAGAAGCAATTTTTTACGGTTCAGGTTGGCGCTTTTTTAAGCCAGGAGCGGGCCCAGCAACTCATGGAAGACCTCAAAGTACGCGGATATTATGGGTATATGGTGCAAACAGAAGATAAAAAAGGAAATAAATTCTACCGCGTGCGTGTTGGCGAGCTCGCCTCATTGGACGCGGCCAAGAAATTAAAAGAAAAATTATCAACGCTTGGCTATCCCACCCTGATCTATCCTTAAACCGCGCATGCGTAAAAAACTTATTTTTATTGTTGGCCCCACCGCCTCAGGGAAGACGGATGTTGCTTTATGTTTGGCTAAGAGGTTAGACGCGGAAATCGTTTCCTGTGACGCGATGCAAGTCTACAAAGAGATTTCGATCTTAACAGCTAAACCGTCAGCGCAAGCTTTAAGATCGGTCAAACATCATCTGATCAACACGATCTCTGTGAGCGAGGATTTTGATGTTTCTATCTTTCGTACGAAAGTTCTTGCAGCTATTAAGACCATTGAGCGAAAAAAGAAGATCCCTTTGATCGTTGGGGGAAGCGGTTTGTACATGGCGATCTTGCTTGACGGTATCTTTAAAGAAAAGCGTAATAGTTCTTATGCTCTCGTGCGTCAACGTATTGAACAGGAGATCAAAGAGTTTGGGCTTGAGGCTGTTTACGCTCGGTTGCAACGTGTGGATCCTGCTGCTGCTTTTAAGATTCATGTTCATGACGCAAGAAGGATCATCCGCGCTTTGGAAGTTTATGAGACCCAGGGAAAGCCGATAAGCGTTCTTAAGCAAAAGCGCAAAGGCTTATGGAGCACCCACGATGTGGCTGCCTTTGTGATCTCGTTCGATCGCGATGTTCTGTATGCCCGCATTAACGCGAGGGTTGAACAGATGTTCGCTTCTGGTGCGGTCGATGAGATCCAAAAGATAAGCAAGAAATCTATTAGCCAGACCGCCTTAGGCATTATCGGCCTTAAAGAGATCAGACAGGTGTTAGGAGGGAAAATAACTCAAGCACAGGCGAAAGAGATCATTCAAAGGAATACTCGGCGTTACGCGAAACGACAACTCACCTGGCTTCGCAAGGATCCTCGCCTGACATGGGTCAAGGCTGGAGCCATGGAAGATGCCGACCAAATAGCAGATAAAATATTAGATATATTGAGGAAAGCGAGGAGAGATGACTGAGCGTGCACTATTAGTGATCATTACTTTTCGCAAAGGTCATGATTGGCCTATTAAGGATATCGCAGATGAATTGAACAGCCTTGTTGTTTCTTGCGGCGCTGAAGTTATAGACATTGTTTTATGCAAGAATATTGATCCCAACCCGAGTTCTTTGATCGGCGAGGGCAAGGTCAAGGAGATCGCAGAAGTTTGTCTTAATAAAGATATTGATGTTGTGATCTTTAGTGAGGACCTGAAAGGGAATCAGCAACGTAATCTGGAAGAAGTTTTTGAGACAAAGACCATTGACCGCACGGAATTGATCCTCGATATTTTCGCCCGCAGGGCGGTTTCACAAGAAGGAAAGATGCAGGTAGAACTAGCGCAGCTGGAATATCTTTTGCCCCGGCTTACGGGCAAAGGTGTCGAAATGTCCAGGCCTGGAGGCGGGATCGGAACATTAGGCCCTGGCGAAACAAAGTTGGAAGCTGATCGTCGACGGATCAATCAGCGTATTTCAAAGCTCAAGCATGAGCTTAGCGAGGTCGCGAAGTCCAGAAAATTAAAACGTAAAAAACGTCAGGACAGCAAGACCCCAGCCATTTCTTTGGTTGGTTATACCAACGCAGGGAAGTCGACACTGCTTAATCTTTTGACAGACGCCCACCAAGAGACCAAAGACGGCCTTTTTACAACGCTGGACCCTTTGTCGCGTCAATATATCCTTCCTAACCAGCAAAAGGTTATTTTTTCTGACACAGTTGGTTTCATGCATCGCCTTCCCCACAAACTGATCGAAGCGTTCAAGGCAACCTTAGAAGAGGTATCGGAAGCAGACCTGTTGTTGCATGTTGTTGATGTGAGTCATCCAAAATTTCGTGATTATCATGAATCTGTTCTTGAGGTTCTCAAGGAGCTTGGCGCTGATAAAAAACCTGTTGTCACAGTTTTCAATAAGATCGACAAGGTGGCAGACCATCACGAGCTGGAGAATCTCACGGATAGCTTTGAACACGCTGTTTTTATTTCTGCGAAGACAGGTGATAATTTAGGAACGCTCATTTTGCGTATCCAAGACCTAATAGGCGAATCATTGGTAGAAGTTTCTGCGGATCTTCCCTTGAATCGGATGGACCTTATCAATCTTATTCACAAGCATGGGCATATGCGTAGCATTGAATACCTTTCTGACCGGATCCATGTTTGTGCAACGGTTCCCCCCAGGATCGCTGATAAGTTGCGATAAGATTTCTTTAAGATTTCTATAAACCGTTGCTATTCATTTAGTTATGTTTTCTGTAGAAAACGCTACCTTGTCTTTTTGTAAAAAAGTTGAAATTCACGAATAATAGGGTATACTTTCATTGCAATCCACTACCACGGAAAGAGATTCTTTCAGAGAACATTCTTAACGTGGATTTTACACTTAGTTAAAAATTAAAGATTTTTACATCTTAAAAGAGAGGCAAAAAATGAGAAAGAATTTATGCAAGAAATTTTTAACATGCTTATTCGTAGCGATGTTTGCATTGGGCTTTGCCCATGTGGCATCAGCTGCCAATATCCTTGCAAATCCCGGATTTGAAAATGGGATCAATGCTTGGAATGTCGCTGGAACAGGCTGGCAGGCCCAAGGCACGGTTGTCCATAGTGGATCGTCCGCTGCTGAAAATACGATCCCAAGTCTTGCGAGCGCGGGACACTACGGTTCTCTTTCTCAAACATTCTCTGCAGTTCCTGGAACGACCTATTACGCGACCCTTTATGCGCAAACTATCATTGCCCCTCTTTCAACAGCAAACGCAGGCTTACAGATCGCATTTCTTAATTCTAATGGAACCGTTATTGATTATTATCAAGACAGCATCGGAGGAACAACAGGTTGGCGCCAGCTGTATGTTGCCAAACCAGCTCCTGCCGGAACTGTTGAGGTAAGATTTCAGGCTTATGTATTCGCTATGCAGGGAGACACCTTAGCGGTTGGCGGAAAAGCATATTTTGATGATGCTGTATTAGATACAAATTATATCGCGCCACCGACACATCCTTTTGGCCTTTATAATCCTAGTTTTGACAACGGTCTTCATGATTGGTGGCAGAATGGTCCGAATTGGACCATTGAAACAGCGCAGCCCCACTCAGCTCCTTATTCGGCAAAGAACACGATAGGAACGATCCCTGGCTATGATTATATGGCAGACCTTGCTCAAGATGAACCTGTTGCAGTGGGACAATCCGTCTATGCGACATTAAGAGTGAAGACAGCTATTAATCCTTCTTCCAGTGCTCAGGCCGGGGTAATCGTCGATTTCTTAAACGCTAACCGCCAGCCTATTGCGGGAACAGAGGTTCAGAATACCGTTGGGGGGAATACGCCATGGTCTTTGATGTATGTGACCGCGGTAGTTCCTTCAGGTGCTGCTTACGTACGATTTCGTGCATTCGTTTTTGCGAGCCAAAACGATCCTTTAGCCGTTGGTGGTATCGCGTATTTTGATGATGGTGTTCTCTCAACAACATATATCGCGCCTCCTAATAATAGCCAGCTTGTTAATCCTGGCTTTGAGAACGGGTTAAATGGTTGGAGTTTAGCAGAGCCGTATGTTGTTAATGGGACTCCAGCAACATGGAGTTTGGAAACAGCCGCGCCTTTTGCTGGAATCCGTTCAGCAAAGAACACGATCAATATTACTAGCCTTCATGCGAACGCAACTAGTTATTATACGACATCCAGCCAGACATTAAGCGCGACCCCTGGAACAACGTATTATACGACCCTTCATGCGAAAACAGCGATTAGTCCAGTATCTCAAGCGCAAGCTGGATTGTTAGTGGAATTTTTAGGATCGGGAGGAGTTGTTTTATCAAGCGCCCAAGATACGATTGGCGGCAACACAAGCTGGAAACAGCTTTATGTGGCGGCAGCAGCACCGGCGGGCACAACCCAGATCCGATATAGCTGCATGGTTTCGGCTGCCAAGACTGATACAGCAGCGCATAATGGCGTAGCCTATTTTGATGAAGCGATCTTGAGTACGACCTATATTGCTCCTCCAGGAGGAAGCCAACTTGTCAACCCCGGATTTGAGAATGGGTTAAATGGCTGGAGCGTGACAGAGCCTTACCTTGTTAGCGGTGCTCCGGCAACATGGAGCTTGGAAACAGCCGCGCCTTTTGCTGGAACTTATTCAGCAAAGAACACGATCAATATCAACAATCTTCATGCTAACGCGACCAGCTATTACGCGACCGTAAGCCAAACATTTAACACTACGCCTGGAACAACCTATTACGCAACAGCCCAGGCCAAGACCTCTATTAATTCTTCTTCTCAAGCTCAGGCCGGGATCTTGATCGAATTTTTGGACGCCTCTAATAATGTTATTTCTGGATCGGGCGCTCAGGATACGATCGGCGGGACTACAAGCTGGGATCTGCTTTATGCGAGCGCTGTCGCACCAGCGAATGCCGTCAAGGTTCGTTATGCCAACATGGTTTCCGCATCAAAAACAGATCTTGCTGCTCACGGCGGTCAAGTTTATTTTGATGCGAATGTTTTTGGAACGACTTATATCGCGCCTCCTAACAATAGTCAGCTTGTCAACCCCGGATTTGAGAACGGCTTGAATGGATGGAGCGCAACAGAGCCTTATCTTGTTAGCGGTGCTCCGGCAACATGGAGTCTGGAATCGGCATCGCCTTTTGTCGGTCTCTATTCAGCAAAAAATACTATCAACATCACCAATCTCGATCCACTCGCTACGGATTATTACGCAACCGTAAGCCAGACATTTATTACAACGCCAGGGACAACGTTTTACGCGACAGCGAACGCCAAGACAGCGATCAGTCCAACATCTCAGGCCCAAGCAGGGATCTTGGTCGAATTTCTTGATGTGAACAGTAACGTCCTTTCCTCCTTTCAGGATACGATCGGTGGGACAACAAATTGGCAGCAGCTTTATGTTGCCGCGACCGCGCCAACAGGAACGATACAAATTCGCTATAGCTGTATGATATCAGCTCTTAAGACAGATGTTGCGGCCCATAATGGCGTTGCTTATTTTGATGAAAATATCCTGAGCACCAACTATATCGCGCCTCCAGGAGGAAGCCAGCTTGTCAATCCAGGATTTGAAAATGGTCTCAATGGCTGGGATATTGGTGAGCCGTATTTGACAAGCGGAACCCCAACAACATGGGGACTTGAGCTAACATCGCCATTCGCGGGAAGCTATTCTGCTAAAAATGTCATCAATATCACCAACCTTGATCCTGCGGCCCCGTCGTACTATGCGACCTCAAGCCAGACCCTAAGCGTTAATCCGGGGACGACTTATTATGCCACGCTTTACGCGAAGACAGCGATCAATCCGTCGTCTCAAGCCCAGGCAGGGCTCTTGATCGAATTTTTGGATTCTGCAGGTAATGTTGTTGCGGGCTCCAGCGGTCAAGACACGATCGGTGGTACCCAGAATTGGGAACAGCTTTATGTGGCTGTTACAGCTCCATCAGCAGCCGTGCAGATCCGCTATAGCTGCATGGTGTTTGCCACTAAAACAGATACAGCAGCCCATAACGGTATCACATATTTTGATGAAGCTATCTTAACGACGACCTATATCGCGCCTCCAGGCACAACGCAACTTGTGAATCCTGGATTCGAAAACGGTCTAAACGGTTGGGACATCTTAGAGCCGTTTTTGACAAGCGGATCTCCAGCGACGTGGGGTTTGGAATCAGCAGCTCCTTATGCTGGCGTTTTTTCAGCTAAGAATACGATCGATATTACAAATCTTGATCCGGCTGCCACGGAATATTATGCTACGGCCAGCCAGACCTTTAACACAACCCCTGGAACAACGTTTTACGCAACGTTGCAGGCCACAACCGCTGTTAATCCTATAGCGTCAACCAAAGCTGGATTGCTGATCGAGTTCTTGGACTCGAACAACACCTTGCTTCCTAATGGAGCGTTCAAGGATGTTATCGGCGGCAATACGCCATGGCGCTATCTTTATGTGGCAGCTACGGCCCCGACGGGGACGGTAAAAGTACGCTATAGCTGTATTATCTCAGGGCCAAAGGATCCTTTGGCGCAGGGTGGTCTTGCAAAATTTGATAATGCGATTTTCGGCACGACCTATATTGCGCCTCCATCTCCATCGTTGGCGTTGTTGAATCCTGATTTTGAGAATGGATTGCATGACTGGGATATTGTCGAGCCAGCACTTGCAGGAGCAAACCCAACTGCGACATGGATCGCCCAGAGCACCCAAGTTTATAATGGTGTATTAGGGGCTAAAAACACTGTCAACATGGCTTTGCAGGCAAATCTTGATTATTATGCTGTTCTCTCTCAAGAGATCCCTGCAACGCCCGGGCAGCCGATTTATGCAACCGCGCAGACCAAGACGAGCTTTAATGTGAATTCAGGAGGGAAGGCCGGCTTGCGGATTGAGTTTTATGACAGCAACAATAGCCTTATCTCTTATTTAAAGAATGAAGTTGGCGGGGTAAATAATTCCTGGTATCAGCTGCTCGTTTCGATCGGCGCAGCTCCTACAGGCACAGTTAAGATAAAGTATATGCTTTATGTATGGGCACATAAAACTGATACTTTAGCCAACGGCGCAGTCGTTCATTTTGATGACGCGCAGATGAGCTTCATTTATGTCAACCACTTAGGTTATTGGGGAGGTCAGGATATATTTCCTCAAGAAACAGCCCAGCAGACATATTATACAGGCGCTGCGGCAACGCGGATGAATATTCGCTATCTTTTAGGTAATAGTCCGACCCAGTCCAGCATTTACAATACATATCATTGGAGCGGCCCAGGTAATGATATGCTTTCTGGTGAGATCATGACCGCGCTTAATGCGGAAGTAGGATCTCCTTATAACTTCACAGATTGGTATCAGACGACAGTCCAGATTGACGCGATCAAGAATTTTGTTTATTGGATCGACTATCTTCCTCCGGGCGGTATGTATTGCCCGGCATTTGTGCCAGTGAATGGCATGTTAAAATGGCGATTGGTTCGTGGCATCTCGACGAGTGTTAAGCCTCATCCCGTTGGACAGCCGATGCCAAATTTTAATGTCAACGGCATGTGGGTCAATGACCCATCCGTTTCTGGATTAGGATTCAATCTGTATCAGACAACAACAGCTTTTCAGGTTGAATATTTGCCTCTGAATGGTCAATATAGAGCTGTCTATGAGCCACCGATTAATCTCAATCAGCAGATTTTTAGGCAACAAATAGCAAGAACAAGTGTATCCTTGATCCCCGCAACGCCGAGTCCGGACTTGATGCGCGAGATCCAAAGAGTACGCAATGCTTCCATAAGCAAATCTCAGGATTCTGCAGACTATTTGTTGTCGAAAGAAACAGATGGCATGGCACAGCTCCCGAACGCCCAAATGCAGACATTTGTTTTCAACAAAGAGTATTTGCGCCAAGCCTTACCGGCAGCCTTAAAACACGATGCAAGTTTTATGTCTTTGTTCAACAAGCCAGGCGATATTCGTCAATTTGAAGTTGTTTCTCAGGATAACAATTCGCCGTATGTTCTTCTGGCACTTGATTCAACTTCAGCGGTAACAGGGGGCATGGCAACTGCCGGAACCTCTCCAGCCTATAGAGCGAATACCATTCAGAAGACAGCAACAGTCGCGACCACTACAAATACAAAAGTTGTTATAGAGGTCAATCCACTCAATGGAGCCATCACGCAAGTGACATGGGATAAGAACGGCGATGTTTATTTAAAGGTCAATCAAGTCCAAGCCGTTCAACTAGCTCAGACTTATTTAGCTAATGCGCAGACCACATCTGGTAAAAGTTACAGTGGGAACACCCAGATGCAAACAAGTGGTATACCGCAGCTTGTATGGTCTCGTAATTTTAAAACATCACGTTTTCAGCCTAGCTGGCGCATCGTCTTTGCTAACAATCAAGTGGTTTTGGTTAACCAAAGTGGAGTCTGCACAGCCGTTGGCTCTGGTTCTAGTACCATAGGCAACGTTAATTTTAGTGATAAGTAAGAGAATTATTTAATAAAAGAGCGGGCTTTATAAGCTCGTTCTTTTTTGTGCTTCATAGTTAGATAAAATAACTATAATAAATAGATAACCTTGACAAGATGATTAGTCTATGCTATATTTTAATCGAAATGAGGAGGTAGTCGGATGGATCAGAAAGGTCCTTTTTCATTTGAGCTTCAGATCAAACCTGAGGACCCCGTATTTGTGATAGGTGTTGTTAGTAAGATGGTTGGGATTCCTATATGGACGCTAAGAAAGCTTGACGATATGGGCGTAGTTACTCCAATGAGAATTGGAAAAAAGACACGTTGTTATTCTAAAAAACAGGTTGAAAAGATAAGTTATGTTTATTATTTGATGCGGGAAGAGAAAGTGAATATTAGTGGAGTACGATTTTTATTAGAACAGCATGGAGGAGGTGGTGATGAGGGAGACATTTAGGTAAAAATTTTTGGGTTAAGTTTAGCAGTCAACATATTAGAGTGCTAATAATAAGGAAAAGGAGGTTAACTATGGCAATGATCCCGTTGAAAAGAACAGAAGATCCAATAAAGGATTTTTTTGGTTTTGATGATGCGCTCAAACGTTTAACACTGTTTCCAACAGTGAATAAAACGCTCGCAGAGTTTGGTAATGTCTGGTATCCATCGATGGATGTTAGCGAAGACGAGAGAAGTCTTTATGTTCGCGTCGATCTTCCAGGATTGAAGCGCGAAGATATTCATCTGTCCATGGAGAACGATACTTTGATCATTAAAGGAGAGCGCAAGATCGAGGAAGAGAAAAAAGGTAAAAACCACCACATTGTTGAGCGTGGATACGGCAGCTTTCAGCGAAGCATCCAGTTGGGTGTTGGCGTTGATGAAGCAAAGATATCCGCGAAATATAAAGATGGTGTATTAGAAGTCGTTTTACCTAAGACAGCTAAAGAAGCTGAAAAGAAGATCAATATTGATCTTGGATGAGACAGTGCGCCTGCGCTTTATGCGCAGGCGCACCTCAAAAACAAGATCAGGAACAAAAGGACGGTGTTGAAACCATGTTACGATTCGATAGATTCACTCTTAAAAATCAGGAAGCCATTCAAAAATCTTTAGAAGCAGCGCAAGCTCTTGGACACCAGCAAGTAGAAGTAGACCATCTTTTAGTGGCATACTTGCATGACCAAGACGGAGTTTTCACTAAAATACTGGTTGTGCAAAATGTTTCTAGCGAAAAACTTTTGACTGAGCTTGAGAAAGAATTGAAGCGGAAGCCTATCGTTAAGGGTGCCAGCGTAACACCTTTTATTTCTGATGAGCTTAATAGGGTCTTAACCGAAGCCCAGAAGATCGCCCAGCAGATGAAAGACGACTTTTGCGCCCAGGAACATGTTTTTTTAGCTTTGTTAAAGCACGATAATGTTCTTTCTCGTTTTTTTAAGAAAGGTGGCCTGGGAAAAGATGACGTTCTTAAAATCGTTCAAGATATGCGGGGCGCGCAGCGTGTCACAGATGAGCGCGCGGAAGAAAAATATCAGACTTTGGAGAAATATACGCGCAATTTAACATGGCTTGCAAGCCAGGGAAAGCTGGATCCGGTGATCGGTCGGGATAATGAGATCCGCCGCGTGATCCAGGTCCTATCTCGCCGTACAAAAAACAACCCTGTTCTGATCGGAGAACCGGGTGTTGGCAAGACAGCTATTGTCGAAGGATTGGCCCAGCGGATCTTTAACGGCGACGTCCCAGAAGGATTAAAAAATAAGAAAGTTCTGACCTTGGACATGGGAAGTCTTGTCGCGGGATCTAAATTTCGTGGAGAGTTCGAGGACAGACTGAAAGCTTTGCTTAAAGAAATCGAGTCAAAAAATGGCGATATTATTCTTTTTATTGACGAGTTGCATACGATTGTCGGCGCGGGTAAAGCGGAAGGGTCCATGGATGCTTCCAATATGCTCAAGCCTGCTTTAGCCAGAGGCCAGTTGCGTTGTATCGGCGCTACAACCCTTGATGAGTATCGTCAGCATATTGAAAAGGATGCGGCTTTAGAGCGCCGTTTTCAGCAGGTTATTGTCGCCGAGCCCAGCGTGGAAGATACGATCGCTATTTTGCGGGGCTTAAAGGAGCGTTACGAGATCCATCATGGAGTGCGTATTCAAGACTCGGCGATCGTGGCGGCAGCCGTGATGTCGGATCGCTACATTACAGAACGATTTTTACCAGATAAAGCAATTGATCTCATCGATGAAGCAGCGTCAACTTTGCGCATCGAGATTGATAGCATGCCGCAAGAATTGGATATTAACGAACGAAAGATTCGCCAGTTGGAGATCGAACGGCAAGCGCTCAAGAAAGAAAAAGATGAAGCATCGCTAGAGCGCTTAGCCAAGCTGGATGCTGACCTGGCAGGATTCCAGGAAGAAAATAAAAGTCTTCGCCTTCGCTGGAATAGTGAAAAGAAAATTATTGATAAGATCCGTCAAGTTAAAGCAGAGATCGAGAAAAAGAAGCTGGAAGAGAAAACAGCGGAAAAACAGGGTGACCTAGGAAAGGTGGCGGAGATCCGTTATGGTCAGCTTGTTCAGCTGAATAAAGACCTAGAAGAGCATAATCAAGAGTTGAGCCGCTTGCAGAAGAATGGCTCCATGCTGAAAGAAGAAGTTGATGATGAGGACATCGCTGAGGTTGTGTCTAAATGGACAAAGATCCCTATCACAAAGCTTATGGAAGGGGAAGCAGAAAAGCTGATCCACATGGAAGAAAGTTTGAAAAAGAGAGTTGTTGGACAGGAGGCGATCATTGATCATGTCTCAGCATGTATTCGGCGCTCGCGAACAGGCCTTAACGATCCGCATAGGCCGCTAGGTTCTTTTTTGTTCGTTGGGCCAACAGGTGTTGGGAAGACAGAGCTTGCCAAGGCTTTAGCATGGTTTTTGTTCGATGATGAAAATGCGTTGATCCGTATTGATATGAGCGAGTACATGGAAAAGCATAGCGTTTCGCGTCTTATTGGCGCTCCTCCTGGGTATGTTGGCTATGAAGAGGGAGGGCAATTGACAGAAGCTGTGCGTCGTCGGCCATACGCGGTCATTCTTTTGGATGAGATCGAAAAAGCGCACAGAGATGTTTTTAATACCTTATTGCAGATCCTCGACGACGGACGTTTGACCGATGGGCAAGGCCGGGTCGTGAATTTTAAGAACGCGGTCATCATTATGACTTCTAATCTGGGTAGCGAAGCTATCGCGGAAATGACGGACAAGGAAAAGATCGCTGACCAGATTCAGGATGTTTTAAAGACCTCCTTTCGGCCAGAATTTTTGAACCGTATTGACGAGGTGCTTATTTTTGGGCGTTTAAGCATAGAGGATACTCGCAAGATCGTGGATATCCAGGTTCGTTATTTGCAAGAACGCCTTGAGGAAAAGCAGATCACGCTGGAGCTTTCCGAGGCCGCTAAAAGCATGTTGGCGCAAGCCGGCTATGACATATTTTATGGAGCAAGACCTTTAAAGAGGACGATTCAGCGCTTGGTGCAGGATCCGATCGCGGTTAAGATGCTTTCCGGGGATATTAAGGCTAAGGATCATGTCGTAGCTGATGTTCGCAAAGGAAAAAGCGAGCTGTTCTTTGACATAACATAATTTATCAAGCGCTCAAAAAGGTTTGTGCTATAATGGCCCCTGATTTTTATATGACAAGGAGAATGTTATGCACACAGAAGATATCTTTGCCTCAGGGACGTCCATGCGCGATCTGGCGCTCCAGGCCTCTAAAAGTTTTAAAAGCTCTTGGGTAGAATTAGGCCGTGCGCTTTATACGATCTGGAAGGACAAGCTGTATAAGTCTTGGGGATATCAGCAGTTTGATGCCTATGTTACAAAAGAGATCGGTATCCGTAAGCAAACATCGTTAAAGCTTTTGCGCTCTTATTATTTCCTGGAAAAAGAGGAACCGTCATATTTGCAAAAGGATTTTGCTGAAGAGGCTGACGCCGCGCAGATCCCAAGCTATGAGGCGGTAGATGTTTTGCGTTTGGCACGCTCTAAGGACCTTGACGAACAAGATTATCAAAAGCTTAAAGACAATCTTTTTGTTAAGGGAAAGGATTCCCGCGAGATCAAAAAAGATCTCACCTTGATGATGCGCCAGCGCGAGGAGATCGACCCTGAAGAAGCATGGCAAAAGAAAAAAGAAACAAATATCAAGCGATTTATCGGCACGTTGAAATCACTCAAGCGCGAAATGGACGAAACCAAGCTCCTTCCTGCGGATATGGCCAAAGAAGTTAACGCGCTCATTAAGAAACTCGAAGAACAGTTATAAGGTATTGTTGACATCAGAAAGTTTTTTGTTATAATTTGCTTTTAGCATTCAGACTAGCAGAGTGCTAATTCTAGAAAAGATAGAACAAAATAAGGATAACATTCAAGGTGAGCATATGACACCTAAGAGAATTGACCCGCAATATCGGAAAGAAAAGATTTTGTCTTACGTTGTGGAGGAGTATGTCCGTCACGTAACACCCATCAGCTCTAATCAAATTGTTGATGAATGTCTTTGCGATGTAAGTTCTGCCACGGTGCGTAATATTCTCGCAGAGCTGGAAGAGCAAGGGCTGCTGACGCATCCGCACACATCTGCAGGTCGAGTGCCGACACAGTCTGGCTATCGCTATTATGTAAATAACTTGATGCATGAAATCAAGCTTTTGAATGAAGAAAAGAAGCGTATTTTATCAGAATACCATCAAGGCGTTTCCGAGGTGGAGGATCTTTTGCGCCGAACCTCTGAAGTGTTGGCTCAAGAAACGAGATGCCCAAGCATCATCACTATTGATGGTGAGCATAAGATCTTCTGTCATGGCATGAGCTTTGTCGCTGGATATCCAGAGTTCCATAATATTGAACGCATTCAGCATATATTGCAGATCTTGGAGGCAAAAGAAAGGCTTTTGGAGTTGATCAATCGCGATATTGAAAAGAAGATCAAGATCTATATCGGTGATGAGGTTGGCTGTGATGATATTGAGGATTGTTCGCTTGTGATCTCAAAATTTGGTGCCGGACGTGGCCCTAAAGGGCGCTTAGCGCTCCTTGGCCCCACACGGATGAATTATGAAAAAGCCATATCCATGCTTGAGTATTTCTCAGAATTGATCGATGACATGTTAGAAGGGGAGAATCGATGAGCGCGGCAAAAGAAAAACCTGAGATCCTTAAAGAAGATCAAGACAAGACACTTAAGAGCGACGTAGTCCAGGAGAATGATAAAACCGTTCTCTTAAAAGAGTCTGAGCACAAGCGATTGCTGGCCGAAGCCGCGGAGTATAAGGACAAGTATTTACGTCTTTATGCAGAATTTGAGAACGCGCGCAAGCGTATGGAGCGCGATAAGGCGGAATTTCTGCGATATGCCAATCAGGAGCTGTTGGCAGATTTTCTTGATATTTTAGACGATCTTGAACGTTCGTTAGAGGCTGCAAAAGCAAAACATGAAGATTATGACGCATTCTTGAAAGGTATCGAAATGATTATGGCCCATGTGTATGATCTTTTGCGAAAAAATGATGTTGCTCCCATTGAGGCCAAAGGAAAACAATTCGATCCTCATTGTCATGAGGCGTTGATGCAGGAGGAGCGCGACGATGTTGAAGAAGGGGTCGTCGTTGATGAATTTCAGAAAGGTTACATGTTGGGCGAGAGAGTTTTGCGTACCAACAAAGTAAAGGTCGCAAAGAAAAAAGAACAAAAGAGTATTTAAGGATCACAAAGAAGTTGATACAAGGAGGTTGATTATGGCAAAAGTTATCGGTATTGATCTAGGAACATCTAATTCAGCGGCCGCTGTTATGGAGAACGGGCGCCCGGTGATCATTCCTTCAGCGGAGGGCGCGGGTGTCGCTTCCGGCAAAGCGTTCCCGTCATTTGTCGCTTTTGATAAAGAAGGAAATCGTTTGGTGGGAGAGCCAGCTCGTCGTCAAGCTGCGGTCAATCCGCAGGGGACGACCTATGCCGCGAAGCGTAAAATGGGAACGAGCCATAAATTTCAAGTTTCGGGAAAAGAATTCACCCCTCAGCAGATCAGTGCGTTTATTTTGCAAAAGATCAAAGCGGATGCCGAAAAATATCTTGGCGACACAGTTGAAGAAGCTGTCATCACTGTTCCGGCATATTTCAATGACAATCAGCGTCAAGCGACCAAGGATGCTGGCGAGATCGCTGGCTTAAAGGTTTTGCGTATCATCAATGAGCCAACAGCAGCCTGCTTGGCGTATGGCTTGGAAAAAGTTGGCAAAGAACTCAAGATCCTTGTCTTTGATCTCGGGGGTGGAACATTAGATGTTACGATCATGGAGATGTGGGCGGAAGGAGGATTCGAGGTTCTTTCCACTAACGGCGATACACAACTTGGTGGTACTGACATGGATAATGTATTGATCGACCATATCTGCCAGGAGTTCAAGAAAGAAAGCGGGATCGATCTAAAAAACGATAAAATGGCTTTTCAGCGTCTTCGTGAAGCTGCGGAGAAGGCTAAGGTTGAGCTTTCGTCGACAGTCTCAACAGAGGTCAACCTTCCTTTTATTACGGCCGATGCCTCAGGCCCAAAACATTTAACGCTTAAGATCGATCGCTCAAAGCTTGAGGAGCTTGTTTCTCCTATCGTTGATCGTTGCCGTAAGCCTTTAGAGGGCGCTTTAGCAGATGCCAAGCTGTCCGCTAAAGATATCGATCGTATTATCATGGTCGGTGGCCCCACACGCATGCCGATCATTCAGAAGTTCCTTGAGGATTATGTCGGAAAAAAGATCGAACGAGGCGTGGATCCTATGGAGTGCGTGGCTTTGGGCGCTGCCGTACAAGCATCGATCATCACAGGCGAGACCAAGGAGGTTTTGCTTTTAGATGTAACACCTTTGACCTTAGGTATTGAAACATTGGGTGGTGTTTTTACAAAGATGATCGAACGCAATACCACGATCCCAACAAAAAAGAGCCAGATCTTTTCAACGGCTGACGACAATCAGAGCGCTGTCACGATCCGTGTTTTGCAAGGTGAACGACAGATGGCTAGTGACAACACAGAATTAGGCCGGTTCGATCTGGTTGGTATTCCCTCGGCTCCTCGCGGTATCCCGCAGATCGAGGTGACCTTTGACATCGATTCCAACGGGATCGTTCATGTATCAGCAAAAGATAAGGCAACGGGCAAGGAGCAGTCGATCAAGATCACGGCTCCGACTAAGCTATCGGATACTGAGATTGACAAGATGGTCAAGGAAGCAGAAAAGTATGCGGACGAAGATAAGAAGAAACGTGAGCAGGCGGAAGTTGTTAACGAGGCTAACACATTCGCGTACGCGACAGAAAAGTCTTTGAAAGAGTATGGGGATAAGATCTCTGCTCAAGATAAAGAAAATGTTGAAAAAGAGCTCGGCAATCTTAAGGAAGCGATCAAAACTTCCGATGTGGCTAAGATCAAGCCTGCCATGGAGGCTTTGCAGAAGGTGAGCCATAAATTAGCGGAAGAGATGTACAAAGCGACCGCGGCTAAGCAAGCTGGTCAAGGCGCTCAAGACCAGTCCGGGCCGGGGGCGCAAGAGGCACCTGAGCCTGGAACTCAGCAGAAAGGTTCATCAGAGAAAAAAGAGGATGTCATTGACGCTGACTTTAAGGCGGAAGATGATAAGAAATAATAGGTAAGGAAGGTTTGGGCGCCTGCATTTTTCGCAGGCGCCCTTTAAGCATCTATGCGCTGGTTTTTTTAGAACGTATTTAAAGAAACTAGCACATCCTAATTTTATTTTGGATGATTTGGGGATCTGCAAAGGAGAACTGGGTTGAAAAAAGATTACTACGAAATCCTTGGCCTTAAAAAAGATGCGAGCGAAGCTGACATCAAGAAAGCTTATCGTAAGCTAGCGCTTTCGCATCATCCAGATCGCGTGGCGCCGGAGAAGAAGAAAGAGGCTGAAGAGAAATTTAAGGAGATCTCTGAGGCGTATGCCGTTCTATCAGATGCTAAGAAGCGTCAGCTTTATGATCAATATGGCCATGCGGGGATCGATCAGAATTATACGGCAGAAGACATCTTTCGCGGAGCGGATTTTAGCAGTATCTTTGGCAACATGGGTTTTGGTAACGGGGCGGATATCTTTGAAGATATTCTCGGAGGTTTTGGCTTTGATTTTTCTGGAGGTGGCCGTTCTGGACGTTCTCGTCGACCTAGGCGCGGAAAAGACATTCAATACGAGGTTGACCTAACTTTACAAGAAGCCTTTAGTGGTGTTTCAAAGACGATCAAGGTCCCTCGCCACGATCTTTGCGAGGCATGTAAAGGAACGGGCGCAAAGCCTGGGACTCAGGCTAAGACTTGTTCTCGTTGCCAGGGTCGAGGGCAGGTTATCACGGAAAGCGGTTTTTTCCGTATGGCACAAACATGTCCGCAGTGTCGAGGAGAAGGAAAGACTATTTCTGAGTTTTGCTCTGCCTGCCAAGGTCAAGGCGTGGTAAGGACAACACGCAAGATCGATGTAAAATTTCCGGCGGGAGTTGACACAAGTTCCCAGCTAAGGCTTCAAGGAGAAGGCGAGGTCGGTCAGGCCGGTCGCGGGGATCTGTATATCTATATTCGCGTACGTGAACATGAAATATTTCAAAGAGATGGTCAAGATATTTACATGAATTTGTCATTAAGTTTCGTCAAGGCAGCTTTGGGTGGACAGATCAGCGTCCCAACGTTAAGCGGCAATGTGACCATGGACATCCCCGCGGGAACGCAAAGCGGAAAGATGTTCCGCCTTAAAGGTAAGGGCATGCCTAGTCTTCACGGTGACGCTCCGGGTAATCAATATGTGCGCGTGATGATCTCTGTGCCGACAAAGCTTTCTTCTGAGCAGCGTCGGATCCTAGAAGAATATGCGCATGTCAGCGATGAGGAAGTTCATGGTGGAAGCGAAACCTTTAGCGACAAATTAAAGAAAGTTTTTAAATAGGTCTTTTTGTTTAAGGAGTGCAGTGATGCCAACTTATGATTATGAATGCTCAGCCTGTGGATATGCTTTTGAAGAATTCCAGTCTATCTCAGAAAAGCATCTAAAAAAATGCCCTAAATGTAAGAAATCTTCTCTGCATCGGCTTTTGGGAGCCGGAAGCGGTGTTATTTTTAAGGGAAGTGGTTTTTACGAGACAGACTACAAGAGTAAATCTTCCTCAGGTTCTACCAAGTCTAGCACGGAAGCTCCTTGTTGCGCGACAGGATGCCCTCAGAAACAGTGCCCATCCAATCCCGCTAACAGCAATAAAAGCTAAAAAGACCAAAAAAACCCTATCAAACGCTTTTATGAAATTCTGAAGATTTTGGTTTCGTGACATTTTTTATTCTGCTATGATTTTTTATATCTTGAATTAATTTGATAGGCTTATATTGTAAAGGACCGCTAAGCATGACCCAGATCAGATCATTTAAGGCAACATATTATAACCCCAAGAAGGTGGACGATATTTCTCAGGTCGTTTGCCCTCCTTACGATGTCATCTCACCTAAAGAGCAGGCCGCTTTTCATCAGGCACACCCCTTTAACTATGTGCGTGTTTTATTAGGCCTTGATAAGCCGGGTGACAGCAGTCACGATAATAAATATAGCCGCGCTAAAAAGATTTTTACAGAATGGATCGATAAAGGTGTCTTGATCGAAGATGAAAAACCATGCCTATATGTCTATCGGCAGGAATATAAGGTTTTTGGCCAGAGAAGGTCTCGCCTGGGTTTCTTGGCGCTGATGCGTCTTCATGATAAAGAGCAGTCGAAAGTTTTTCCGCATGAAAATACGCATATGGCGGCCAAGGTCGACAGGTTGCGGTTATTGCGCAATGTCAAGGCGAGCTTGTGCCCTATCTTCGTCTGTTATTCTGATCAATACAAGAAGGTAGAAGATATTTTCCAATCTTTTATCCATCAGAATCAACCGTTCATCGATGTCGTGGATTCTGATGGCGTCCATCATGTGCTTTGGCGCATGGATGATGAGACAGCTATTGGTCAAGTCCAGAGCTTTATGTCAGATCAAGCCTTATTTATCGCCGATGGTCATCATCGCTACGAGGTGGGAATGGAGTATCGCCGTCTTCGCTTGCAGGATAAAAAACGGGCGACCGGCAAAGAACCGTTCAATTATATTATGACCTATTTTACTAATCTGGATTCTAAGGACTTGGCTATCTTGCCGATCCATCGCGTCGTTAAAAAGATGCCTAAGAACCTTGATTTCTTAGAAGAATTCTTCCGCGTTGACCGTGTCAGTGATATCAACGAACTTAAGATCTTGTTAGGCCGGGCTGGCAAGAATGAAAATGCTTTTGGCCTGTATACATCCGATGTGATAAAATTATTACGTCTTAAGAACAAAACACTCATTGATGAGCATATCCATGAAGGCAGCAAGGAATATCGCAGTCTTGATGCGACGATCTTGAAATATTTTATTTTCGACCGGATCAAAATTGCCAGCGAAGAGATCATTTACAAAAAAGACATGCAGGAAGCTATTGACATGGTGAATAATCGTGAAGCCGCGGCTTGTTTCATCCTAAACCCTGTCCGCGTCGATCAATTGAAATCCGTCGCCTTAAATGGTGAAAAGATGCCTCCCAAAACAACGTATTTTTATCCCAAAGTATTATCTGGCTTAACGATCTATAATATGAATGCTTAGACAAGAGGGTTTATGGCGCTTTTTGGAAAAGAAAAATACACGCTAGTTAAGGTTCGCAAGAAGGTTATTCCTGACGGCCTGTGGATCCAGTGTCCAGAGTGCCAAGCACCGCATTATAAAAAGAGCCTTAAAGACAACCTGAACGTATGCCCTAAGTGTAGCCATCATTTACAGCTTACGGCTTCCGAGCGAGTCGATCTAATGGTCGATCCAGGCACTTTCCAGGAGCACGATGGGAATCTTACAGCTGTGGATCCTTTGAAATTTGAAGGTCCTAAGACATACCTTGAGAAATTAAAAGGTGATCAAGAGGCCACTGGGCTAAAAGATGCCGTCTTGACCGGAGTTGGAAAAATGGACGGTTTTGACGTCGCCTTAGGCGTGACGGATTCTCGTTTTATTATGGGATCCATGGGATCTGTGGTAGGTGAAAGGATCACGCGGATCATTGAGTACGGGACCAGTCATAGCTTGCCGGTTGTGATCATTTCAGGTTCAGGAGGCGGGGCGCGCATGTATGAAGGGATGTTCTCGTTGATGCAAATGGCTAAAACATGCGCGGCTCTTGGTCAACATCAAAAGGCTGGCCTTCTTCATATTTCGATCCTGACGAACCCAACGATGGCAGGGATCATGGCATCCTTTGCTGGTGTTGGTGATGTCATCATCGCCGAACCCCGGGCTTTGATCGGTTTTGCCGGGCCTCGCGTGATCGAACAGACGATCCGCCAAAAACTGCCTCAGGGTTTCCAGCGTTCAGAATTCCTTCTTAGCCATGGGCTTATTGATATGATCGTTGAACGCAAAGATCTCAAAAACGCTGTCGTCAAGATCATCCGCTATACACAAAAAGATTAAGTTTTCTCCTTTTTTCCTTTCTTTGTAGTCTTCCCGCCAATTTTCTCATTGCAGCCCAAAGGTGTTTTGCTATAATAGGGAACTAATTAGAATAAAGGGTTCAAACATTATGGCGCGTATTATTTTAAAGAATATTAGCAAGGCCTACAAGGATGGCGTGAAAGCTGTCAAGAATATCGATTTGACGATCAATGACAATGAATTCTTGGTCTTAGTAGGCCCTTCCGGCTGTGGAAAATCCACCACTTTGCGTATGATCGCTGGCCTGGAGGATATTTCTGAAGGCAGCATCCAGATCGATGACCGCGTCATTAATGATGTTCCAGCCAAAGATCGCGATATTGCCATGGTTTTTCAGAATTACGCGCTGTATCCGCATATGACCGTTCTTGAAAACATGTCGTTTGGTCTGCGACTTCGCAAGTATCCTTTAGAAGAGATCCGCAAGCGTGTTCATGAAGCGGCCGAGATATTGAACATTAAGCATTTGCTTGAAAGGCGTCCCGGCCAGCTTTCTGGCGGTGAGCGTCAACGTGTTGCGGTAGGGCGAGCTATTGTTCGCAAGCCAAAGGTCTTTTTATTCGATGAGCCTTTAAGTAATTTGGATGCAAAAATGCGCGTTCAAATGCGCACAGAGATCCACAAGTTGCGCTTGCGGCTTCAAACAACATTTGTGTATGTTACTCATGACCAGACAGAGGCTATGACATTGGGGGATCGTATCGCTGTCATGAAAGATGGCATCGTTCAGCAATGCGCTGATCCGATGACCATCTATGACCATCCGGTCAATAAATTTGTGGCTGGCTTTATTGGTTTCCCGCCGATCAATTTAATGACCGGTAGGTTGTTGCGCCGTAGCGGAAAAATATTTTTTGATGAAGGGCGTTTCCAGGTAAAATTAGTCGACCGAATGTATCCGGCCGTAACGGCGTATGAAGGCAAGGAGGTTATCCTTGGCGTCCGCGCAGAAGATATTTATGATAAATTACTAGTTTCGGAATCTTCCGCGGACAGTACGGTTACCGTGATATGTGAGGTTGTCGAACCTCTGGGGTCGGAAGTATATTTATATCTAAACACAGGCCGGCATAGTTTTATTGCGCGTGTTGCAGCACATAACCGTCCGGAAGTTAATCGTGAAATGAGTTTGGTGTTTGATATGAATAAGGTGCATTTCTTTGACCCAACCACAGAACAAACCATCATTTAATTTGCGGTTTTTGCTTGTAACGGCTTTGTTGGCGTTGCTAGCGATTCTCTTTATTTATGCTATTCATTATGACGGAGCGTTCTTTTCCGTCATTCTTTTTTCTCAGCTGTTCGTCCTGGCCGTTCTTCTTTATTTTCGTCGCTACCTTGAAAAAGAAATAACAGAGATCCATCTCAAGAAAGAAGAATATCTCGAAGAGATCAATTTGCTTAATCTTGACCTGAAGAAGGAAGAGCTGACACGCAAATCATTGTTCCAGCGCGTTGAGGCGTATGCACGACTTAAAAGTTTAGCTGAAAAATTAAGCCTCTGCGCAACGCATTTGCAAGCAGCAGAGATCCTGGCGGATCGCGTGAGCGAGTTGTTTAGCGGTGACCGAACAACAACACTTCTTTATTTGTCCTACCCAACGACAGGCGATCTTGGGCTTGTAGTAGCTGTCAAGAAAGGATCCAGGATCCAGATATTATCCAAAAAAGGTGATATGTTCGACGCTTGGGTCGTTAAGAATCTTAAGCCTTTGTTGATCGAGAGCGCTAGAACAGACTTTCGTTTTGACGCGGAAAAGAACGCGCCTCTGAAAGATGACCGAGAATACGCGTCTCTGATCGCTGTGCCCTTAATGGTCGGGGTAAAGATCCTGGGGGTGTTGCGCGTTGATAGCCCAGAAGAAAAATATTTCTCTACAGATGACTTACGTTTCTTATCAAGGATCGCGGATCTAGGTGCCGTTTCTTTGGAAAGTGCCCAGCTGTACGAACATTTGCAGGATCTCGCGATCAAGGACGGTTTGACCGGGCTTTATTTGCGTCGCTATCTGTGGGACCGCATGAGCGAAGAGCTGCCGCGTCAGCTGCGACGTAAACAAGAGATGTCATTGTTGATGATGGACCTGGACCATTTCAAGAAATACAATGATCGTTTTGGACATGTGGCAGGGGATATCGTTTTAAGAACGTTGAGCGATCTTTTGATAAAGCATTTTCAGCAGCCGGGTAATATTGTTTGCCGCTATGGCGGGGAAGAGTTTGCCGTCATGCTTCCTGACTGCAGTAAAACGCAAGCGCAGGCACTCGCAGAGGATTTTCGCGCGCAGATTGCCCAAGCCGAGATCGTTTTGCGCAGAGAGAAGACCACTATTACTGTTTCGATCGGAATTGCTTCTTTCCCATCGGACGCGCAGATCAAAGAAGAGCTTGTCCAGAAAGCGGATCAGGCATTGTATGCCGCAAAACAAAAAGGTAGGAATAAAGTATGTTTAGCGTGATGCTTTATTTGAGTGTTTTTTTTGTGGCTGGCGTCTTTTGGATTGCTCGGCAATTTGTTCAGCAGACGCGCCAAGGACAGCTGACAGTTCTTTTTCGTATTCGTAAAGATCTTGAGGATCTTCTGCGCCAGAGAAGCGATCTTGTCAAACAAAAGGATCTGATGTCTAGGAAAGCAGATCAATTGTTCACGCTGTACGACATGACCAAAGAGATCGTTCGTAAGTCCAACGAGCAAGAGGCGTTTGAAGTTTTCCGAACAGCTTTGAAAGCGAATGTTCGCTTTCAAGATTGTCGCCTTGTGCATGCCGAAGGTGACCGCCGCAAGCAAATGATGAGCCCAACAGAGTATCTTATTTTTCCTATTCGAGGCCATCATCATGTCCTCGGGTATATTGGCATTAAGGGGCTGGAGGATGATGAGAAGGACAAATTTGTTATCCTTGCGCAACAATTCGCGTTGGCTTTGCAGCGCGTAAAGTTGCATCAAGAAGTCGAACAATCTGCCATTACGGACAGCCTTACAGGTGCGCACACGAGGCGATATTTGATGGAAAGGCTTGAGGAGGAGATCGCTCGTTCAAAAGCGCGCCAGATGGCTTTATCCCTATTGATGGTAGACGTTGATTATTTTAAGAGCTTTAATGACAAATACGGGCATTTGGTCGGCGACCAGATACTACGCTCTATCAGCTTGTTGATCCAAGAGAACACTCGTGAGATCGATTATATTGGCCGCTATGGCGGAGAAGAGTTTTGCGTTGTGCTTCCCGATACTGATTCAGAGGGCGGGCTTTTTGTTGCTGAGCGTATCCGTAAATCGATCGAAGAATCCGACATTCACGCCTATGATACGAGACTGAAGGTTACGGTCAGTATTGGTATCGCGAGCATACCCAAGGATACTGATAATGCTTTGGAGCTTATTGACAAGGCGGATTGGGCTCTTTATCGATCAAAGAAGCGTGGACGAAACTGCATTACCTCTTTTGGCGCTTACAGTAAAGAGCCTCAGCAGCCATAAATATTTATATCTATATATAATATAGTTTTGAAATAGTTTGTAATTGACTGCCAGAGAGCCATTTCCGTTCTTGTAAAAGTCGGACATTTTCTTGAATCACTGATGGTTTTCAGGTACAATAACGTCTCTATGAAGAATTTTGTTATTGGTATTGATGTCGGCGGAACAAATATTAAGATAGGCTTGGTCACCGAACAGGGGCGCATAGCCGCACGCAGACATCTGCCTACCTTTCCGTACACTAAAGATAAAAATATGCTGATCCAAGCGATCGCGCAGGAATGCCTTTCGCTCTTAAAGGTTCGTCATTTAGATATCGATCAGGTTCTTGGCGTTGGCATCGGCTTGCCAGGTTTGGTCAATACGCAGAAAGGCGTTGTTCATTCTTTGACCAACATTCCCGGCTGGAAGAACATTGCTCTCAAGAAGATCATGGAAGCCAAGTTGAAAATACCGGTTTTTATTGATAATGATGTTAATGTGATGACATTGGCAGAGTGGAAGTATGGAGCTGGCCGGCGGATGCGCAACATGATCTGCATCACGATCGGAACAGGCTTGGGTGGCGGGTTAATCATTAATGACGCGCTTTATCGCGGCGAAGGATTCGCGGCGGGTGAGCTCGGACATGTTCCTTTAAGTGAGGACGGACAGCGGTGCAATTGCGGGGGATGGGGCTGTCTTGAAACATATGTAGGCAATCGATATTTAAATATACGGGCAAAAAAGATCTTCAAAAAAGATATGGCGCTTGAAAGAATAACACGTCAGGCTAACCAGGGAGACCAGCGATCGGTCATGTTCTGGAAAGAAGTAGGTGAGCATATAGGCAATGGTCTTACTGGTGTCGTGAATGTTCTGAACCCTAGCGGCATTGTCATTGGGGGAGGGATCGCCCAAGCGCATCGTCATATGTTCAAGGTCATTCAATCAACGATCAAAAAGCGCGCCATGCACGTACAAGGAAGTATGGTTAAAGTTTTTAAGTCAAAATTGGGAAGCGACGCCGGCGTGATCGGCGCGCGTGTCCTCGTCAAAGAGATGTTAGGCTAATATGGTCAAGAAACTTTGTTTTGTTTTTCTAGCGATTGCGCTATGCGCCAGGACAGCGTGTGTATGCGCGCAATCCGATGATCAGCCACCTCGTGCGGATCAAAGCATTGATTCCCGGCTGCAGGACCAAGAATCTTTTTCCAGCGACATTGTTGATGCTGCTGAACCCAGCGCAGCGGACCATGATCCCCAAGAACTTCACAGCCAGGCAGACGTTACGCCGGATCAGTCTGCTCAGTCTCCAGAGCTCATTGTCTCCCAGACATCTTCTGAGCCGCAAAATCTTTCTGTCCAACCTGTGGAAATTGATGGGGACAACGTTGAGTTCATGCAGGAAGAGAATAAGGTTATCATTAATGGCAATGTTTCCATTGCCAGGGGAGATACGACCTTGCGTTGCGATCATGTTGAATATTACCATGCGACAAAACAAGCCATTGCCAGCGGGAATGTTGTTCTGTCGAGCCCCAAAGGACAAATTCGCGGTCAAAGTTTAAAGTTTAATTTTGAGACCATGACCGGTGATTTTGAAGGGGCAAAGATCATCGCAGATCCTTATTACGGTCAAGGAGAAATGATCTCCAAGGTCGCGGATAATAAGATCGAGATGACGAGAGGCTATATTACGAGTTGTGACCTTGATAAGCCTCACTACAAGATATATTCAAAGAAGATCGATATTCATCCGCAAGATAAGGTTCAGGCGAAAAGCGTGCGCATGTTGGTCGGTAAAGCGCCCTTGTTTTATCTGCCAAGTTTTACGCAGGTCATCAACGACAAAAAGCCTCGCGTTACATATACCCCTGGATACAAAAAAGAATGGGGCATGTTCCTTTTAACAGCTTGGCGGTATTATTTTAATGAAAATTTTAAGGGAGCGCTGCATGTCGATTTTCGCGAGCGCAAAGATGTCGCCGTCGGCGGAGATTTGAACTACCAGATCCCCGGCTTTGGTGAAGGTTTGATCAAGACGTATTATATGAACGAGCGTACGATCAATGCTAAGCGCTGGTTCCAGGAAAGAAGAACGCCCACGATCGAGAAGGAACGCTTTAAGGCTGAGTGGCGTCATAAATGGCAGATCGATGAAACATCGCAATTCGTTTCTCAGTATTATAAATTAAGCGATAACGATTTTCTTAAGGATTATTTTGAGCGGGAGCACGATCGCGATTCTCAGCCGACCACGTTTTTCTTGTATACCAAGAATTTCGGTAATGGTACGTTCAGTCTTCGCACCGATAAACGTGTCAATCGATTTACATCCACTGTGGAGCGCCTGCCAGAAATGGGATACAATATCAGCAGCCAGCAGATCGCAGGATCCAATTTTTATCTCCAAAGCAACAATCTGTTCTCTCATATGACTTACCCTAACGCTTCTCCGACAGAGATCCGGCTTCACACCACGCGTCTGGATTCGCAAAACCGCATTTCTTATCCTACAAAGGTGGGATTTATTGATATTACACCTTTTGTTGGGCAGCGAGAGACATTTTACACGAGGACCAAAGACCCATCTCGTTATCATATTACCCGAAGCGTTTTTGAGACAGGCGCAAACCTAAGTACGAAATTTTATAGGACTTTTGATGTGCATGCTGATCTCTGGGGAATAGAGATCGATAGGATACGACATATCATCAATCCTTCCGTTGAGTATCGCTATGCTCATACGCCAAGTTTTCCGGCTCAGAAACTTGATGTATTCGATAGCAGCATTGATTCTCTGACGAGGGGCCATCGTCTTGATTTTACCTTAGAGAATCGCTTCCAGACAAAACGGGATAATAAAAATATCGATTTTCTGCGCATTGTTGGAAAGACGGACTTTTTGCTTAAGGAAAATCAAACATATGACGGCACGAGCGTCCTGTCATCGAAAGGTAGCTTCAACACCGTGACCTCTGATATTGAATTTCGTCCTATAGACTGGTTGACCTTTTATAGCGATACAAGCTATAGCGCGCAGGAATCGCGCTTAACATCAGCCAATTTCGAAGTGTATGTTAATGAAGGCAAGCGATGGTGGTTCAGTATTGGCAAACGATATCAAGTTGATATGAACGACCAGATCACCGCTGAAATTGGCTATACGCTTAACCCTAAATGGAAGTTCCGCATTTACGAAAGATTTGAAGTTAGCGGGGAAGGTCAGAAAGAGCAACAGTATATTATCACACGTGATCTGCATTGCTGGGAAATGGATATGGCCTTTAATGAGCGTGGCGGCCAGGGGAGTGAGATCTGGGTCGTTTTTCGCTTAAAGGCTTTTCCTGATCTAAGTATTGACTTCATGAACACGTCCTTTAACCGCAGAAAAGCGGGCTCTCAAAGCTCGGAAGGGTTGTAGTCTCCATGAACGTGACGATCGTTGGTTCCGGCTACGTAGGATTGGTAACGGGTATTTGCTTGGCTGAGATCGGCCATAACGTTATTTGCGTTGATAGCGATCACAAAAAGATCCAAAGCTTAAAGAACCTGAGATCCCCGATCTATGAACCTGGGCTTGAAGCCTTATTAAAGATAAATGTCCGTAAAAAGCGTCTTAGCTTTATGACATCCGTTACCGAAGCAGCTAAAAGATCGTCTGTTGTCTTTATTGCTGTTGGAACGCCATCGCGTAAGGATGGAGAAGCAGACCTTTCGTACGTTGAGAAAGCCGCGCGCGAGATCGCCTGCGGTATGAATGATTACAAGCTGATCGTTGAGAAATCAACGGTCCCAGCTCAGACAGGACAACGGATCGAACGCGCCGTTCAGCTGACATTAGACCAGAAAGCGAAGAAGCGCAGGAATAAAACAATAGAATTTGATGTCGCCTCCAACCCAGAATTTTTACGCGAGGGTTCTGCGGTACAGGATTTTATGCACCCCGACCGCATTGTTATTGGCGTGCGGACCAAGAGGGCTGAAAATTTATTAAAGGAACTCTACAGGCCTTTGAATGCTCGGCTGATCGTTACTGACATGAATTCTGCTGAGATCATCAAGCACGCTTCCAATTCATTTCTTGCGACCAAGATCTCTTTTATCAATGCGATTGCTCAGGTCTGCGATAGTGTTGGTGCTGATGTCCTAAAGGTGGCTGAAGGGATGGGATGCGATCGACGTATTGGTAGAGAATTCTTATCGGCAGGCATCGGCTTTGGAGGAAGTTGTTTTCCTAAAGATGTGGATGCGTTCATTCGTTTAAGCGAAAAGAATGGTTATGACTTCGCTCTCTTAAAAGAGGTGAGGAGTATCAATGAATTCCAGAAAAAGAAATTTGTTAAAACGATCGAGAACGTTTTGTGGATCCTCAAAGGCAAAACGATCGGCATCCTAGGCCTTTCATTCAAACCCAATACGGATGATATGCGCAATGCCCCATCTCTTGATATTATCCGAGACCTTCAAAAAGAAGGAGCGAAGATCAAGGTTTTTGATCCTCAAGCGATGCCGAAAGCGAGAAAGATGCTTTCTAAGACGATCTTCTGCAAGAACGCTTATGACGTTGCCAAGGGCGCGGATTGTTTGCTTTTGTTGACCGAGTGGGAAGAGTTTCGGCAGCTTGATTTTTCTAAGGTTCGTCGTTCGATGGGCCGCCCTCTTGTGTTCGATGGCCGAAATTTCTTATCCAAAGCCGTTATGGAAAAATGCGGCTTTGAATATGTTGGCATCGGCATAGGCAAGAAAAAAATATAACCCTTATGAAAATCCTTGTGACAGGCGGAGCTGGTTTTATCGGCTCTCATTTTATTGAGCTACTGTTAAGCCGTTATCCTCGTTGGCATATCACAAACGTTGATAAGCTGACTTATGCTGGAGATCCAAGAAATTTATCGGGGATCTCAAAGACAAAAAATTATCGTTTTGTCCGTGCGGATGTCTGCGATCGAGTTGCCATGGAAAAGGCTATGAAAGGAAAGGATGCGGTCTTTCATTTTGCTGCTGAGACACATGTTGATCGTTCGATCAAGAATTCGCAAGTTTTTTTAAGAACCAACGTTATGGGTACTCACGTGCTCCTTGAAGCAGCTCTAAAGAATAAGATCAAGCGGTTTGTGCATGTGAGCACAGATGAAGTTTATGGAAGCCGTGTGAGAGGCTATTTCAAGGAAGCTGATATTTTAAATCCCAGCAGCCCTTACGCGGCAAGCAAAGCGGCGTCAGACTTGCTTGCCCTGTCTTATCGCACAACATACGGGATGCCAATCGTGATTACGCGTAGCTCCAATAATTTTGGGCCGCGTCAGTATCCAGAGAAAGTGATCCCTCTTTTTGTAACGAATCTTTTGAAAGGGAAGAAAGTGCCTTTGTATGCGCAGGGACTTAATACACGTGATTGGATCTACGTAAAAGATAATTGTACTGCGATCGATCTTATTTTTCATCGGGGCAAAGATGGAGAGATTTATAATATCGCGGCAGGCAATTATCTAACGAATATAGATTTGACCAAAGAGATCTTGAAGAAGCTTAAGAAACCTTTATCGATGATCGAGCACGTGAAAGATCGCCTGGGGCATGATTTTCGTTACGCGCTGGACACCGGTAAGTTAAAAAAGCTAGGATTCAAGCCCCGCTATTCTTTTGATGAGGGGTTGGAGCAAACCATGAATTGGTATCGAAATAATGGATGTTAAGGCGCTAAAAAAGAAGATCGATCAGAAAAAGGCTTGCATTGCTGTCATCGGCTTGGGATATGTTGGCTTACCGTTAGCGGTTAGCTTTGCCAAGGCGGGATTCAAGGTCTATGGCTTAGATAAGAATCACGAGCGTGTTGATAGGATCAGGCATGGGAAAAATTATAACGAAGATGTTTCTTTAAAAGATATCGCGATTTTGCTAAAAAAGAAGGTCTTTGAAGTTTCTGGAAACCTTGCGCTTCTTGAGCGTGCGGATGTTATTATTATTTGTGTTCCAACGCCTCTGAAGAGTAAATATACGCCAGATGTATCCTACATCAAAGGGGCTGTTGAAACTATTTGTCGACATCTCAGGCCTGGCAAGATTGTCATCTTGGAGAGCACAACATATCCAGGCACAACGGAAGAATTCATCAGGCCTCTTCTGGAAAAGGGCGGCTTAAGGGTTGGAAAAGATTTTTATTTAGCTTTCTCGCCTGAGCGTATTGATCCTGGTAACAAAAAGCATCCTGTCACAAAGATCCCCAAGATCGTTGGTGGGCTTGATGCACAGACGAGCTTGTTGGCAAAAACTTTGTATGAAAAGATCGTTAGCCGCGTTCATGTCGTTTCCTCTGCGCGCGCGGCAGAGATGACGAAATTGCTGGAGAATACGTTTCGTCTTGTGAACATCAGCTGGGTCAACGAAGCTATGATGATGTGTCATAAGATGGGCATTGATATCTGGGAGGTTATCGAGGCGGCAAAAACAAAACCTTTCGGCTTCATGCCATTTTATCCGAGCTTGGGCGTTGGCGGTCATTGCATTCCGGATGATCCTTTATATTTGTACTGGAAGGCCAAGCATCACGGGATCAGTTCAAAGTTCATTAAGCTTTCGGCAGATACAAACGATAAAGTTCCGCGCTATGTCCTGTCCCGCCTTCATCAGCTCCTCAAGGCTCGAGGCGTTGCCAGAAAGAAACCACGTATCCTTGTTGTGGGTGTCACGTATAAAAAGGATGTCAAGGATCTGCGGCGTTCGCCGGTCATTGCTTTTCTTGAATTGTTGAAGAAAGTCCAGCATCAGGTTGTTTATCACGATCCGTTCATTCCATATTTGAGCATTGACCATTTGGATATGGAGTCCGTTACCTTGGCGCCACAAGAAGTCCGCAAGGCTGATTGCGTGATCGTCGCCGTGCCGCATACGAAGATCGATTATGCACTGATCTTGAAAGAAGCGCAAAATATTTTCGATCTGTGCAATATTTACGCGGGAAAGAACAAAAAAGTCCACAAACTATAAAAGGGTTTTTATGAGCGCGCGAACAGTTCTTATTACCGGTGGGGCAGGATTTATTGGAAGCCATTTATGTGATCGTTTTATCAAGGATGGTTGCCGCGTCCTTTGTCTAGATAATCTTGTAACAGGAGATAAGCGCAATATTCAGCACTTATTAGGCAATTCTCGGTTTAAATTTATCCATCATGATATTTCCAAGAAGATCATTGTTAAGGGGCCGATCCATTTTGTTTTGCATTTCGCATCACCGGCAAGCCCTATTGATTATATGGAGCTTTCGATCCAGACGCTTAAGGTAGGCGCTTTGGGCACGCACAACGCGTTGGGTATCGCAAAGGCTAAGAAAGCCAGATTTCTTCTAGCGTCGACTTCGGAAGTGTATGGAGATCCTTTAGTGCATCCGCAAACCGAAGATTATTGGGGGCATGTCAATCCGATCGGTCCTCGCAGCGTTTATGATGAAGCTAAGCGTTTCGCGGAGGCGATCACCATGGCGTATCGACGTGTTCACAAGGTCGATACATCCATCATCCGGATCTTTAACACGTATGGCCCGCGGATGCGTATGCGTGATGGCCGCGTCGTGCCAAATTTTATCTACCAAGCTTTATATAAAAAACCACTGACCATTTATGGCACCGGTCATCAAACACGATCATTTTGTTATGTTGATGATCTGGTGGATGGTATCGTGCGTTTAGCGCGTTCAAAAGTGTCCATGCCGATGAATATGGGTAATCCTAACGAATTTACCATCCTTGAGCTTGCG
>Ga0116149_1000749_pt1 | contig 41931 bp, 33 predicted proteins | sample AD_UKC057_MetaG_FD_89787 | JGI IMG/M metagenome (GOLD analysis project Ga0116149, IMG submission 89787) | Active sludge microbial communities of municipal wastewater-treating anaerobic digesters from USA - AD_UKC057_MetaG | ecosystem: Engineered > Bioreactor > Anaerobic > Digestate | place: USA...
GCGGCAGCCCTCGCGGCGGGCGCCGTATCAAGCCAACTGCTGTACCGGTACCGTAACGACATCGATGGGTTCCTTGGACGGCTCACTTACCGTATGAACCAGGGCGACACGGTCGGTTTCTCGCGGAACGGCCGCCTGGGAAGTGTCGCGGCGATGCAGGCAGAGGGCGGCGCCGCCGTAGCCCTGCGCATCTTCTCTGACACGCCTCCCGGCTACCTGCGAGGCATGGCATTCGACACGCTCCAGGGCGCTAATTGGGATATGCGCGGCCAGACCTTTCAGGCCAGGGCCGTTGTGCCTTCCGCCCATGCCCCCAAACCCGAACCCGGCGAAGAGTCGTTCCGCCTGCGCGACACGCCATCCGAAACCGGCCCGTGGCGCACGCTTGGCATTTTCCCTTCAGGAAGAGCCCAGTATGCGGCGTTCAGCCCCCTCGGGGCCGTATATATGTATGCTCACCGAGGAAGCCTTTCAGTGGACAGCGAGGGGACGCCTGTCAGCAGTTCCATCCCGGAACGCGCTTCGTACCGGGTGGCCGTCCCCGAGAACCCGGAGTTCAGCGAACTCTCGGATGCGCGGCGGGAACAATTGACCGCCCTGCCGGAGACCACTGACCCGCGCGTGAGGGAGCTGGCGAGCCGTCTCACGCGCGAATGTCGTACCGCCCGCGAGAAGATCGAGGCCGTCACGCAGTTCTTCACGTCCAACTTCACCTATCAGCTCGGCATCGAGATCCCGGAAGACGAAGACCCCATCACCTACTTTCTGCTCAACCGGCCCCCGGCCCACTGCGAATACTTCGCGAGCGGGGCGGCCGTGTTGCTGCGTCTGGCGGGAATACCCGCGCGCTATGTCACGGGTTATATGGTGGGGGCGAAGAATACCTACGGCGGGTATTGGATCGCGCGCGACAGAGACGCCCACGCTTGGGTCGAGGCGTACGACCCCGGCCGCGGATGGGTGCTGGTCGAGGCCACGCCGCCGGGGGGACGTCCCTCGCCCGAGGGCGGACGCCTGCGCCAGCTCTGGGACTATCTCAAATACCGCCTGCAAGCGTTCCTCGAGGCCTGGGCCCAGGGCGATTTCAAGGCCATGCTCGCAGCGGCGGGCGTACTGTTGGGGGAGCTGCTCAAAGCCCTGTTGACGAGCCCCTGGACTTGGCTCGCCCTCGCCGCCGTGGCCGCCGGGCTGGTGCGGCGGCGCTGGAAACGGCGCGCGCCGGCCGCCGGCCCGCTCATCCCGCCCCAGGTCAAGACTTGCCAGAAGATGCTCGCCCGTATGGACGGCCACGTCGCCGCTATGGGCCATACCCGGCCTCCACACGAAACCCTGAACCGGTTCGCTGAACGCCTCGAAGAAGCCGAAATGCCACGGCCTGCCGGGTGGTACCACGCCTACGTCGAGGTGCGCTACCTGCAAGACATCCCCGAGAAGGCCTTGGAAAGCCTCGCAAGAGAGCTGGAGACGGTCACGTCTCAACGAAAGGCATAGCGGAAGGAGTCCTCTGGGCCGGGCGGGTATTTCAGGGTTTTGGGGAACCTACGCGTCTCATTGGTCCCATTCTGGAAGTAAGAAGCGGGGTGATTGCATCGGGGCAACCGTGACGCTATGATGGAAGTGCTGATCAGAAACAGCGCAGGGGACCCGGAATTCCGTTTGATGGGGAGAATACGTTTTTCGCGGGATTCTCGAGAGGATGCGCGTCGCAACGACGCGGCCAGAGCCGCGCGTGCAGGAAAGGTGAGATTATGCAACTGGAGTCTTTGTTCGAGCTCGTTGCCAAGCAGAACGCGTCAGATTTGCTCATCAGCGCGGGAGCGCCCCCGATGTTGCGGGTGAACGGCCGCCTGTACCGGACACGGAATGAGGCCTTGACGGCGGAAGACAGCAAGAAGCTCATCTACACCGCCCTGAGCCCGGAGCAGAGGAAGAAATTCGAAGAAGAAAAAGAACTCGACTTTTCGTTTGCCGTCGGCCGGAAACACCGGTTTCGCGTGAACATCTACTACCAGAAACAGGCCGTCACTGCGGCGTTTCGACCGATTCCCGAGAAAATCCCCTCCCTGGACAAGCTGGGGCTTCCCGAGGTGGTCGAAGCGCTGGCGCAGCGAAAACAGGGTCTGATACTGGTTACGGGCCCCACCGGACACGGGAAAACCACGACCCAGGCCTCCATTATCGACCTCATCAACAAGACCCGCGAGTGCCACATTATCACCATCGAGGACCCCATCGAGTTTGTGCACCAGCATAAAAAGAGCATCGTGGACCAGCGTGAGGTCGGCAGCGATACCAACGGGTTCATCGAGGCCCTGAAATATGTGCTGCGGCAAGACCCCGACGTCATCCTGATCGGCGAAATGCGCGACCTGGAGACTATTCAGGCGGCCTTGCGCGCAGCGGAAACGGGACACCTGGTGATGGCCACCTTGCATACGAACGACGCCATCCAGACGGTGGACCGTGTTATCGACGTGTTCCCGGCGGCCCAGCAGCAACAGATCCGGTTCATGCTCTCCATGACCCTCCTGGCGGTGGTATCTCAGCGCCTCATCGCGCGCGCCGACTCCGAAGGCCGGGTGCTGGCGGCGGAAGTGCTGCTGAACAACACCGCCGTAGCCAACCTCATCCGCGAGGGAAAGACGCATCAGGTTTACAGCATCATGGAAACCAACTACAAGGAGGGCATGAGCACGATGGACCGCGCTGTCAAGGGATTATACATGGAGGGTATCATTTCCTACGACGACGCGTGCGCTCACGTCCAGAACGCCAAGACCATCATGGACGTAAATGGCTGATACAAAAAGATTTAACGCGAACCATGGCCGGGTTGGGCCGCACACGTTTGTGACAGCCGCATGATGTGTGTATAATAGGCGTGTGTTTTGGGAAGATAAGTGGAACCTTTTTAAGGATATAGGCATATATTGCGATGTCAGACAACGGTCACAACGAAGGAAGTAACGACGCGATGGCCGAGGCCCTCCAGAAGACTTGGCAAGCCCCTCCGCAGGTTGGGCTTAGGGTCATCGGACGGGAAGGCTTTCCCTTAGCGGAGCGCTCCGACGAAGACGTGATGCTGGCGTACGGCGAAGGGTCTGAGGATGCGTTCGCGGAATTGCTCAAGAGGCATCAGCGGGGGGTGATGAATTACATCTTCCGGATGGTGCAAAACCGGCAAATCGCGGAAGAGTTGACGCAGGAAGTGTTTCTGGCGTTGGTGAAGAACGCCGAGCGCTATCAGCCCACGGCAAAATTCACCACCTACCTGTACACGATCGCGTCAAACATCGTGTCGAAAGAATGGTTGCGCCGGAAGCGGCGGCCGAAGTTCTTCAGCATGTCCTCGTTGTTCAATTGGAGCAAGGACGAGGAATTTAATGCGCTGGAGCATTTCGAGGATGAAAAGGCCGATGTGCTGACCTCGTTCCAGCGAGGCGAAGTGTCGGAAGCGGTAAACGAGGCGTTGCGGCGTTTGCCGGAACACCAGCGCGAGGTATTCGTGCTTCACCGCTTCCAGGACCTCTCGTACGACGAGATTTCGGAGGTAACGGGCGTGCCCGTTGGAACGGCAAAATCCCGCGTGGTGCGCGCGGAGCGTGCGCTGAGACCGCTGTTGGCAAAGTTTAGGGAATACCTTTAGGACGAAGGAGCAGCCTGGTCTAGCTGAATAAACGGTTATGTTTGGGCATCCTGCAAGACATGAATTGATGCATTATGCCGAAGCCCTCGTGGACGGCAAGCCGCTCTCGGCCCGTATCGGCGGGCACGTTGCATCGTGCCGGGCCTGCAAGGCAGAGGTGGAGGCGCTGCGGGAATCATTCGCCTTCCTGGCCTCGGCCCCAGCGCTCGAATGCGCGCCCGGTTCCTCGGAACAGATTCTCGCGCAGGCGCGCCAGCTGCGTACCGCTGGCAAGAAGAAAGGCCGCTTCCTGCACACGGCTTTCGTCCTGGCGAAGGGCCTGACTTGCGCCGCGAGCGTTATCATTGTGGCGGCATGGGTGTTTTCCGCCGCTCTTGGTGAGCCTGCGACAGACCAGTTCACAGCGGCAACGCCGGGAACCAGCCTTATCGCGGGGCCCCCTCCCATACCCTCTCCGGAAGAACTGCAACGCAAGGCGTCCGAGATACAGAGTCTCGCCTCGGCGGTTAACGCGCAATCCGACGCCCCGGCAAGCCTGTGGGAACGCCAGCACCGGCACATGGTCCTGGCGTTGCATGCTGATCGGACGGCGGCGCTGGCGGCGTTGAAACGCAATCCGGGCTGCGCCCGCGCAAGCCGTCTCGCCACAGCCAACCTGGAACGTGAGGCACAGGCATTGAGGACGCTCTACGTGGAACAAGGCCGGTAAACGGCCGCGAGCAATGTACAAACCCCGCTGGACACAGGTCAAGATCGCGCTCTTGACCCTTTTTTTTGTATGCGGACAAGCCTGTGCCGCCGAGGACGATCTTGTCGGACGCGTGGGCGACATTTTCGAGTCCATCGCGGGTTCCCTCCAACAGATGGGGAAGCGCAGCGAAGAGATTGTGAAGCCGCCTTTCGGGCCGTGGCGTGATTTCAATACGGGCCCCATGCCGGGAGCGGCATCCTATCCGTTCGAGGAACTGTTCCCGGTCCGTTCGCGCGCAACCATCATCATCGACAATGAATTCGGGGAGATTCGCGTGAACTCCTGGGCCGAGCAGGTGGTTCAGGTCAACGCCGATATTTCGGTAGGCGCCGAAACAGCGGAACTGGCCCATCAGATTGGCCGGTCCATCGACATCAGCGTGACGCCCCGCGAGAGCGGCCTGAGCATTCGCACAGTCTTGCCGGATACCCGCGAAATGGGACGCACCCGCGTCGAGGTCAATTACGTGTTGACCGTCCCGCGCGACGCGAACATGGTGTGCCGCAATCATTTTGGAGACACCTTGCTTCAGGGCGTGGGCGGTAATGTAGCCGTTGATTCGGCATACGGCGTCGTGGAGTTACACAATATCGGGGGCGAGGTCAACGTGCGTGCCCGTGGCGAGGCGCTCCAGGCCTATGGTCTCGCCAAAGGCGGAACGTTCGAGCTTCTGGGCTGCCAAGCCGAGTTCAGCAATGTCTCCGGAAACCTCCGGGCAACCAATTTCATGGGTTCCGTGATTCTCCGCAAACTGGGTCCGGAAGCCAACGTGGACATTACGAACGCAAACGGCCCGATTCATATGTACGTCTCGGAGTTTGACGCCCCCGATCTTCAGTGCGAAGTGCTTTTCGGAACGTTACGCTCGCATATTCCGCTCGAGCAGAACGTCGTGGGCGATTTGGCGTACGGCCGTAACCAGAACGTCGAATCGAAGCGGCGCGTAGCGCTGAGGACCTCGTTCGACGAGATCCTCATCGTGCAGGAGGGGCGCACGGAATTCGACAATCCAACGCCGGAAGACGCGAAGCTCTTCGAAAGCGTGGTCGAGAAGGCCTCGGCGTACGAACCGGGCATGGAAATTGCCGTAGACGCCATCGTGGGCACTGTGCGCGTCGAGGGTACGGACGACCAGGAAGTGCAGGTCATGGCCCGGAAACACGTGCTGCTCCAGTCCACCGAAAACGCTCCGGCGGCACTCGAAGCCCTGGGCGTCGGCGTCGAGAGACTCGATAACCGCATACACGTGCGCACAACGGCCCGGGACGATATGACTGCCTTGGGGTGCTCATACTACCGGGTTGACCTGCTGGTCCGCGCCCCGCGCACGGCCCCCCTGACCTTGCGCGCTCAGAACGGCGACACAATTGTGCGCGAGTTTAGCGGTCCGATGAATATCGTTCAGACGCAAGGGCGCGCCGTGGCCGAGAAATGCACGGGACCGGCAGAGATCGCCAACCAGGGCGGCGACATCCAGGCTTTGGATTGCGGCGGGGCCGTAACCATAACCGCGACGAAAGGCACGGTGACGACACGCTCAATCGCCGGGCCGCAGCAGATTACCTGTACGGAGGGCAAGACGGTCGCCGATGCGCCCCTGGGCCCTGTGACCATCCGCCAGCACGGCGGCGATGTGCGCATTATCGCCCTCGGAGACGGGATCCAGGGCAATTACGACGTCTCCACTGAACGGGGCGATATCAGCATTGTCGTGGCCCAAGGATCAGATGCCTCGTTCTACGTGGAAACCGCCGGAGGGGAAGTGCATTGCGGGGCGTTTCCGCTTCAGGGCAGCATCGAGGGCAACGTCCGGAAATTCGCGGGCCGATTGAACCAGGGTCAATATACCGTCAAGCTTCAAACCAGCGAGGGTAACGTTATCATCGACTGAAAAGAGTTGGGATTCCACGGCCCTCTCCCACGTTCGACGCCGCAGGATATCGCCTCATTTCCCGGGCAACCCGATGCCTGTCACCTCCAAAGCGCAGCGGGGACAGTCCGTATAGAAACGGAACACGCCCATTGCCTGCAACTGGCGCATGCGTTCCGCGTCATTCACAGTCCACGCGCCTGGTTCGAGAGCTGCGTCCTTGATTGCCTTGACAACGTCTTCTGTAAGCGCTTCGTGATGGACCACGATACTCTCGAAACCACATTGCCGGGCGATGTCAAGGTCGCGCGCCAATTCAAAACCCCGTGACCAGTCCCAGAACACGTGCAGGGAGGACTCCAGCTCCTTCACGCGCTTCATCTTGTTCAGGTCTCCGTCGTTGAAGCCTACCCAGGCCTTGGCCTTCATGCGCTTCACTAGCTCGACCGCCTCGTCAACGATGGGGTGTTTGGGCTGGATGCTCACGCGCGTGCGATGCTGCGCCGTGATGAGCTTCAACACTTCCTCCAGCAAAGGCGCGCGCTGCGGAGGACACGCCTCAGCCGATAACTCATGCTCTGTGCGAAACGCGTGCGCGACATCGACCGTTGCCAGTTCGTCATACGTCACTTCCGCAACCGTGACCGTCCGGTCGCCAACCCGCGCCGTATCCGCATCATGGATGACAGCCAGCTTGCCGTCTTTGGTGCGGTAGACGTCCAGTTCAATCCAATCCGCGCCGAGTTTCAGCGCGCTCTCGAATGCCGGCAGCGTGTTTTCCGGATACTCGGCCGCGTTTCCGCGATGGGCCGTCACACCGTTGGTGAGGAAAGTCTTGTCCGTGCCTGCTGCGACAGTCAAAAACGCCCCCGCGAGTAGCAGTGCTTCCCGGCGCATACCATGCTCCAATCCAAGCGCCGCCTATTTCGCCAATTCCTGCTCGAGGTATTCGCGTAAGACGGCGGCGTTGCTGTGTATCTCATCTTTTGAGCCAAACACCAGGGTTACACGTTCCGTGCGCGCTTTTTCGAGAAGCAAAGCAAACGCCTGCCGGTTGCTGGACAGCTCCAGTTTATAGCGCTTCTTGAACTCCTCCCATTTGGCGGGATCATGGCCGAACCATTTGCGAAGTTCGGTGCTGGGAGCGACGTCCTTGTTCCATGCGTCCAGCTTCGCGTCCTTTTTCGAGACGCCGCGCGGCCAAACGCGGTCAATCAGCACCCGGTAACCGTCGCTTCCAGCAGGTTTGTCGTAGACGCGTCGTACCCCAATGCTCATGGCTCATCTCCTTTTGCCCGGTCATGTCCTGGTGAGGAAAAGCAGCATGCCCTTCGGCGCGCCCGCTTCGTGTCCGGTCACTCCGGTAGAGCCTGCTGCCATGCCTCGGGTAGCGTCGCCACGCACACGTCTGGGGAGCCCAGCATGTGCGACGTAAAGATAACCTGTCTCCCTGCGCGGTCCCACCCAACATGAGGATGCTCGCCCGTGCCGTAGGTGCGGTGGCCGGCCGTAAGCAGCCGCGGACGGCTGGTTTTCCCCTCGAATACCATGATGTCGCCGTGCCAGTTGTCGGCGGCGACCCAGCGGCCGTCCTCACTGCCGGACGCGTGCCACCAGTTGTGTTTGGCGATTTCCGCGTCACTGCCCTCGGGCCACCACGCGCCTTCGCCGATGATGCGGACCTCGCCCGTATGCGTGTCGAGCAGTTTGACGTGGGCGTCTTCGGTGGGTTTCGGATGCACGCCGCCGCAAAACAACATCTGATCCTTCACCCACCACGACTCGTGGGTCACCAGTTCGTCCGGCCACGCTTTGTAAGGGTTCCTCGGAATGCCCTCCCGGATGTCGATAAGCATGAGCCGCTGTGGCGCGCCCGCGTAACTCAGCACATGAGGAGCCGTCCGGCTCCATTGGACGTGCACCTGATACGCATTCGGATCGTCAAAACGGTACAACTCGCGGCTGGCCCCGCTTTCAACCTCGATGATAAGGATAGCCGGCTTATCCCCCGTGTCAGCCCCGCGCACCCCAAGGCTCAAGCGTTTCCCGTCGCAGCTCTCGTTCAACGCCGTGTTGGGCACGACCGAGGGCAACTGGCAGATCATGCGCTCGGTGACCGCAACTTCCGAAGGCTTTGCTGACGGGTTGTCAGGCACGGTGATTTCCACAGAGACTTCCAACACGTGGTTGCCGCGCATCGCGTAGAAGCGGCGTCCCGTGAGGGCCGCTGTCGCGCCGCCCAGTGCGCCATCCGCCGTCGTGAAACTCACCAGTTCGCCAGTCGCGGCAATGTACCCCATCACCCCCCCGTGCTCGCGGTTGGAAACGAACAGAATCATCGACCCGTCGGAAAGCCACGAGCGGTCGTGGAAATACAGGTTTGTGTCCGTGCTTTCGGCAGTTGTCAGGAAGGTCAATTCCGCGCCCGTTTGCGGATCGGTCAAGATTCTGTGCTCGGCAGGAAGCACGAGGGCTTCATAAGACCCTTCAGCAAAAGCCGCCAGACCGCTCACTACCATGATTCCGAACAAGACCGCATGCGTATTCATCATGGATTCCTTTTCACATCAAGCTATTCGAAGGCTACGATGATAACCAATGAGGAGAGACAATCCCAATCGCTGAGAATATTCCCTGGCGCGGCCCTTGCCCACAACCAGACTGGTATTCTTGAAAAGCCGGTTCCACACGCCGGAGAAACCAGCAGAGGCCGCGAGCAGGCGCCGTGTCCGCAACGCGATTGCGCGAAATGGTTCTTCCCTGCACTCACTCCGCGGTCCAGAAACGGGCTTTGCTGCCGCCTTTAGCAGCCTTGATTTCAAGCTTTGCGCCGCACTTGGGGCAGAAACCCGCGAATGCGGTGCCGGCAGCGTTGAGGTAGATGCGCATATAGACATGGCAACATTTGAAGAGAACGCCGAGGTAAGGCCGCTTCTGTCTATTGGGCGGCATCAGACATCTCCGTTCGGGGCATTCACTTCGAGTCTTCCGGCTCTTCAGGGTCCTCTTTCTTCGGGACCGCCACGGAGCGGCCCGAGAACGCCTCGAGCAGGTCCCAGCCGAACCACACAAATCCGGCCGCCGTCAACCCTACAAGGACCGATATGATAAGTACGATATTCATGGATAATCCTCTTTCATCTGTCCCGTGTAAGGAACGAGGGGAGGCACGGGAAGCTCGGGCCAGGAATGGCCGGACGCGCGGGGCGTCTGCCGGCTTTCTCCCGGCTCTTGAAGCCGCATGGCCTGAATCTCGTCCCGCAAGCGCTGCACTTCCGCCTGGAGCGCGCTTATTTGCGCGAGGAGAGAGGTGTTGAGTTCCCGAAGCGTGCGGTTCGCTTCGGTCAACGCTTGACGGGAAGCCCGCAGTTCCTCGAGAGAGGCATCTTCTTTCGCTGAAGCCGGATGTTCCGCTCTCGCTGCCGGCGCCGGCATTTGGGCTTTCTCCGCGGGCTTCGCCGTCTCAAAGATGCTGCCGGCCTTGGTCTGGAGCACATCCTCGACGGATACGCCGTCGAACCACGCGGTTCCTTCGCCGAGCAGTACGCAGCGGAGCATGACGAAGTCGGTTTCGTTCGGCACGGGAACCTGCATCTCGACCTCGGTCCAGTCGGTATCGCCATAAACGGGTGTAGGGTTTCCGGTCGAGTTGAAGGCGAGTATGCGAAGGGGACTGCGCTGAAAACATTGCAGCCACAGGGCGGCCTCGGTGGCGGCCTCGGTCTTGATCCAACCCTTCACTCGCAATTCCTTGTTGCGCAGATTGGTGGTGATGCTCTGGCTCCAGTTGTTGGCCGGTTCCTTTTCGTAAGCCGTTTCGTTGTGCAATTTGACGGAGCGGCGGCCTTCATTGTGGACATTCTCGTCAGCCTCGCCATAGCTCCCTTCCTGAGCCATGACAAAAAGGTCCCACCGTACAGGTATGTTGCCAATGACAGCCTCGAATCCGGGATTCACGAGCAGGTTCCCGGACGCAGCAACCACAGCCATCAAACACAGCGACATCATTTCCATGAAAGAAGTCTAAGTTGGCAAGCGACGGAGAGTCAACGGAGCCATGCTCACCAGGGACTCTTTGCAACGGCGCCCCAACCATGACTGGGCTTGTCACCGAGCGTCAGTTCAAGGATTCCGCCCGAAACGACTTGTTCATGACTCAGCCAAGGGGCCGAAACGGTTTTCCCGTTGAGTTTGGCGGCGTGAACATACCACGCGTCGGGCCCCCACTCGCGGCACACTATGCGGAATTGTGTTCCGGCGGCGGTTTCCAGGGTCATTTCCTCGAACAACGGCGCGCCAAGGAGGTAGAGCGGCCGGCCCACGCACAAGGGGAAGAGGCCGATGCTCGAGAGAACATACCATGCCGCCATACACCCGTCATCATCGTCCATTTCGGGGATAAGACCGTCGGGCCTGTTGCGAAAGGCCGGGCCTTCGTAGGGTCCGGGCAGGGCGTTGTGGGTGCCGTAACAATGGCGCATCGGTTCGGTCAGTATGCGCCGCACCCAGCGCTGGCTGAGCCAGGGCGTCCCCGCCGCGGCAAACATCCACGGCGCATGGATGCCGGGTTGGTTGCCATGGTTGTGGAGGTCGTGCGCAAAGAAGTAATCCAGCTCCCTGATGAACCGTTCGCTTCCTCCATACAGTTCGATCAGACCGGGGACATCGTGTACCACGGCCCAGCGCCAGTGCCACATGGATCCCTCATAGACATACTTCTCTTCGATGACAGAAGGGTCTTTGGGAAAATCCAGCCACTCGCCTTTCTCGTCGCGCGCGCGAAAGAATCGGAGCGATTTATCCCATACGTTTCGGTAATAGCGGCTTCGCTCGTAGTAGGGATGGCGTTCCTGGCTCTTGCCCAGCGCTTCCGCCATGGCCAGCACCGCCCAGTTGTCATAGGCGTATTGGCAGGTGATGTCGGGACGGCGCGGCACATATCCCAACCGATCCCGGTCCCCGGCAAACTCCATGTCGGCGATGGCGCGCATCACGTTGAAAGCCGCCTCAGGCTCCGGACTCCCAACGTCCTTCAAGTGGCTGTCGAGAAGCACCACGTTCGACAGTTCCATACGAACGTTCGGCACTGGGGCGTAGCCGTGACAGTCAAACAGCTCCTCGCCCGGAAGAAAACCGAGACGGAAATCGAGCGTCTCGGCCAACGACAACATCATATTTGGCATGAGTTCCGGTGTTATGAGGGCAAGCAGGGGGAATTTGGTGCGGTACGTATCCCACATGGACCACCCGTGGTAGAAGACACGGTCCCTGGGGGGCCGGTGCACTTCCCCATCATCGCCCATATAACAAGCGAGGCTGTCGGTCATTTGGAAGGGCGACAGGCATGAGCGGTAAACAAAGCTATGAAGCAGACGTTCGTGCTCATCCTGCCCGCTTACCTGTAGCCGGCGGAGGATCGTGTCCCACGCATCCTGCGCGATTTCCCGTACGAGTTCGAAATGCCAGCCGGCGGCTTCACGGTCGATATTTCTGCGAGCCTGCGCGGCACTGATGGCGGAGAAGCCGATCTTGATTCCCAGGGGCCGCGTATGACGGCGGTTGAAACGCGCGATGACCACCAACCCTTCATCGTGCACATTGGCGCGCACGGACATTTCATTGCGGTAGCGCGGATACAGGTCGATGCTGGACGCGGGATGCTGGAAGCGAATCCAGAAGAACAGACGGTACCAACCGCAGGCATTCATCTGTTCGGCGGTGAATTCTCCCGCGATCTCGGTCGGGTTCACGAGCACACAGTGCGCGTCCCGGACGGGCGTGAATCCCCGGCATAAGTCAATCAGCAGGGTAGGGTCGCCGCGTTCGGGATAAAGATAGCGATGAACGCCGACATGATGAGACGCGGTCAGTTCCGCTTTGATCCCGGACTCGAGCACAAGGCTGTAGTACCCGGGGCAACAGGTCTCGGATTCTTTGCGGAAGGGCTGACGGTACGCGCCGGGCTCCAGGCTTTCGGGCTGCGCCACGAGGGGCAGGACCGAGACATTCCCGCCCACCCCCGCATTGCCCACCCCGCTGAAGCGCAGATGCGAGAAACCGACCACCGAGCGGTCTTCGTAATCGTACCCCGAATGAGCCGTGCCGGAAAGCGCCCCGGGATACGTGTCGGGAGCAAGCTTGATCAGGCCAAATGGCATCTCAGCCCCCGGATACATCTGGCCACGATCGCCGGACGTTCCGACAAACGGATTGACCTTCTGAAGAATCCCCGAGAGCGGTGGAGCCATTGGTTTAGCGGAATCCCTCCATACGAAGCTTCAGATCTCGAGGGCTTGTTGAATTCTCGAGGGCAGTCTCCGCGTCGATCTTCTTGTCCTTCCAGAGATTGAATAGCGCCTGATCGAAGGTCTGCATACCATACTGCTCGTAACCGTCCTCGATCAATTTCGTGATGTCGTTGAAACTCTTTCCCTGTTCGATGTATTCGCGGACTGTGCGGTTCCCCACCAGAATCTCGGCCGCGACGCACCGGCCATATCCTTCCGCGGACTGCAACAGACGTTGTGAGCAGATCGCCCGCATGACGCTGGCTAGTTGTTTGCGAATCTGCGGCTGCTGATGGGGTTCGAAGAAATCCATAATGCGGTTGAGCGTCTCCACCGAATTGACAGTGTGAAGCGTCGAGAACACCAGGTGGCCCGTCTCCGCGGAAGACAACGCGGTGCGCACGGTCTCGGCATCGCGCATCTCGCCGATAAGGATCACGTCAGGGTCCTGGCGCAACGCGCCGCGCAACGCGTTCGCGAAGGAGAGGGTATCCTGGCCGACTTCGCGCTGGGTAACAATGCCGATCTTGTCCCGGTGCAGAAATTCCATCGGGTCTTCCACGGTGATTGTATGGACCGGCCGCGTACGATTGATTTCGTCGACCATGGCGGCAAGCGAGGTGGACTTGCCGCTCCCCGTGACTCCCGTAAACAGCACCAGGCCGTTCATGAGTTGGCACACTTTGTGCAGGATGGGCGGCAACCCCAGTTGATCGATTTCCTTGATATTAAGAGGTATCGTCCGGAAAACGAGCCGCGGGTCGCCGTCGTCAAAGCAGGCATTGACACGGAACCGTGCAATATCCTTGAGCATGTAAGAAGTGTCTAACTCCTTGACTTTCTTGAACTTCTCGACCTCCTGCGCCGGAACGATCTCGGCCAGCATTTTCATGATGTCATCTTTGGTGAGTGACGAACCTTCCAGGCGGGTCAAGTCTCCGTCGATTCGAAGAATGGGCGGGTTATCCGTTTTCAGGTGCAGGTCGGAGGCGTTAGCTTCGACGGCTTGCTGTAGAAGATCGTAAAGTCTCATCTGCGGGCGCTCCTCCATTGAAAATGCGTTTCGTGGGCACTCCCCCAGGCGATGTACGGCACCTAAAGCATACCATGTTTCCCGTCCATATGCTCTATACAAGAGGCAATCCCGGGTGGGGCCGCGTCCAGGTGTTTCCCAGAAAACCATGCTTGAACCGGGAGTACCCGGCGGCGGCAATCATGGCGCCATTGTCCACACACAGTTCAAACGGGGGCATGCTCACGGGGATCCCGAGCTCACATGCCAGGCGCGCGCGCAGAAGCTTATTTGCGGCAACGCCTCCGGCAAGAACCAAGCGGCTTGCTCCAGTCTGCTCGATCGCCTGTCTTGTCTTGAGCAGCAGCGTATCCACCGCGGCAGCCTGAAAACTGGCCGCTATGTCTTCACGCGACACTCCGCCCTCGCGCAGCCGGTAGAGCACCGCCGTCTTCAGGCCGCTGAAACTGAAGTCCAGAGTTTCGGTCTGGGTCATGGCGCGGGGAAAATCGCATGCGGCGGGATTGCCTTTTTCCGCTTCACGCTGAATGGACGGCCCTCCGGGATACGGCAGCTCAAGCAGGCGGGCTACCTTGTCGAACGATTCGCCTACCGCATCGTCGCGCGTAGCCCCCAAGAGACGGTAGCTATGGGGCCGTTCGCACCAGATCAGCGACGTATGCCCCCCGCTGACAACCAGCGTCAGAAACGGAAACGCCGGCGGGTTATCCGCAAGGAAAACAGAGAATATGTGACCTTCAATATGATGGACGGGCACGAACGGCTTGTGCCACGCATATGCAAGCGACTTGCCAAAGCAGACACCGACGAGAAGAGACCCCATCAGGCCTGGACCGTTCGTTACCGCGATCGCGTCGATATCCCCGGCAGTGCACCCGGCGTCCTCGAGGGCTTTGTTGACCAGTTGCGAGATGCATACGATATGTTGCCGCGACGCAATTTCCGGAACCACACCGCCGAACTCCGCGTGCACGGCAATCTGCGAAGCCACCTCGTTGGACAGAATGCGCCTCCCCTCCTCGACAACGGCGGCCCCGGTCTCATCGCACGACGTTTCAATGCCCAGCACACGGATCATTGGACCAACTCCGACACGTGCACGAGGCTGACGCCATGGGTTTCCAGATAGCGCACCATCTCGGGGAGCATGGCCGCCGTGGTGCTTCGGAAATGACAAATCCCGATGGCGCTCCCAGCGGTCCTGGCCGCCTCGGCCAACGCAGCGATTTGGTTGCGCATATAGCCGGGGTCGGCTTCCTCGTCCAGAAACACCGAACGGGCCGCGACGGGCACCTCAAGCTCGCGGGCAACTTTCTCGGCCACCGTCTCGGCCGTGGTGCGGCTGTCTACAAAGAAAAGGCCGTGCTTTTTGAGTTCTTGAAGAAGACGCCTCATTGCCTCCTTGTCGGCCGTGAACTTCGATCCAGTGTGGTTGTTCATGCCCTTGGCGCCCTGGATTTCATCGAGAGCAGCCAACAGACGTCTCTCGATCTCCGCGGAGCCCATGGCCGTCGTAAGCTCCCCGGGATACGCATTGTTGCCATTCCCGGACTCGAGAGGCATGTGGAGCAAGAGTTCAAAGCCGCGGGATAGAGCGGATTGGGCCATATCGGACGCGAACGGCGTGCCTGGCAGGATCGCCAGGGTCAGCCGAGGGTCCATGGTCAGGATGGCGTCCGAAACAAGCCCCCCATGGCCTCCGTCGTCTACGATGATAGCGGCACGCGGCCTGCCCTGGGCAGAAACCGTCTCCAGTAACGGGCTTGCCGCGCCGCCGGACAGGTAGCCCCGCGCCTCAAACACAAAATCGGACGGGCCCGGGTCGAAACCGTACAAGCAGCGGAACACCAACGGCGATTGCCGGTAGAGCAGCCAGGGATCTTTCACGAAGTCTTGTTCAGAAGGAACAAACAGGCTTGCGGCTTGCTCGATATCCACGCGAACAACCGGACGGCCCCGCCAGAAGACCTGCAACGCCCCCGGTCCCGTTTCGAAGGCAATCTCCGGCGCGGCATCCCCCCGGTTTTCAAGCAGGGACGCCGACAGGAGTTCGCGCAAGCCGATTGCGCTGACACTCGGTCCGCCGTTCAGGTGCAGCGTATGCGAACGCCATCGGGCAGGGCCGTCCTGCCGGTCATCCACGGCTGTTTCCGCCACATCAATGACATCCGGAGCGGCGGCCAGCGCAGTCCGCACGCCATCAGCCAGTTCGTCGCATGCGGACCGGAGCTCGTAACGTTCCGCGCCGCCCATGATGCGCACAACAGCAAATTCGCGATTCAACATGGAGAATCGCAGTTCGGAGATTGAGGCGGAGGGCGCCTCGGCTTCGGCAATCGAGACATTCTGAAGCGCCATGCCCTGTTTGAGTGTTGTTATCACCCCGTTGGCCGCCATGTTGGCCGGAACGCCCACGTCAAACGCGTAAAAAGTCCACGTCGCGCCTTGGTCGCGGCGGATGACGGGGTCATGGCGCAAGACGCTCGAGTCGGGCAGATGACACATCGCCAGCAGGTCTTCGATATGGCTGGCCATGGCGGAGTTCAGCGGGCTGATGTTGAACGGGCGCGAGATCATGTACAAACGTATGAGGATGACGCTTGCGGCGGCGCAAACGGCTACGGCGGCCAGACCCGCAAGCGAGATGCCCCACCGGGACGCGGATGTCGGCACGCGGCGGCTAACCGATTCGGGCTCCCCGTTTTGGAACTGTGACGGCTCCGGCATCACACGTCCACCCATTCCACCGGGCTGATGGCGCGGCCAAGGAAACGCGCTCCCACGCGCGCGAAGCTCTCCGGAGCGTCCGTCACCAGGAAGGAATACTCCGGCGGCGCATCACAGTCACGGGCGAGGCCTAATCCCGCCAAGGTGTCCGCAACGGCATGAGATGTAGCCTCCGCGCTGTCAACAAGGGATACGGCCGGACCCACAGTCTCCTGGATGATGTCCTTGAGCAATGGATAGTGGGTGCAGCCGAGCACAAGAGTATCGATGCCGTTTTGAAGCAGTTCTTCGAGGTAGGTGGCGGCCACTTGTCGCGGCACGGGCCCGTGCACCCAGCCTTCTTCGGCAAGAGGCACGAACAGGGGGCACGGTTTTGAGAACACCCGCGCGCCGGGAGCCATCGCGGAAATCGCGTCATCGTACGCCTGGCTCGCAATCGTGCTGGCCGTGCCGATAACGCCAATACGGCCGTTGCGCGAAATGCCCACCGCGGAACGAGCTCCCGGCATGATGACCCCGATTACAGGCACGTCCAAGTCATGGCGCAATGTTTCCAGGGCGTGGGCAGACGCGGTATTGCAGGCGACTATGAGCATCTTGACGCCCCGCTCGAGCAGTACCCCCGCGCACCCCGCGGCATAGCGTTGAACCGTTTCGCCGGATTTCGTGCCGTACGGCACGCGCGCGGTATCGCCAAGGTAGATGATGGACTCGCCAGGCAGACGCGCCGCCACCCGCGCCAAGACCGTAAGCCCCCCCACTCCGGAGTCAAAAATACCGATGGCCGCATCGGACTCAGCCATTTTGGGGTTCCAGGGGCTCGTTACCTGCAAGCCAGTGCGGATCACGAACGAGCGGACTTGCCCAGTCGCAGTGGGCGTCCTTAAAAGATTCCTCGGCGGACGCGCCTTCGATGAGAATCTGGACTTTGGCCACCGGGGTGGCGTCCGCACCCAGCAGTTCGGGTGCTGACAGGGTGTGGACGATGCTTTGCAGAAAAAGCATTTCGCTCGAGACGCTGGGCTGCTTGCGCAATCCGGAGACGGTCTCCATGCTCATGTCGACAATCAGTTCGCCGTCTTCCATCACAAAGATCCCCTTGACGCGCGTGCCGGGAGCGGCCACGGGAGTAAACATGCCCTCAGGCCCCTGGATCAAGGCATCAAGGGCGGTGTGATAGTTGGCTATGGTGTCCTCCCCGAGGGTCAGGACCCGGATTTCGGGAACCAGGAGCCGTCCGTCCTCCGAGGCGAAAAACAAAGGAACGTCGCGACGGGTCTCTGACAGCGCCGGAGTCTCGGCGCCGGGTTGGGCGCTGCTTGCCTGGGCGCCGGCCGGCAACACGGGAAACGGGCTCTGGCCTTGCTGCACCATGTTGAAGACAATCAGCGCGAGCGCCATAACCAGGATGACCGTCAACATGGCCCAAAAACCCAGCAAAGCCTGTTTCAGGAAACGCTGGCGATCTTCGGCCTTCATGGTGTTGCTCCGTTCTCGGAAACGCGGCCGGCACATGTCCGCACGGCATCCGCGATCGCCTCTGCGATTTTGGTCTGATAGGCCTGGTCGGCAAGCTTGGTTGCCTCTTCACGGTTTGTCAGGGAACCAACTTCGACCACGAGACAAGCCCTATTGACCTCATCGAACAGGCGGCAGGGCGTTACCCGTATCCCACGGTTAACAGCGCCGGTGGCTTCGGCAAGTTTACGCGCCAGTACTTCCGCGATAGCCGCGCTCTCCGGAGCGTGTTTGGCTGCGCCTCTGGCTCGGACTTCCTGGTTGCCTAGAGCCGCGCTGAGCCTTGCGTCAGGCGGCACAAACAGTTCAAATCCATGGGCAGAGGGCGACATGCTCGCGCCGGCATGGATACTAATCATCAGGTCGGCATTCTGGGCATTTGCGAGACGGGCCCGGACCTGCAACGACGGGCTTGCGTCCTGCGAACGCGTGAGGATGGCCCGCCCCTCAAACGACGCCTGAAGCAGGCTGGCGGCCTGTTGGGCGATCGCCAGGGTGAGGTCTTTTTCTTGTATTGCGGAGCTCTGGCAGCCGGGATCGGTACCGCCGTGTCCCGCATCGATAGCGACGACCGTGATTTGGTCCACCCGGGTGTCGCTTGTCTGCTGCCTTGTGCTGAGCGAATCGATATCCGCAAGCGGAACCTGTTCCGACGCACCGGGAAGAGACAGGTCTTGCATGACGACCGCCTCGGGTTCGCTAATCGATTCCTGGGGTTTCTCGGCTGCAGGCGCCTCGAAGCTGACGCGCGCGCCGAAAGCATCTTCAAAGAAAGACACCACATCGGCCAGAGCCATGAGAATATCCCTGTTATCACGGAGGATGTTGTGGCTCAACTGAAATTCCTTAAGCGAGGCATTGACGCTGTTGTTGTCCAGACGCACCCAGGCGCTCTTACCGAGGAAGTCGAGCTCGACGCGTTCCGCAAGAACGGTTGCGCCTCCGCCGAACTGCTGAAGAACGGCGTTAACGGGCACATACGCGACACCGTCGATGGTGCGCGGTTCCACGGTCGCTTCCCGCGTTGCATTGGCCACCGGCGCTTTGAAGGTGATACTTGTGACCGCCTTCTGCGCAGCGAACACGTCCGGAGCCCTATGCAGGGCGCCGGCGAATACCGCGGCCACAACCACAAAGAGCGCGACGCTCGATACCGCCTCGCCCCGTAAATATCTGGCATTGAACAACAGCCCTTGTACTCCTCTATGCCGGGAAGGTTTCCGCAGAAAAGCGAGAATCCACAACCACACCTGTTTGATACCAGACACGCGCGCGCGGTTCCGTCCGCAACCCGCTATTTGTTGAGATTGATCACGCGCTGCCGGACAAAGATGCTGTCCTCGGGCGCATGATGCCCCCCCCACCCTCTGGTGGTCAACGCCAGGAACACACTAAACGCCACAAACAGGCCGATAAGAATCCCAAGCCCGATCTTATCACGCGTGGTCATAGAAGAAGGCTCCGTGGCAAACAGCCATTCTCCTGCGGTCCTGCCTGCCCTACTCCTACAACAGGCAGTATACCACCGGTTCGAGCAAACAGGTCAACTTGCGGTTTCAGTCGTCGTCAAGCCATCTCCGGAGATTCATGCTCGTGCCAATCTCGACTCTCTTCTTCTTGGCGAGTTTAATACTGGCCTGGGCCCTCGCGACTTCCGCATTCAGTTTCTGAAGGCATGCCTCGCACAAGCGTTTGCTCAAGCTGATGGCGGGCGCTCCGCAACGGCCGCAAACGGCTTTGGCAGCAAGTTCGGGCGTGGAGGCAATGCGCCCCTCGTCAAGCAAGCGCAGGATGCAGGCCAATTCAACCCCAGTGAGTTCGCCAAGCTGTTGGGCCGTTAGAGTCGGATGCTCCTCGAGCGCCCGCCGCAAAGTCTCGTAATCCGCGTCCTCATCAACCTGGCATTTGTGGCACACGGGGCCCGTCGTCTTGTTGAACATGCATTCACATCGTGGGCACTTCGCTAGCGGCATGGTCTCTCTCCCCTAATTCGCCCAATCCACGGAAACATCCCCGCTCCCAATTTCCATGTTCCCGAGGATGCCCGCCTTCAAAACATACCCGTCCGCGGAAACATTCACGCCCACCACAATACTTCTGACCGGGCGGCCGGCCTCATCCCGCAACGCCGTCACCGGGGAAGGGTAGACAACCCGGAGCCACGTACGCTCCTTGACAGGACACGCCAAGGCATCGCCGCGTGCGTCCTCGCGCGCATCCACGCCGATGACCTCGAAGGTAGCGCCGGGCTTGAAGATATACTTGTCTTCCACGCCTTCGCGGCGAAGCCGGTTGCCTTCCAGCGTGCGTGTCTGGATGTCGCGGCGCAGTTCCTCGCGCGCCGCTTCCAGTTCCTCCGGCGCATTGGAGCGAAGCCGAACCCGCTTCAACCGTTCCTGCATCCAGTGCGTCATGCGGATCACCTCGTCCGCGCGGCCCTCCTGAAGCGCCCGGGCATACTGAATAGCGATGCATTCAGGCAAAGAATCCGGGACAACGAGCATGCCCTCAGCCACCGATTGTTCAAACGACGTATCCTGGAGATTCAGCGCGAGAAGCGTCTGGCCGGTGTCCGAGGACATCTCTTCCAATGCGGATTCTTCGGAACCCATCTCGATTGCAGGGATGCGCTCAATGGAAACAGCATTCAGGTCGCGGACAGCGTAAGCCGCCCACACCGTCACACCAGCGGCGGCAGCAGCCGTCCCGACAGCCACAACCAGTGGCCAGATCTTTGGTGCTGCAATTCTCATCTTTTCACGTCTTGGCCACAGGGTTACCCGCGTATCCACACGGCACGGGGGCGTCGCTTTGCTGGCAACCCTTGGCGAACCCCTTCATCCCCTTGTACTTGGATGATGCCTACCGACACATCACCTCTAATAACTATAACACAATATGCGGCAAAAGAGCGAAATGTCAAGAAATCACCACCGTATATTTGCCGGAAATCTGGGTTTTTCAGGATGTGAACTCAAAGAATCCGCTGTTATCGGCGGTAGGTCCAGGAATATTCACTGTACTTGCGCGAGGCGATCTCCCGGACTTCAAGAAATTCGATGGGCAGCGGCTCGACGTCGGCTGAATGGGCCTCGAACGCGTCGCGTATAGCGCCACGCAATTCGTGAGGACCCAGGGGCAGCGTCGACACAAATGCGCTGTGGGACCGCGCGCCGCGGTAGGCCGGCCGCTCTTGGGGTTCGCGCAGGTAACGCCCCATGGACTGCCAATCGACGTGGTACAGAAACGTGCCGTGGTGGAGAAAAAAGTGTTTCCGGCGTTTCTGCGCGTTGCCCGAAACCTTCAGACCCTCCACGGCGAGGTCTGAAATGCCCTCGAGCGAGGCTCGCACCCCGCGTGTTTCAAGCGCCTCCCTGAGGCGGCCGAGAATATGGCAGTAGGAATCACGGATGTTTCGGAGCGAGGGGTGCCGATCATAGGAGAGGACCAGACTGAGGTTCAGGGAGCCTGGCCCCTGCAACACGCACCCCCCCGCCGAACAACGCCTCAAGACAGGCACCCCGTCTCGGACACAAGCCTCGTGACGCACTTCGGCGAGGATACGTTGCGACACGCCCACGACCACGAACGGGACCGGGCTCTCCCAGAAACGGAGGCTCTCCCCGGCAATGCCCCGTTCGGCCGAATTGAGAAGCACCTCGTCCAGCGCGAGATTGGATGCGGGAGCGTGAAACGAGAGGTCGAGCACGCGCATGGCGGGGCTAGACCCTGCAGTTGAGTTCACGCGCGGCCCGCACTTCGTCAAGACGGCCGACGGGAAGAGACACGGGCGCTTCGTGAAGAGTCTCGGGATTCACTTCCGCCATCCGGGCGAGCTCGAGCAGCGCCTCGCAGAATGCATCCAGGGTTTCTTTGGATTCGGTCTCCGTGGGCTCGATCATCATGCTTTCCTTGACCGTCAGGGGGAAATAGACGGTAGGCGCATGAAACCCCCGATCAAGAAGGGCTTTGGCGAAATCGAGCGCCCGGATTCCGTGCCTGGCCTGCTGCGCGGCCGAAAACACGCATTCATGCATGAACGGCCCTGCAAAAGCGGGCTCGAAAGCCTCTTTGAGCCGCGCACTCACGTAGTTGGCGTTCAAAACGGCATGGCGCGCGACGTCCCGCAAGCCGTTCGAGCCCAGATGCAGGATATAGGCGTATGCCCGCACCCCAATCATGAAATTGCCAAAAAAAGGAGACACCTTTCCGATGGACTTCTCCGGCATGGCCAGGCCGAAGGCGTCTCCTTCGCGTACCACGCGCGGTCCCGGCAGGAAGTCCACAAGCTTTTCCCCGACTCCGACGGGGCCCGCGCCGGGGCCGCCCATGCCGTGGGGCGTGGCGAAGGTCTTGTGCAGGTTGAAGTGCATCACATCGAAACCAAGGTCGCCGGGCCGGCACTCGCCGATGATGGCGTTGAGGTTGGCGCCGTCGTAGTACATGAGCGCATCCGCGGCATGGGCTAGCGCGGCGATTTCGTGGACCCGGGGCTCGAACAAGCCGTGGGTGTTGGGACAAGTCAGCATGACGCCCGCCACGGACTGGTCCAGCTTCTCCTTTAACGCCTCGACGTCAAGCGTGCCGTCCGGAAGGGACGGGACCTCCGCGACCTTGAACCCCGCTATCGCGGCGCTAGCAGGGTTGGTGCCGTGGGCCGAGTCGGGTACCAGGATCGTGTCTTTCTTGTTGCCCCTCGCTCGATGATACGCCGCGATCAGGAGCGTGCCCGTGAGTTCGCCGTGGGCTCCGGCAATGGGCTGCAGGCTGACCTCGCGCATGCCCGCAATCTCCGCAAGCAGCCGTTCGAGCTCGAAGATCAGCTCGAACGCCCCCTGGCATAATGGCCACATGGCCCGAGACGATGCCAGATGGGGGTGCAGCGAAAGAAAGCCGGGCTCCCCCGCCGCCGCTTCGGCCAACTTCGGGTTGTATTTCATGGTACACGAGCCCAACGGGTAAAAATGGGTATCCACGCCGAAATTGCGGTGAGACAACCGCGAAAAGTGCCGCACGACATCGAGTTCGCTGACTTCGGGCAATGCAGCGGGTTCCTGGCGGCACAACTCAGCGGGAGGCGACGTTTCAGGCACGTCCAGGGCGCCGAACATGATGGCTCTTCGACCCTCGCGTGACTTCTCGAATATCAATTCCATGAAATGGCTCCATATCTGATACCGGTTAACGGGAGGCCCGGGCGAGGGCGTCTGCAAACGCGTCGAGTTCCGCACGGGTCCGCTTTTCGGTAACCGCGATGAGAAGGTCCGTATCCTTTCCTTTTCCGACAGCATGCAGCGGCAGGCCGGCCAAGAAGCCGCGTCCGGCTAAATCGGCGCAGACATCTTCGGCGTTGCGCGGCAGCCGCACGGCGAACTCGTTGAACGTGGGATGCTCGCTAAGGAACTCGAGAAAACCCAGGCGCTTCTTGAGGTACTCGGCTTTTGAGTGACAATGCGTGGCTGCTTCGCGCAGTCCTTGCTTGCCCAGAAGACACAGGTAAATCAGTGCGCGCAACGCCACGAGCGCCTCGTTCGAGCAGATGTTCGACATGGCTTTCTCGCGGCGGATGTGCTGTTCGCGGGCCTGGAGAGTCAACACGAACCCGCGGCGGCCCTGGCCGTCCTCGGTGGCGGCGGCCAACCGGCCGGGCATACGGCGGATGTGCTGCTTACGCGTGGCCAGAATTCCCAGATAGGGCCCGCCAAAACTCAACGGCACGCCCAGACTCTGCCCTTCGGCAACGGCGATGTCGGCGCCCATGGCGCCCGGAGTCTTAAGAAGGCCCAATGACAGCGGGTAGAAGGACACTACCAGCAGCGCCCCGGCATCATGGCATTGCCGGGCAAGCGGCGCGAAATCGCATATGTCGCCAAGAAACGATGGATTCTGGACGATCACACACGCCGCATCGGAGGGATCGCTGCCGTCACGAAACTCGAGCCCGAGGTTGGCGGTCTGCGTGGCGAGTATCTGGCGGTAGAAGGGATTGAGCGACTCGTGGCACACGATGCGGGACCGGTGCGTAACCCGCACGGACATGGCCGCGGCCTCGAAGACCGCGGTGCCCCCGTCGTAGAGCGACGCGTTGGCAAAGTCCATTTCCGTTAACCGGCATATGGCGGACTGATACTCGTAGATGCTCTGGAGCGTTCCCTGGGCGGCCTCGGGCTGGTAAGGGGTGTATGCGGTCGCGAACTCGCCGCGCGCGGTGAGCGCGTCGATCGCCGCCGGCACAAAATGGTCGTAGTAGCCGCCGCCCAGGAAGCACACGTTGGAACCGTTGTTCCGGGCGGCCATCCCCGCCAGCGTGGCGCGTACAGCCATTTCGGAGAGCCCTTCGGGCAAATCCCATGATTTCGCCCGGAGATGGCCGGGAATGCTCCTGAACAGCTCGTCTATACTGGTAATCCCGATGGCCGCGAGCATGTCTTCCTGTTCAGCCTGAGTAGTAGGGATGAAACTCATTCATCAAGTCCCTCTACGTACAGGGCATAGGCTTTCGCGTCCATAAGCTTGTTAAAGTCACGGAGATTTCCATCGGCGATCTTGAAGAACCATCCTTCGTCGTAAGGGCTCTGGTTGACGAGTTCCGGCCGGCTCTCGAGTTCGCCGTTGACTTCGCTTACGTGGCCGCCGATGGGCGCGTAGACGTCGCTTGCAGCCTTCACCGACTCCACGGCGCCTGCGGCCTTGCCCTGGTCGAGTTCCATGCCCACTTCGGGCAGTTCGACATAGGTCACGTCGCCCAATTGCCCGGTTGCGTGCTCCGTAATGCCGACAGTGTATACATTGGCGCCATCGTCGCGAATCCATTCATGCTGGCGCGTATACCTGAGTCCTTCGGGGAAATCCATGGCCGCTATCTCCTTAATTCCTGCACGTTCCGTTTCTGTAAAAGGGAAGTTGTGTTGTTTCGATTTCAAATCGCCGCGGGCCCGTGGCCAGGGCCGTGCCCGGCTTGGCCAGCTCCTGCGGAAGATAAGCCAGGCCTATCCCGCAACCCACGGAGGGCCCGTAGGTGCCGCTCGTGACCAACCCCACGGCGTCATCTTCTTTGTACACCTCGAAGCCGTGGCGCGGCGCACGGCGCGAGTCCGCACGGATGGCCGTCAACACCGAAAACGCCCCTCTTTCCCGCTGTTTCTCGAGCGCCGCGCGGCCCGTGAACTCTTTGCTCCAATCGACAAAAGCCTCTTGGCTTGCTTCGAGCGGACTGCGCGTATCGTCGAAATCCTGGCCGGACAAGGAGTACCCCATCTCGAGACGGAGCGTATCGCGCGCGCCGAGCCCCGCAGGGGCCACGTCCGGGTGTCTTAAAAGCGTCCGCCACAGATGCACCGCGAGGTCGTTCGGCATGAACAACTCGTATCCCAACTCGCCGGTATAGCCGGTACGGGAAACAAGGAGCGTGTGTCCCTCCCACTCCGCCCGAAACAACCCGAAATAGCGGAGGTCCGAAGCAACCGGCAAGCCGATACGCACAAGAATTTCGCGAGACAACGGCCCTTGAATATCTATCTTCGCCGTTTCGTCTGACACGTCTCTCAGACCGGGAACGCGCCCGGCAAAGAGTGTCGCGACGCGTTCCAAGGGTCCCGCATTAGTCACCACAAACAGTTCGTCTTCGGCAACACGCATCGCGACAAGGTCGTCAATGATGCCGCCGCCCTCCGTGAGCAGGAAACCGTAGCGCGCCCTGCCAACCGCGAGGCCGGCCGCGTTCATGGTTACGAGCGCGTCATAGGCTTGAATACCCCGTTCGCCTTTGATGCAGAACTCGCCCATGTGGGAACAATCGAAGAGGGACGCTTTCGCACGGGTATGTTCGTGTTCGTTAAGGATGCCGGCAAATTGGACTGGCAGCGCCCATCCGGTGAAGTCCACGATTTTGCCGCCGAGTGCCCTGTGTTCGTCAAATAGGGGCGTTTGGCGCATGCTGCGCCTCCTTTGTGTGGTCAACCGTAGAGTAAAGACCGCACCGGCGAAAACTCCTCCGGCACGGTTGCCCAGGCGCGCGGCACGATTCCCGGTCCCCGCCGCTTCCCCGTGGTCCCTTCCACGTCGCATCGCCAGTTACGGCGGGCCTGTGAACGCGTACACATTGCCACCGCCGCGCCGGAGATGTCAATAAGAAACAGAGCGGAGCCGAACGGCTGCATCTGCCTCGATCACCAACGGAAAGGCAATACGTATGAGGCCCAAGTCACCATGGAAAGGTCCCGCGCCTGTGCAATGGCCCATCTGTATTTCTGTCCATTCCGGACTGTTGGATCTGTCTTGACGCCATTGCCCCGTTGGGATAATATGCGTGGGGCGTACGAGCAGCCCTAGACCCAGTCTGTACACCAGCTTTGGCGCGGAGTTGCCGTGCGTTGACCAGCAAGAGTTCGTGTCCTTGGGGATGGCGGCCAAGAGCGTATCTGGGGGTAAGGGAAGATGAAAACGTTAGGTGCTTTTTCTATGCTCGGAGTGTGCCTGGCTCTGGTTATGTTGAGCGCGTGTTGGCAAGCATGGGCTCAGCAGCAAATGAGTGATGCGGAAGCTGCCGCCTCATGTGCGGCATGCGGAGGCTTCTTCTTTTTCATCATCATCGCGGGAGTGGTCATCAACATCCTTATACTGGTGTGGGTGGCCCGAGATGCGAAAGCGCGGGGAATGGATGGCGCGGTTCTCTGGATGCTGTTGGTCTTCTTTACCGGCTTGATAGGGTTGGTGATCTACCTTCTGGCCCGCCCACAAGGTGCGTTGGTACAGTGCCCGCATTGCAACAACAAGAGGCTTCAGGCAAGTGCAGTGTGCCCGCATTGCGGAAATCAGTAAGTTGGAGACGTGCGGCACTCGTATTGCCTGTCGTGTTGGCCGGCCTGGTGTTGATTGACACCGCAAGACCGGCACAAGTTCAGATTTGTGGGCGGCTCTATGTGTGTGCCGTACGGGGTTATCAACAGGTAAGCCGGCCCCATCTCGACAGGTTCGTACACTGCCGCTACATCCCTACATGTTCGGACTACTCGATTGAAGCCGTGCAGCGTTTCGGAATTGCCCGAGGCTTGGCGCTTACACTCTCGCGCGTGGCGAGGTGCCGCAAGAGCGTGCCGGTAGGAACCCCGGACCCCGTGCCCGCAGAGTGACGGATCGCGAGAGGCGACGGGCCCGCCTTGGTTTCCGCGGGTTCGCAAAAGAGACGTTACCAATAGCGAACCGATGATTGTTGGAACCGTTGCCATATCCGGAGAATCGAGGTCAGTGGGTTACAGCCCGCCGGTCTCGATCTTGAAGACGATCGCCAGGCCGTCGGGACTTGTTTCCGGACATGTGACGGCCAGGGCGTCTTTTTTCTGCTTCCACTTCATCGATTCTGAGGCGCCCAGCAGTGTCACGGCGGTCACCTTGACGGGCTTGTCTGAAGCTTTCTCGCCGAGCGAGGTCATGGAGATCTCTTTGCCCGCGCCCGGCCATCCAAGCACAATGGCGTAGACGGTGTTGCCGTTGCGGGTGTAACGGATGTCCTGCGGACCATATCCGAGATCGGTTTTCACAAAGTGACCACCCTTGTTCATCTGGGTGGGCCCTTCGCCATAGACGGTGAACGGACGGGTACCGTAGATTGCCTCTCCGAACCGGCCCAGCCACTCGCCAATCCCGAGCAAGACCTGTTGCTGGTCCTCGGGGATGGTGCCGTCGGCTTTGGGCGAGATGTTCAAGAGCAATTGGCCGTTTTTGCTGACAATGTCGATGAGGACGTGCAACACCTCGCGAGTGGGCTTGATCTTGAGGTCCTGGGTATAGCACCAACTGCCGTAGCTGATGGTGTCATCGGTGAGCCAGGCTTCCCTGGTCAACTGGTCGGCGCGGCCCTTTTCGAAATCTTCCACGGCAACCTCGAGGGGAAGGTCCCGTTGTTTGCAGGTGACCACGACGTCTTTTCCCCACTCGCTGGCGCGGTTGAAGTAGTGGGCGAGGAACTGTGTCTGGCAGCTTTCGTCAATTTCGTCAAGCCAGGAGTCGAACCAGATAATGTCGGGCTGGTAGTTGTCGATGACCTCGAACAGTTTTCCCTTCCACAACTCGAGGAACTGGCGCCGCGGGATGTTGCCGTAGAGCAGGCGGAGTTCGGGGTCCTCGGAGACCGTGGGCCACCCTTCCACTCGAGGATAATGGCCTTCCCAGACCAGGTTGCCGCCCTTGTTGACCATGTGCTGGTTGTTGCGGGCGTGGTGGAAGGTTACCACAAGGCGCATGCCGTGTTTTCGGATCGCTGTTGCCAGTTCGCCCATGATGTCGCGATGGGGACCCTTGTTGACCACGTTCCAGGGGGTAAGGGCGCTGTTCCACATGGAGAACCCGTCGTGGTGCTCGGCAACGGGTCCGGCGAACCGCGCCCCGGCCTTCTGGAAGAGATCCGCCCATGCCTCGGGATCGAAATGCTCGGCCTTAAACATGGGAACGAAGTCGTGGTAGCCGAATTCGCTGGGTTCACCATACGTTTCGACGTGGTGTCTGTACTCGGGCTTGCCGGTGAGGTGCATGTCGCGGGGATACCATTCACTGCCGAACGCCGGCACGCAGTAGACGCCCCAATGGAAGTAAATGCCAAACTTGGCGTCGCGAAACCAGTCGGGGGCTTCGCTGTGGGTCATAAGCGACGGCCATTCGGGCTGGTACGGGCCCTGAGCGTCCGATTCCCCGGCTACGGCCTGAAGGGCGAGCCAGCACAGCCCCAAAACCGCCAGAATGCCTGCAGTTTCTCGATGTCCGGCCATGTTCCGCCACCTCCTGATGTTGAGCCCCTGCTTCCGTGGACCACTGTGCGGCACGGGCGCCCAAATCTCGTGACCGATTGCGTTTCGCGCGAGCGCATTCAGCCTCCGGTGACCGGCGGCACAACCGGCAGCAGGATGCGCGAGGGATGCGCGGCATTGTGCTCGACACTGTTGACCGCCGCCTGTACGCGCCGGTTCTGATTCAGCGGCTCGCCTGTGTTCGGGTTGACGTCGAACCGCGGGAAATTGCTGCTCGATATGTCGACGCGAATGCGGTGGCCCTTCTTAAAGACGTTCGAGGTGGGATACAGGGCGATCCGGACCGGATAGACCGTCCCGGGCTCCATGAGCTTCTCCTCCTTGAGCGAGTCGCGAAACCGTGTGCGGATGATGCCGTCGCCGATAATCAGATCGAATCCGTCGGGATAATCGCTGCTGGGCGGATACACATCCAACAGTTTCGCCGTGAAATCGGTGTCCGGCGCCGAGGAAGAAATCCACAATTCCACCTCCAGCTCGCCGGTCACCTCGATGTCTTCCGGAAGAGCCGCGGTCTGAAACACGAGGACGTCGTTGCGCGCCGACAACGGCACGGGCTTCTGCCAGTTCCAGACATGCTCGCCGCCGCGCTGATCCCATGCGCCCTGAACAAGGATGTCGTTGCCCGACGATGTCTGCCCGCCAATCGTAGGCACGGGATTGCGCGGCTCAAACACGAAACTCGTCGCGCCGCCATCCTGCGGTGGCGCCTCCGTGGCCAGACCGCCGCCGGGCTGAAGGTGAAACGCGGTAACAACGGCCCGCGCCAACGGCCACTCCGGTTCGTCGCGCCAGTAACCGCCGTGGTCAAGGAGACCCTGCCCGTCTTTCGCCCCGCTGCCTGTTCCCATGACGAATATGCGCACGGCCGACGAGAACGGGGCTTCTTTTCGGGTGACCTTGGATTGCAGGCCTTTAAGCCAGTGGTCGTACCACTCGAGACGCCACTCGAGCGGGTCCGCGATGGCGGCGTCAGGCCCGAAATTCACCTGGCCGTGGGTGGATTTCCCCTGCGCTCCATGGATCCATGACCCCATGATGAGGTAGACGGGGCCCTTGATATGAGTGCTCAACGCCCGGTAATTCGCCGTGGTGTTGCCTCCCCACGAATCGTACCACCCCCCCACGAGGTACACGGGGATGTCTTTGTACGTTTCGGGATAGTCGCGGATGTTGTTCTGCCGCCAGTAATCGACGTTGCCCCCGTGTTCAAGCGCGCCTACCAGCCAGTCCTCGTATTCCTCCGCCATGCGCAGGGGCGTCATTCCTCTGCGGAGCGGCATGTTGTACAGATACTCGACGCGGTTGTCGGCCAATTGCTGAAGAAGCTCCCGCGTGGCGGGGTCGCGCGACTGCCGGCTCCCCCGGGCCGCGTTGAGATGAATCCAGTTCCAGAACCGCAACTCGAATGCCCCGCCATTGCGCATGCTGGCATAGCCGAGATTCGACATCGCGTCCACCGGGATAACTGTCTTAAGCTGGGGTGGATTGGCCATGGCCATGGCGTGCTGCGTGCCTCCAACGTACGAGGTGCCGAGCATCCCGAGCTGGCCATCCGACCAAGCCTGAGCTTCGAGCCAGGCGGCCGTATCGCATCCGTCAGGCCCGTCATCGGTGAGCATGTGCCAGACGCCCTCGGACGCGTACCGGCCGCGCGTATCCTGCGCCACGAACGCATAGCCGCGTTCGGCAAAATACTGTCCCGAGTCTTTGTTTCCGTTCTTGTTGTAGGGCGTCCGCGTGAGAATGGCCGGCCACTTCCCCTCGACCGGTTGACCGTCCTTGGCGGGCAGATAGATGTCCGTCGCGAGGCGCACGCCGTCGCGCATGGGGGCCATGACATTCTCGAGCACCACGAAGCCGTACTCGGGCTCACGGGCAGGCGCCTGCGCCGCCAGCGCCGCCACTGTCAATAGAACGGCCATCATGCGCGCAATTGGTTTCATTAAGAGCGCCCCCTTCCCCACGCTTGCGGCTCCAGACACACCCATGGACAGGTAGTGTAGGCACACCCGGCGGCAACATCAACCCGGCGGAATGGGGCATACAGGTTGTGAGCGGCGTGGTCCGGGCTGAAAGTGCTGGCTGCATGGTGCTGCCGGCTCGATCCGGCGGAACCGGCCCCGACTACGGCGCTCCATCGAGGCGATACGTAGCACTGGCGGCCTGTCAATCGGCCTCTGAGTGAACCTATTGCCCGATGACCGATACAGTGGCGGGCAAATCGTCGATCTCGATCTGTTTGCCATCCACTGCCGAATCGGCGTTGACGATGAATGTGTCGGCGAGAACTTCACCCGCGATCTTGTCTTCAAACGCGGACAGAACGCCGGCCAGGTCACGGCTTTCGGTCTTGACGGCCACGGAGATGTGGGCGTCATACGCCAGTCCCAAGTCCTTGCGAATGTCCTGCACGCAGCGGATGAATTCGCGGACCCAGCCCTCCTGGCGCAGGGCGTCGGTGATCTCGGTCGAGATGACCGCGACCATTTGGCGGCCCTGCGCCGCCGCGAACCCCTCCTTGGGTGTGAGGCGGACCTCCACGTCCTCGCTGGTCAATTCCACGGGCTCGCCGTCCAGGTCGAGGGTTAACGTGCCACCCTGCAGCTGCGCGCACATGGCAGCGGTATCTCCCTCGGCAAGGGCCTTCCCGACGGATTTCACTTTTTTCCCGAGCCGGGGACCGAGGATCTTGAAATTGGGTTTGAGTTCGAACGAGACATACGCGTCGGGATCCTCGGTGAAGGCGATTTCCTTGACGTTCAACTCGCTCTTGATGAGTTCAATGTGCTTTTCGAGGCCCGACCGCAGTTCGCCGCTGCTGAGGACGAGCTCGCACAATCCAAGCGGCTGCCGGACCTTGATGTTGGCCGTGCGGCGGGCGCTGAGCCCCAGAGTGACGGCTTCCCGCGTGGCGGCCATCTGCTCAAGAAGCTCCAGGTCTATCGCGGCTCGAAGGGCCTGGGGATACGACGTCAAATGCACGCTTTCGGGAGCGCCGGGCAATGGCCTCCGCAGGTTGCGCCACGTGACTTCCGAGAAGAACGGCACGAACGGCGCGGCCAACTGCGCGAGCTTCAACAGGCACTCGTACAGGGTCCAGTACGCGTTAGCCTTGTCGGCGCTCCACCCGCTGGCCCAGAAACGGTCGCGGCTGCGACGCACATACCAGTTCGAAAGGCTTTCCACGAACGCCTGGATGCTGCGCGCGGCCGGGTTGCAGCCGTACGATTCCATGGCTTCGCGTATGTCGAGAGTTGTGCGATCGAGTTCGTGAAGGATCCATTGGTCGAGTTCGGCGCGCTCGTCGCGAGGCAGATACGGGGCATCTCCGCCGTTTCCGGACGCATCAGAGGGATCAAGGTCCATGACTTCGAGAAACGCCGCCGGCGCGTTTGACGGATCGAAACCATCGAGGTTGGCGTAGATGACGAAGAAGCTGTAAACGTTATACCAGCGGATGAGCAGTTCGCGCTGGGCCTCTTCAACGTTGCGCTCGGAAAGACGGCCCGTGCTGGTGGGAGGGTTCTTGGCAAAGAAGCTCCACCGGAGAGCGTCCGCGCTGTATTTCTCAAACAACAGATTGGGTTCCTGGTAGTTCTTGAGCCGTTTCGACAGCTTCAGACCGTCTTCGCCCATGATGTGGCCCAGGCAGATGCAGCTCTTGAACGGATGAGGATAGTTCGCTTTCTCTTTCCCGTGAACGATGGTGCTGATTACCAGAAGAGCGTTGAACCATCCACGGGTCTGGTCGATGGCTTCGCTGATGAAATCCGCCGGAAACCGCTCGGTGAACTGCTTGTCGCTGCCGGGGACATGCGGATACCCCCATTGGGCAAAGGGCATGCAGCCCGCGTCGAACCACACGTCGATGACCTCGGGCACGCGGCGCATGCGCGCGGAGGGGTCCTTCGGGCTCTGGTAGGTCACCGCATCGATGTAAGGCTTATGGATCTTGAGGTGGTCGACCAGGCCCTGGTTCGCGGCCTTGGCCTTTTCCCATACGTCGACGCCCTGGACGCCGGGCTTGGACATCAGCTCCGCGTACGAGCCGACGGCTTCCATATAGCCGGTTTTCTCGCAGACCCAGACGGGCAGCGGCGTGCCCCAGTAGCGTTCGCGCGAGATGGCCCAGTCGACGTTATTCTCGAGAAAGTTGCCGAAACGGCCGTCGCGGATGTGTTCCGGCTGCCAGTAGATGCGCTTGTTGTTCGCCAGAAACTCGTCCCGGAACTGCGACGTACGAATGAACCAGCTCCGTCGGGCGTACTGGATCAGAGGGTCGTCATCGGCCCTCGGGCAGAATGGGTATGCGTGACGGTACTGCTCGTGTTTGAGGATCGCGCCGTTCTCCTTGAGGAACCGGGTGAGGCCCTTGTCGGCATCCTTGCAGAACTGTCCCGCAAACGGGGTCTGGTCGTAGGGATCGACGTCGGTGACGCGTTCATCGAACGTGCCGTCGGGTCTAACGTAACACAGGAACCCGATGCCCAGCTCCTGACAGACACGGTAGTCATCTTCGCCAAACGCCGGGGCAATGTGGACGATGCCGGTACCGGTCTCGAGGTCAACGAAATCGCCGGGGATGACCTCCCAATACTTGTCCGCTTCCTTGCTTTCGTCAACCGTGGCAGGAATGCCGTAATCGAAGAGGGGCTGGTATTTCAGGCCCAGCAGGTTGAGTCCCTTGAAGATCTTGACCACATTGGCATGCTCACCGAAATACCGTTCCACCAAGGGCAGCGCGAGGATGAGGATTTCCTCGCCGGACCCGGCGGTATGACTCACGGCGGCATATTCAATGTCGGGACCCACGGCTGCCGCGCAGTTGCTCGACAGGGTCCATGGGGTAGTGGTCCAGATGAGCAGGCTGGCATTCGGATTGTCGATGCCCAGCGCCTTGCGGCTGGCTTTGGGCAGACGCAGGCGGACCGTGATGGCGGGGTCGTCGGTGTCGCGATAGCCTTCGCCGACTTCGCCGGCCGAGAGGGCGGTGCCGCCCTGAGCCCACCACCACACCACCTTGTGCCCCTGGTAAAGCAGACCCTTGTCAAACAACTGTTTCAAGGCCCACCAGACGCTTTCGACGTAGCTCTGGTGGTAGGTGATGTAAGCCTGCTCGAGATCGACCCAGAACCCGATGCGGTCGGTGAGTTCCTCCCATTCGCGCTGATAACGGAACACCGATTCAATGCACGTGCGGTTGAATTTCTCGACGCCGTACTCCTCGATGGCTGCCTTGCCGCCGTCGATGATACCGAGTTCCTTGCACACCTCGATTTCAACGGGGAGACCATGGGTATCCCAGCCCGCCTTGCGCTCGCAGAAATAGCCCGTCATGGTCTTGTAACGCGGGAAAATATCCTTGATGGTGCGCGTGAGACAGTGGCCGGGATGCGGCATGCCGTTGGCCGTGGGAGGACCTTCATAGAACACGAATTCGGGAGCCCCTTTACGCGCCTCGAGGCTCTTGTGGTAGATGCGGTTTTCTTTCCAGAACCGGATGATATCCTTTTCGGCCTCCGAGAAGTTGAACGGGGACGGCACCGGCTCGAATGCATGGTCGCTCATAACAAAGACTATCCTTAGCGTCGTGTGTTCGGGTCTATAGAAATGCGCCGGAGGGCGCTTCAAGGCGGTAATACCAGGATTATCCCGATTTTCGCGGGGTGTTTTCAAGTGGAGGCAATGGGGCTTATGCTGCGAATGAGACATGTGGAGGATGGTGAGTGGCCGGAGATTCGGGACAGACCCGTCTCGCTCCTGGCTTTGCTCACCGGGGTTAATCCCTTTCCAGGCCCTCACTCTTTCACTCCGGTGCGGGAAAAGGCTACTATTAGCGTCGATAAGCCCGGGGGGCACGTGGAAGGGAAGCCATTGGGGATGTCTGCATTCATATCTCTGAGACTGGCGTGTGTGCTTTTGTCAACGGTGTGCCTGTCGGTCTGCGCATGGGGCGCGGAGGCCGCGGCGCCAGCAAACGAACCGGCTGGGGCTCCCGGCGAGGCGGACCGCCTGTGGCATGTGTTTGGCGGAGAAATCCCGGAACAGGCCGACGCCCTGCGCTTCGTCATCGACGCGTGCTGCGCCAAGGCGCGGCAGCGCACCGACCCGAAGGACAAGGCGGAGTGGGATGCGCGTGCGTCCGGCGTCAAGCACGAACTGGCCAGGGCGCTGGGGCTCGACCCGATGCCGGAAAAAACGCCCCTGAACGCGCGGGTAACGGGGCGGGCGGAGCGTCCGGAGTATTTCATCGAGAACGTGGTGTTCGAGAGCCGGCCCAACTTCCTGGTGACGGCGAACGTGTACGTTCCCAAGGGCGTCGAATTGCCCGCGCCGGCCATCGTGGTGGTCCCGGGACACGCCATGGACGACGGCAAGAACTACGCGCTGTATATGCGCGCCCAGCTCGGGCTGTTGCGCCTGGGGTGCATCGTGCTTGGATACGACCCGATCGGGCAGGGCGAACGCAAAGCGCCCGGTTTCGATCATCTGATGGGGTACGGGTCCCTGCTTGTGGGACAAACCAACGAAGGGATGATCGTATGGGATACCATGCGGGCGGTGGACTACCTGCTGACGCGGCCGGACGTGGATCCCAAGCGCCTGGGCCTCACTGGAAACTCAGGCGGCGGCGAAAACACGTTCTATACCATGCCGCTCGAGGAGCGCTTCTCCGCGGCGGCGTCCTTCTGTTTCGTGTGTTCATACGAGGACTGGATTCGCGACGGGGGCAACCACTGCATCTGCAACCATCTGCCGGGCATCCTCAATCACATGGAGGAATTCGAAATCATCGGCTTGAACGCGCCCCGGCCGTTCTTGTCGGGCAGTGGCGCAGAAGACAAGATTTTCCCCATCGCGGGCGTGCGGCTGACGTGCGAGCGCGCACGCCGTATCTATGCCATGCATGATGCGGCCGACCGCATGGTCAATATCGACGTGCCTCTGGGGCACGGCTGGTCGGACCCTCTTCGCGAGGCCGGATACGGCTGGATGAGCAAGTGGCTTCTCGGGAAAGGCGACGGCAGCCCCGTCAAAGAGGCGCAATTCGAGCTCGAAGACCCCAAATCTCCGGACATGCTGTGTTTCGACGGCAATCCGATTCCCGCGGAGTCGGAGACCGTCGTGACATTGAACCGGAAACGCGCGGAGGCCTTGCGCGCGGCCTACAACACGCCGCCCGGTGACAACGCGGCGTGGGAGGAGCAGGCTGATGCTCTGCGCAATGCCATCTGGGAGGTGTTCGGGGGCCGTCCGGCGGAATCCGCGCCCGAGACCCGCACGGCGGGCACGTTTGACTGGGATGGGCGCCGCGTCGAAACACTGGCGATCGCGACCGAGCCCGGCATCGAGGTGGCTGCGCTGCTTCTACAGCCCGCAACGGCCAGCGGAAAGGCGCCGGCCGCGCTTTACCTGGGGGGCAACAAGCTCGAGGTGCGGGACGACGTACGGGCCCGGAAGCTGCTGGATGAAGGCTGGCGCGTGCTTGCCCTCGACGCGCGGGGCATGGGCGAAACCATGGGCTCCTACCCCGAAAACCAAATTGTGAGCGACAGCGTCCACCTGGGGCGGCCGCTGTTTGCGCAACGCGTGTGGGACGTGCTTCAGGCGGCGCGGTATCTGCAATCGCGTGCTGATGTCGACGCTGCGCGTCTACGCTGTATCGGAAACGGCCCTTCCGCGGTCCTGGCACTGTTCGCGGCGGCGTTGGGAGGCGGATTCGAGCACGTTGACGCGGTGAAACCTCTGGGCAGTGTCCGGTTCTTCATCGAGAATGACCAACCCCAGCCGTTGTGGCTGTGCGTGCCCGATATCCTGAAAGCCGCCGACGTGGCGCAGGCCGCGGCATTGGCTGCCCCCGCTTGGGTGGCTATTGTCGAGGCCGTCGGATACGGAAATCAGCCGCTCGGGGTGGATGCCGCAAGCAGCGAATTTGCCTTCTCCAGGAAAGTCTACGAAGTCATGGGAATTGCGGAACGGTTTGATGTTCGGTAGCTCTGCCCCGGCAGATGCCAGAATCGGGATGGTTGGCATATGACACAGTTCTCGGGCCTCGACACCCTTATTATCGTCAGCTATTTCACGGTGGTCGTCGTGTTGGGATTCGCCGTCGGTACGACAAAGAAACGTTCGTCGGAGGACTATTTCCTCGCGGGGCGGACTCTGCCATGGTACGTAGTCGGAGCTTCGTTCATCGGGGCCAATATCTCGACCGAACATTTCATTGGAATGGTCGCGGCCGCCTACACCTACGGAATCTGCGTGGCCCAATGGGAATGGGGCAACATCTTCGCATTTTCGGTCCTCGTATGGTTTTTCATCCCCTTCCTGTTGAAGAGCCGCGTGTTCACCGCGCCGGAATTCCTCGAGCGGCGCTATAACGCAGCCTGCCGCCTGATGTTCGCCGTGTTGACGGTGGTAGCCAACATCACGGCGTTCCTGGCGGCGGTGTTGTATGCCGCAGCGGTCGGCCTGAAGGCCGTGTTCGCATGGCCTGATACGGTTGCCCTTGGGGGCGTGGAGGTTTCGACGCTGGTGCTGTGCGTCGTGGGCACAGGCGTCATCGCCGGGAGCTATGCCATCTACGGCGGTCTGCGGTCGGTTGCGTGGACCGACCTGTTCCAGGTCATCGTCATGATCATCGGCGGCGTCATGGTAACCTTCCTCGGCCTCGCGTACTTGGGAAACGGCGACGGGCTCATCGCGGGATGGGACGTCATGGTCGCCCGCAACCTGGGCGAAGGCGCCGCATGGAAAGCGGCCATCGACGGCGCCGCGCAGGAGCTCGTCGGCCGGGACCATTACAACAGGCTGCAGGTCTTTCAGCCGTTTTCGCACAAGCTGGTGCCGTGGCAGGGAATCTTGCTGACATGGCTCTCAGTCAGCATCTGGTACAACTGCATCAACCAGTTCATGATCCAGCGCGTGTTCGGGGCAAAAAACGACTGGCACGCCCGGATGGGCATCATCTTCGCGGGATTCATAAAGATCCTCCTGCCCCTCATCGTAGTGATCCCCGGGTTGATCTATTTCGCGATGGAACCCGGCGTCACCGGGCCGCTGCAGGTCGATCAGACCTATGCGGTGTTGGTAACCAAACTCTTACACTCGGGAACCCGAGGCCTCTTACTGGCGGCCCTGTTCGGAGCGATTAATTCGACTATCGACTCGGTGCTCAATTCGACCTCGACCATCATCACGCTGGACATTCATCAGAAGTTCATCAATCCCGGGGCTTCCGAGGAGAGTCTGGTCAAAATGGGCAAATGGGTCAGCACGGCGGTGCTGGTAATCGCGATGGCCATTGCGCCGTTCATCGGGTGGCTGGGCCAGGGAGTCTTTTACTATATTCAGAACCTGTACGCGTATTTTGCGCCGCCGTTCGCCGCCGTGTTCCTGATCGGCATCTTGTGGAAACGGGCCACGCCCATCGCGGCAACGGTCACCATCCCGGCGGGAATCACGTTCGGGCTCTTTCTCGAATTCGTGGTGTTCAAATACTGGCTTGAGAGCGGAACCGCATTCACGCTGCGCTCGGTGTACAACTGGCTGTTTTGCGTGCTATTGATGTTCTTGTTGAGCCTGGTCACGCCCCCCGCGCCGCCTGAAAAGACCACGGACGAGGTGACCATCAACTGGCGAACCCTGGCGGCTTTCAAGGACCTGGGTTCGCCCTGGTACCGCAACGTGGCCTTCTGGTGGGCATTGTTCGTGGTGGGCATCGTGGGCTGTTATATAGCGTTCAGCGGCCTCTTCCTGACGGCCCGCGGCTGAAAATGCGGACATTCAATGATATTCTGAAGTGCGGTGTGGGCCTCGACAACCGTTGAAAGAGACTACCGTGTATGAAGAGTGCTCCTGACAAACCGGCGCGGTTTCGGGTAACGCGCGTGCTCGCCCTGATTGTCATTCTGTTCATCGGAGCCCTGGTAGGGTTCGTCTCGGCGCTGATGGTGGTGTGGGAAGCGGGAGGCCTTGCGGGAGCGGTTCAGCTGGTACCGGAGCCGATCCGGAAATTGGCCGAATCGAAGCGCGAGGAGGTAAGAAGGCCGTTGCCGAACGATCGGGCCGCGGTTCTATCCCCCGAACAGGAAGAGCAGCTCCAGCAGATCATGGCGCTGGGATACGTCAGCGGGTCCACCGCGCCGCCAGCGCAAGAGGGCGTGACGGTGCATGATGCCGGCCGCGCCCAGCCGGGGCTGAATCTGGTTCTGTCGGCGCACGATGCCCAGGCCGCGCTCATGGCGATGGACGGGACCGTCCTGCATGCCTGGCAGAAGAAGTACGACGAGGTATGGCCCGGCGCCGAGGCTTTGTCTCAATACCAGGGCTTCTTTCGCCGTGCGTTTCTGTATCCCAACGGGGACCTTCTGGCGGTTTTCGAGAACTCGGGGCTGATCAAGCTCGATCGCGACTCGAATGTGCTCTGGGCAAAACGCGAAATGTTTCATCACGTGGCGAAGCCGTGGGACGACGGCACCGTTCTTGCGCTTTGCCGACACCAGCGCACTCTGCCCGAGATCAGCCCCAGTCTCACATGTTACGACGACGACATCGTCGTCATGCAGCCCGACGGAACCGAGCTGCGCCGCGTGTCGGTCTTCGAATGCGTCATGAACTCGCCTTTTCGCCAAATCATCCGGCCGGAATGGCTGAAACGCAAAGAACAGCCCATCGACGTCCTGCACACCAACGATTTGCAGGTGCTGGACGGACAATTTGAGGCTGAAGGGTCCGCGTTCAAACGCGGAAACCTCCTGATTTCCCTTCATGAGCAGAGCTTCGTTGGAATCCTCGAGCCCGAAAAGCAGGCGCTGGTGTGGGGCCTGACGAGCATGTGGCGCCATCAGCATAATCCACAGCTTCTGTCCGAGGGCGACCTCATCGTATTCGACAACTTCGCCACCGACGAATCGTCCAAGGTTATCGAGCTGAATCCGTTTACCCAGGAAGTGTTGTGGGTATATGAGGGGGACGCCGCGCACCCGTTCTTCACGAAGACCTGCGGAGCCGCCCAACGGCTCCCGAACGGCAACACGCTCATAACGGAGTCGAACAGGGGCCGCGCCTTCGAGGTCACCCCCCAAAAAGAGATCGTGTGGGAATACGTGAACCCCGAGCGGGCAGGCGACAATGACGAGTTCATCGCGGACCTGATGGACGTGACCCGTCTCGCGCCAGATGATCCGGCTCTCGAATGGTTTGCTCCAGCGGCAGGGAACAAGCCTCCAGACGGAGCATAGCGGCTGGTGATAAGACGAGCGCGCGGGGCTTGTACGCCGCCGCGCGCTTGAATTACCGACAGAATCGCCCTCGAAATCATCCGTTCCTGGACATGAAGGCCTTCATGAAGTCACTTAGAGCCTTGACGCCCTCAACCGGAACGGCGTTGTAGATGGATGCGCGGCAGCCCCCGACGGAGCGGTGTCCTTTAAGCGAGGCAAGACCATTGGCCCCGGCTTCCTTGATGAACGCGGCCTCGAGTTCCTCGCTGGGCAGGCGGAACGTAACGTTCATGATGGAACGGCAATCGACCTGCGAGTGACCTTTGTAGAAGCCGCCGCTGCCATCGATGACGTCGTACAGCATCTTGGCCTTCTGCTTGTTGATCGCATACATCTTGTCCAAACCGCCGATCTCTTCGATGAGCCATTTGGTCACGAGCATGACCATGTAGATGGTGAAGGTCGGCGGGGTATTGTAAAGTGAGGCGTTCTCGGCTATGTTCTTGTAATCCAGCATCGCCGGGAGGTTCTCCGGCACGCGTGCCAGCATCTCGTCGCTGATGATAACCACGGCTACACCCGACGGGCCGACATTTTTCTGGGCGCCGGCGTAGAGAATCCCATACTTCGAAACGTCAATCGGCCGCGACAGAATGTCTGACGAGGCGTCGCAGAACAGCGGCACGCTCCCCGTGTCGGGCTCTTCGAAAAACTCGACGCCTTCAATGGTCTCGTTCGACGTGAAGTGCACATACGCCGCGCCGGGATCCAGGTCCAATTCGTCTTGCTTGGGCACACGAACGTATTTCTCGGCCTTCCCCTCCCACGCGACGCGAACATTGCCTACGCGTTTGGCTTCCTTCATGGCCTTGTTGCCCCAGGAACCCGTAAGGACGTAATCAGCGGGTTTGCCGGAATTCTGGAGGAAGTTCATGGGGGCCATGATGAATTGCAGAGATGCCCCGCCCTGAAGAAAAAGCACGCGGTAGTTGTCGGGGATGTTGAGCAAGGTACGGAAATTCTGCTGGGCCTGCTCGATGATCGCCAGGAATTCTTTGGACCGGTGACTGATCTCCATCACCGACGCCCCGGCCCCCGGCAACACCAGAAAGTGCTCGCGGGCCTCCTCGAGAGCCGGCAAGGGCAAAGCGGCCGGGCCCGCGGCGAAATTGTAGACTCGTTCTGCCATATGAGTACTCCTCTCCTTGGCTTTCATGCTGAGCGTTGACTTGTGAAAACTCTTCGTAATTCCCGCTGCCCTTATCACGGCTGCGAAGGGCGGAACCTTCCGACAAGAGACGCTGGAGACGTTATGGTAATCATCCCGCTGGGGCGGTTTCAAGCGAAATGCAGGCCCCTAATCCGGAAAAGACGACGACTGGGGAAACTCACACAAAAACGCAAAGGACATGGGAGAAATGGCGCGCGCGCGGAAGCGAAATCTACGCGACGTCTCCGTTTATGATGCGGGAAATGCCGTTCCTCATCGACGCCTCGCCGAAGTCGAGTAGACAGCCGAGTCTGATACCCGTCAACCGCAGATACGTCAACAGCTGCTTATGGTGTGCCTTCGTCACCTTCTCCACGGATTTGAGTTCCACAAGAACGGTATCCTCCACGATGAGGTCCGCACGAAACCCTTCGTCGAACCGGAGCCCGCGAAGCTATGGGGATGGAAAGCTGACGTGCCACGCGCGGACCCCGGGCCTCCAAATCCTGCGCAAGAACCGCTTCGTACACCGTGTCCAACAGCCCGGGACCCGTCTCTCGATGAAGCGCCACCGCGCAATCCACAATGATGCTTCCTATCGCATTCTGTTCCGGAGGATTCAATCTTCGTGTTCCCTGTGTCTCCGTGTGAGTTCGTTCTTGTCTCTATGGAGACAATAAGATCCCTCCAACGAGGTCTTTCCTGTCCAGCGATCAGGACCCTGATTCCGGCTTCGCGCAACCGGCGCCGCAGTCGAATGGCACACGTGTTCGTTGCGGACAGCGCTGGGACGCCGCCGGAACACCTCCGTGATGCGGCCCGCCTCGCTGGGGTCGTTTGCCACGTCGAACACCACTAC
>Ga0116149_1000753_pt1 | contig 41704 bp, 39 predicted proteins | sample AD_UKC057_MetaG_FD_89787 | JGI IMG/M metagenome (GOLD analysis project Ga0116149, IMG submission 89787) | Active sludge microbial communities of municipal wastewater-treating anaerobic digesters from USA - AD_UKC057_MetaG | ecosystem: Engineered > Bioreactor > Anaerobic > Digestate | place: USA...
AATTAATGCTCCCCTCACGAATGTGCCGCACGTGTTTCCGGACCATGCATGGATAATGGCCGGGGCCGGATGTATCAGCCCGGGGGGGGTTAGCACGAGCATGAAAAAAGTCCTCTGTGAATTTTATTGCGCCAACCTGAATTCCTCCCGAGAGCATATGGCGGGCAAGCGGCCCGCGGGCCCGCGCTGAAACCGGTTCATCTTTTAATCAACGTATCTGATGAAGCCGGCCGTCCCCTGCAAGAGCGTGGCAAAAATATAAACGTGTAACGGGGTTATGAATGAAGAGCAGGATTGAAAGTCTGGGGGTATATTTCCCGGAGAAGGTTCTCAGCACCGAGGAGCTGATGTCGCGCTGCAGGAAGCGCCCGCGGTGGGACCTGGAAAAGCTCACGGGCGTACGCGAGCGCAGGGTCGTGGGCAAGGACGAGTTCGCCCTGGACCTCGCGGTGAAGGCGGCGGAGAAGGCGCTGGCCATGTCTAAATACGATGCGGGGGAGATCGGCCTGATTATCTCGTGCAGCATATCGAGGCTTTGCGACAGGGAGAAGGTATTCTGCTTCGAGCCTTCCATGGCGTCGCAGATCAAGAGGCGCATCGGCGCGTCGGGGGCCATGACCTTCGACGTGGTGAACGCCTGCGCCGGCATGTTCACCGGCATCTACATCATGGACAGCATGATACGGGCGGGCGTCGTCAAAACGGGCATCGTGGTGAGCGGCGAGTCGATCACCCACCTGGCGGACCAGGCCACGAAGGAGATCCGCTCAAGCTTCGACGGACAGCTCGCGTCGCTCACCGTGGGCGATTCCGGCGCGGCCGTCATCATGGAGGGGAGCCGCGGCGGCAGCGTCGGCTTCCACAACCTTGACATGATCACCGTGCCCGAACACAGCGGCCTCTGCGTGGCCCATCCCTCAAAGAAGGGCCCGGGCGCGGTGATGATCACCAGGCCGGTGCGGCTCCAGAAGGCGGCGATGAAGATCAAGGACCCGTTCTTCAAGAAGTCAATAGACCGGGCGGGATGGACCGTCGACAGGATCGATGCCATCATCCCCCACCAGACCTCGTCGCGGGCCATTCGCAAGGGAGGGAAAACCCTCATGGAATACCTTGGCACCGACCGGCAGATGGAAGGCGTCTCCATCGTTGACAGGTACGGCAACCCGTCCACCACAAGCCATTTCGTGGCGCTCCACGAGACCCTCATGGACGGCAGGGTCTTCACCGGCAGCAACATCATATTCATGATCCAGGCCTCGGGCCTTATCATGGGGCAGTGCTCGTACACCATGGACGACCTGCCCGATCGCTACAGGAGCCTTAACGGCAAGGGGGGGGAAAGCATATGCGCAGCAGGATAGAAAGCATCGGGGTGAGCATGCCCGGCGGCAGGCTGTTTACCCTGGGATCGGTGGACCACGCCGTGGCCGCCGGGAAGCGCTGCCTTGATGATTCGCGGTACGGTCCCGCGGAGGTCCAGACGCTCATCAATGCCGGCATGTTCCGCGACGGCCACTGCGGGGAGCCGGCCATGGCCGCGTTCATACAGGAAAGGCTCGGCATCAACCCGGGGTTCGGAACGACGACGTCTTTTTCATTCGATCTTACCAACGGCGGCGTGGGGATGCTCTCCGCGCTCCAGGTGGCCGACGCGCTCATGAAGTCGGGCACGATCCGGGTGGGAATGGCCGTGTCGAGCGACGCTAATACCGATGCCCGGCCCGACCCGGCATACGCGTACCCGCGTTCCGGCGCGGCCGTGATCCTGGACCGGAGCCCGGACGCGCACCGCGGCTTCGGCTCCTTTGTCTTCCGCACTTTCGAGGAGCACGGGGACGCGAGCACCGCGCGGGTGGAGCTCTTCAGGAAAAAGGGCAGGCTCCGCATTGAGAAGTCCGACAGGCTCGATGACATCTACCTCGAATGCGCCGGGACGGTATTCGGGGAGCTCCTGGAACGCGAGGGCCTCGCGGCCGGTGATATCGGCCTGGTGGTGCCCTCGCAGATCTCGCCCTGTTTCCTCGGCAGGCTGCCTGAGACGCTGGGCGTGGCCCCCGAATCGATCGTGAACGTGCTGGATGAAACGGGCGGCGACACCCATACCACGTCGCCCTTCATCGCGCTGAAAACGGCACTGCGGCTCGGGCGCGCGGTCCGGGGGACGAAAGCGGTCTTCCTTGCCGTGGGCTCGGGGGTCACCGCAGGCTGCGCCCTCTATAACTTCTAGGAGAGGAATCGCGACATGTATACCGGATCTTTGAATCTTTCGAAAACAGTCAATATATCTTCCCGCATCAGGGAAATGGCGCGGCGCCATCCCCACGCCCGGGCCGTAATCTGGCCGGTGCGGCGCGACCGCAGGGGCACCATGGCCTACGCGCACCTCACCTTTGCCGCGCTGGAACGGGCGGGTGACGCTTACGCCCGGGGCCTGGCGCGCGCCGGCATAGGCCGCGGCGTGAAGACCATTGTCATGGTGAAGCCCGGCGTGGAGTTTTTCGGCCTCATGCTGGGGCTCCTCAGGGCGGGGGCCGTGCCGGTCCTCGTGGACCCGGGCATGGGCGTACGGCGCATGCTGCACTGCCTCGCCAGCACCGGCGCGGAAGCCTTCATCGGCATCCCGGTCGCGCACGTACTGCGGACCATCGCGCCGCGCTTCTTTAAAAGCGTGAAGATTGCCGTCACGGCGGGGCCGCGTCTCTTCTGGGGCGGCCTGTCGCTCCGGCAGGTGAGGGAGGAGGGTGACACACCCTGCGCGATTGCAGGTACGAAGGCGGACGAGCTGGCCATGATCGCCTTCACCACCGGGAGCACCGGCCCTGCCAAGGGTGTAGAGTTCACCTGGGGCATGATGGAGGCGCAGGTGGAGAGCCTGCGGTCGGCCTACGGCGTCGGGCACGGGGACATCGGCCTCCACACCTTCCCCGCGTTCGCGCTCTTTGACGGCTGCCTGGGCGCCACCACGGTGCTGCCCGACATGGACCCGACGAAGCCGGCGAAGGTCAACCCGGAGAACATCATAGAGCCGATACTGGACCACGGCGTCACCTACCTGTTCGGCTCGCCGGCCCTCACCGGCCGGGTCGGGCGCTACGGCAGGGAGCGCGGGATAAAGCTCCGGTCCCTGAAGCGGGTCATTACAGCGGGAGCTCCCGTGTCTCCCCGCGTCATCGAGGACTTCTCCGCCATGCTCGAGCACGGCGGAGACGTGTACACGCCCTACGGCGCCACGGAGGCGCTTCCCATCGCCTCGATCAGCGGGAAGGAGATACTGAACGACACGCGCCGCCTGAGCGAACAGGGGAGGGGAAACTGCGTGGGACGCCCCGCGGCGGGCATGGACGTGCGTATCATCAAAATCATGGACGGGCCGGTGCGCCGCTGGTCGAGCGGCCTGGAGCTGCCGGATGGCGAGATCGGCGAGATCGCCGTATGCGGCCGCCAGGTAAGCACGCGGTACCACAACCGGCCCGACGCGGACGCGATGGCGAAGATACGGCGCGGGAAGGAGACCGTGCACCGCATGGGCGACCTCGGCTGGAAGGACGCGAAGGGCAGGATATGGATGTGCGGCAGGATGAAGCACCGCGTGCGCACCGCGCGGGGCGAGCTCTACACCGTCCCCTGCGAAGCCGTCTTCAACAATCATCCGGACGTGTTCCGCAGCGCCCTCGTGGGCCTGGGCGACGGCGCGGTGAAGACGCCTGCCATATGCATCGAGCTCCGGGAGAAGGCGTCGCTGGCGAGGAAGAGCGGGATACGGAAGGAGCTCCTGGCCCTGGCGCGGAGAAACGCGCTGACGGAGGAGATCGGGATCGTCCTCTTTCACCCCTCGTTCCCCGTGGACGTGCGCCACAACGCGAAGATTTTCCGCGAACAGCTGGCCGTGTGGGCCGCAGGAGAGGTGAAATGAAACAGGGAAAACTGATAATCGTAACCGGCGGCGGCGGGTTTCTCGGCTCGGCCATCGTGCGCAAGCTCGCGGAGCGGGGGGACCGGGTCCGCAGTGTCGCCCGGAATTTCTACCCGGACATAGACCTGCCGAACGTGGAACAGGTGAAGGGCGATATTGCCGACCGGGAAAGCCTGGTTGACGCCTGCCGCGGCGCCGACGCCGTGATCCATGCGGCTGCGCGCGCTGGTTCGTGGGGCGACTACCGGGACTACTACCGCACCAACGTCACCGGCACGGAGAACGTGATCGAGGCGTGCCGCGTAAACGGCGTCGCGGCGCTGGTGCACACCAGCACCCCCAGCGTGGTGATCGACGGGCGGGAGATCTGCGGCTCCGACGAGTCGCTTCCCTATTCGGAGAGGCACCACTCGCACTACCCGGCCACAAAGGCACTGGCGGAAATGGCGGTGCTGGAGGCCGCGAAGCGGGGGCTGCCGGCGCTGATCCTTCGCCCCCACGTGATCTGGGGCCCCGGCGACAACCACCTGGTGCCGCGCATCGTGGCCCGGGCGCGCAGGATCGTCCGGATCGGGGACGGGACGAACATGGTGGACACCATCTACGTGGACAACGCGGCAGACGCGCACATCATGGCTGCGGACCGCCTGATGAAGGACCCGTCGCTCTCCGGCGGCATCTACTACATCTGCCAGAACGAGCCGGTGAAGCTGTGGACCCTTGTGAACCTGATACTCACCTGGGCGGGATTCGCCCCGGTGAAGAAGTCCCTCCCGCTCCGCGCGGCCCGCGCCGCGGCCGCGGTCATGGAAGGCGCGTACCGGCTCCTGGGAATCAGGGAGGAGCCGCTCCTCACGCGCTATGTCGTGGACGAGCTGGGCACCAGCCACTGGTTCGACGTCTCGGCCGCGACGCGCGACCTGGGCTTCAGGCCCGCGGTGTCCATGCAGGAAGGCCTGCTGCGAACCGAGGAATGGGTGCGGCGCGTCTACGCGCAGCAAAATTATAATTGACGGGCGGTAAACATGAAATACGGTACCCGGACGGTTTATTACGCGATGGCGATCCCGGTGCTGGGGTGGCTCTACATTCTCGCCGGGTTCGCCGTGCCCCTGGAGCACTGGCTGCTCAGGGCGGCCTGGTGGCTCGACCTTGCCGCGTCAGCGGGTCTCCATGCGCTCCAGCTTTTCATCGCCCTGCCCGTGGCCCGGCGGAGAGGCGTGGGGACCGTGAACGCCGTCTTCAAGACCATGCTCCTCGGGGCAACCTGGTGGAAGCCGCTCCGGGACGGCGTCATCACGGGATAAGACAGTGACCGCAGGGGCGTCGCCGATGAAAACGTTTGTCTTCAGAGACCATCATGTCAGCTACAAGGATGAAGGGCGGGGCATCCCGATAATCCTCCTCCACAACGGCGGCAATGACCACAGGATCTGGGATTACCAGACCGCCCTGTTCGGCACCAGCCACCGCGTCATCGCTCCGGACCACCCCGGTTACGGCTCGTCGGACAAGCCGTATATCAACTACTCGCTTTATTTCTACACCGACTATCTCCGCGCTTTCATCGAGCACCTTGGCGTTGAGCGCCCCGTGCTTGTGGGCAACTGCATCGGCAGCGCCATGGCCTTGCAGTACGCGCTGGAAAGTCCCGGGAAGGTGCGCGCCCTGGTGCTTTTCAACCTGGCCACCGAGCAGACGCTCCTTCACGGTGTTTTCGGCTACATGTACCGGATGATTGAAAAGAACCCCAGGATACGGAACGTTTTCGCCCAGGTGGCTGATATCCGGGGCTTCTCGCGCATAGTCAGGATGATGGGGTTCGGCATCCTCTACGGGAAGACCGGCGACCCGGACGAATCGTTCCAGGACCACCTGGCCTGTCTCTACGCCGGCCAGGAGCAGATGCCCGTGCTCTACAACCTGCTCTCCAACTTCGCGAGCTTCCGCAAGCTCGACTGCGCCGTGCGTCCCGGCGACTTCCCTCCCTGCTGCATGATATGGGGCAGGCAGAACCACATCCTCTCCGCCGCGCACGGCGCGGAGTATGCCCGCCGCTTCGGCGCCGATGACTGCTTCATGATAGACGAATGCGGCCACATGGTGATGCGGGAAGATCACGATGGCGTGAATCACATCATGGCGGAGTTTCTTTTCCGCAACAGCGCCTATTACCGCGCCTCTGAATGACGTTCATTGGGCGAACAATGCATGTGCTTGAATTGTCCATGCCCGGGACCGGAAAATCATTGACAATTTCTGAACGTGAACCAACCCTGCCGTAAAAAGTTTCCGCAGCGTTCGTACGCCGCAGGCGGGGACCAAAAAATCAAGCCCGGGGGGGTCGTTTTCATGAGTGTACCAGAGACAGAGCATCGTATTTTATTTCTGACCGATAACACGCCGCTTTCCGCTACCATCGAAGAGTTTCTTCCTAAGGCAAAATACGGGATGACCGTTCTTCCCGGCGGCAGGAAGCTCGTGCGCGCCCTGACGGAACTATTGAAGAAGGATCGCTTTGACATTATCATCATTGACATGGTTTCTCTCATATACGGCGGCAGAGACCTGGTCCGGCGCATCAGGGACCTTGACAATCGCGCCGGCATAATCCTGATCGCCGGACACGGCTCCGGCTCGCTGGCGGTAGAGCACTACAGCGAAGGGGCCGACGATTTCGTCACCCGGCCGGTGAAGCGCGACCATCTCCTGATGGTGCTGGACCGCGTTATCGGGAACAGGAAGATCCTGAACGCCGACCGCGACCCGTACCGGTATACGCCGCTGGTCGACGGGCTTACCGGCCTTTACAACAGGAGCTATTTCCAGGAGCGGGGGCTCCAGGAGATCAGCGCTTCCCGGAGGGAGAGGAAGAGCTTCTCCGTCCTCCTGATGGAGATAGACGGACTCAAGCAGATAAACAGCGATTTCGGCAGGCAGACCGGGGACGGCGTCCTGAAAAGCGTGTCCGAGCGGCTGCAGAAGCAGTGCCGCGGCGGCGACACGGTTGCCCGTTGCGGCGGGGACGAGTTCGGGATCATTCTTCACCAGGCCGAACCGGAGACGGCCCGCCGTGTAGCCGACCGGATCATGGCCTCGGTTACCGCCGAGCCGTATGATGGAATAGAGAACCGGACGATCTCCGCGTCCATCGGCATATCGTCGTACCCGGGACACGCCGAGGACATGAAGGGCCTCCTCCTCAAGGCCGATACGGCCCTGACGAGGAGCAGGTCGTTCGGCGGGGGCTGCTCCCTGTACGGGAACGGCGAATGCGGCTGCAACCCGGCGGGCCAGGGGTAACTTTTCCGGCCCCGGGCGGTCTACAGGAAAGAGGGCCGGCGCACGGCCGCGGCCCTCAAAGCATAACACTTCAATGGTGGATGCCGATGTCCAGGACAACAGTCTTCCGCATATCCGTGACGCTGGCCGCGCTGCTCTCGATCGCGTGGCTCGATCCCTTCAAGGACGCCGTTTCGAGCGGGAACGACGAGTACGACATGAAGAAGTACAATAACGCGAAGCGCTATTACGAGAAGGCGGAGAAATACGCCCCGGGCGATAGCGACAGGAAGAAGCTCTCCTTCAATACCGGCGATGCCGACTACATGCTCGAGTCGTTCGACAACGCCCTGACCGGGTTCCAGGAGGCCGTCCAGTCCGGGGACCGCGAGGTGCAGAAAAAGGCATTCTTCAATGCCGGCAACGCCTACCTGAAAATGGGGAAATACCGCGAAGCCATCAACTCATATATAAACGCGCTCAAGATCGATCCCGGCTATGAACCGGCGAAGAAAAACATCGAGTATGTTTTAAAAAAGATGAGCGAGCAGGACAAGGACAAGAAGGACAAGGACGGCAATAATAAAGACAATAAAAAGGACCAGGACAAAAAAAAGGACCCCGGGTCCAACAAGGACCAGAAGCGGGGCCAGAGCCGTGATTCACGCCGGGGCCAGAACCAGATGAGCCGCGAGCAGGTGCAGAACATCCTGCGCGCGCTTCAGAAAAGCCAGGTCCGGCGGGAGCAGGGCCCGAGCGACGAGAGGAGGCATCTTGAAAAGAACTGGTAGCATACTGTTGAGCGCGGCGGTGCTCTTCGCCGCGGCCGCACCCGCGCTGCCGGCGCAGCTCGAGACCGTACTCGAGGAGCCGGCGATCGAGGTTGGGGACAGCACCACCCTCAGGGTGAAAATATCCGGGGACCCAGAAGATGTAAAGCCGGTCAAATACCCGTCGGTGCCGGGCCTCAGGATCGAGTATTCCGGCATGCAGCAGAGTTACCAGTACATCAACGGCAAGTCATGGTCCGGCGTGGAGCTGCTTTTCTCGATCACCGCGCTCCGCAAGGGGCGGTACCGGATTCCGGCCTTCGAGTTCCGGCGCGGCAGGGAAACGCTCCGCTCCGGCGAAGTCGTCCTCGTGGTCAGCGCGACAGCAGGCGGAGGCGGTGACGGGGAAGGCTCCGCTGTCTCCGACGTGCGCCCGTCGGTCGAGCTTTCCGCCCCGGCCGTGTACGTGGGCCAGCCGGTCATCATGCGCTATTATATACTCTCGGCGGGTACGCGGGCCACGGTCCACCAGTTCAGGGAGCTCCCTGAAAACAAGGGCTTCGCCGCCAGGCAGGTCGAGGACCCGGTCCATGACAAGGCCTCCGCGCGGGAGGGCGAGTACGAGAAGACGCACCTGGTGACCTTCGCCCTCATCCCGGCCGGGCCCGGCAATTACAATGTGGGCGGCGGCTCGGCGATCGTGTCCGTTCAGGTCTCGTCCCCGCGCCGCGCCCGGGACTTTTTCGGGAACTTCGGCTTTTCCGACTTCACGCGCCAGCAGGAGCTCGTCTTCGATGCCAGGCCGGTCACGGTCAGGCCGCTGCCGGCCGCCGGCAGGCCCGATGGCTTCCAGGGCGACATCGGAAGCTACACCATGAAAGCGGAGTGCCCTGCCGGAGACATCAAGGTCTTCGAGGAGAAGAAGGTGAGCATCACCGTCACCGGGACCGGCAACCTCGTCACCATGACGAAGCCCGCGCTCGAGCGGGAGGCCCCCGGGCTCAAGGTACTGGCCGAGGAAGGCGAGACGAGCATAGTCCTCGAAGGCGGGAAACTGAAAGGGAGCAAGAAGTTCACCTACACGCTCATCCCGGACAAGCCGGGTCCCGTGAACCCGGGCAGGTTCCGGTTCTCGTTCTTCAACCCGGACAGCGGCAGGTACGAGACGGTGGAGTCGGGCGAGATATCCTTCACCGCGAAGAGCGACGGCGGCGGACAGGCGGCCCGGTTTGACGAGGATACAGGTACGGGGAAGATGGATATGAACATACTTTATATCGCGCTTATAGCGCTCGCGATCGCCGGCATGGTCGTATTCGTGGTTCTGTGGGAGCGGCGGAAGTATCGCCTCGCCACCGCGCTCACGCGTCCGGAAGAGGAGGAGGCCGGGGAACCGGCGCCCCTTGACGAGGACGAAAATTTCATGGAAGCGGCGCGCTGCATCGAGACGACGGACAGGGCCGGCTTCCTCCGTGCGGCTGAAAAAGCGGTGGATCATGCCCGGCGCGCGTTCACCGGCACGGTGCCCGAGAAAGCGGCGGCCGCGGTGTCGAAGCTGAAAGACGAAATATACGGGTTCAAGTACGGCGGCGTCACGATCTCCACGGACGACATGAAGCGGCTCTGCGACGAGATAGCGGTGCTGCGGGGGATGATTCCGAGGAAGAGGAAATAAATTCCGGCGCATTTGACGGGTCCGCAAACGCGATAGGCCCAAACACGACAGGCCCGCAAGCGCGATAGGTCCGCAAGCGCGATAGGTCCGCAAGCGCTTGCGGACCTATCGGTTTACATTTTTTTTGCCTCCTGCCAGAGCTTTTCCATTTCCCCGATTGACATGTCTTCCAGGTTTTTACCCGTCTCCGCGGCGCGCTTTTCGATATGGCGGAACCGTTTTGTGAACTTCGCGATCGTTTTAAGGAGCGCTTCCTCCGGGTTGACCTCGATGAAGCGGAGCAGGTTCGTGATGCTGAAAAGCATGTCGCCCCCCTCCTCGACGATGTGCTTCGTGTCGCCGGTTTCGATCGCCTGCTTCAGCTCCCCGACCTCCTCGTCGAGCTTGCCGGCCACGTCGCCGATTTTCTCCCAGTCGAATCCCACGCGCGACACCTTCTGCTGGACCCGGTAGGCCCGGAGCAGGGCGGGGAGATGGTTTGGCACGCCGTCAAGTATCGATTCCCGGTGCGGCTTCTCCTTCTTCTTTATCTCTTCCCACCGCTCGACAACCTGTCCCGCGTCCTTCACGGTCGCGTCCCCGAACACGTGCGGGTGCCGGAGTATGATCTTGTCGATGATGCCCTGTGCCACGTCGTCGATCGAGAAGTCGCCGCGTTCCCGCGCGATCTCCGCGTGGAGGTAGATCTGGAGCAGCACGTCGCCCAGCTCTTCCTTTATGTGCGCGGGGTCGCCGCTGTCTATAGCGTCGAGTGCCTCGTACGCCTCCTCGATCAGGTAGGGGCGGAGGGACTCGTGCGTCTGCTTTCGGTCCCAGGGGCAGCCGCCCGGGGCGCGCAGGGCCGCGACGATCTCGGCGAAGCGGTAGAGGGGGCGGTCTTCTTTGAATTCCATGGCGTGACTCCAGTTAATTATAGCATCAAGTGATGCTATAATTTAATTGAGTCAATACCTTTTCACGTCATCCCCGCGAAAGCGTGGATCCCTTGGTGTAAGAACTTGTTTTATGGGTGCTATCCTTACGTTGGCGCGCCGCCCGGCGCCGGGTTACGACCGGGAGCCGGTCATGCAATTCATTGCGAGGAGAAGTGGCCTCCCCGGCCTCTCCTCCTCGCGCTCCTCCTCTCCGGGTCCCTCAAGCGCCGGGACAGGCTTCCGGGCAAATTCGCAAATCCGGCTACGCCGGAATTTGCTCATTGCCCTTATAAGGTTTGTCAAAACCGATAGGTCCGCAAGCGCTTGCGGACCTATCGGTTTTGACGTTTGAATGGCCCACGGTTCTCCTCCTGATCACTCCCGGATGGAACTTGTTGTATCAGGATGCGTTGTTATAACATGCGGTACGTTTTCGCTCGAGGCAAACTTCCATGTTTGCTCTCGCGACGCCGGGCATCCGTGCCCAGCGAATTGTAGATAGTCGTTCCCGACGAATAATCGTTTTGATTGCGATGCCGGCGATTGAAAGAGTGTATCTGCCGATAGCAATATGAATTGGACAATGTCCAAAAAATTGTTGACGGGTAATTCGTTATGCGGAATATAATATATCATAAAAAAAGCCGTGTTGAAATAATAACTATAGACTCGTTGTCCGTTACTGATTTTTTTCAATTGCCCTGAAAGAAAACAGTGTGCGTTTAGAATAACGCGTATCACAAGAATTCCGAATTGCGCTGGTTGAGACAAATGAAAAAATCTTATAGAAACATGCCCACACGATTGTCGCAAATCTGCTGTATTGCCATACTGTGTCCATTATGCATGTGCTCCGACTTCCCTGACAGCGTAAAGAAACTGGATGCGCTGGTAACGACGAGTATTTTTTTATGGCCGGGTAGAAATCCTGAAGTCATACAGCCCGACCCGGAAAATACCGGACCTTCATGCAGTTGCGGGAAGAAGAACGAACTGGGATCCTCCATGACTATGTCGGCTAACGATGATTCGGGGCGAGATAACTCTGATATTTTATCGTCTTCAACTGATGCTGGTGTAGATGGTAATAATAATACCGCGAGGTTTATGCATGGTGAACTAATCATTAAATTCCGTAAAGGTGTATCGGAATCGAAGTCGAAAACTTATATATCTAAATCCGACATTGCAATATCAGATAAAATATTGTTCCGAAAAAATACTTCAATAATGCGCAGGATTCGTCTTGCTCCATCTGTTACGGTAGAAAAAGCAATAACCGAATTGAGAAAAAATCCCGATGTCGAATATGTTCAACCAAATTATAAATATAACTTATACACAATACCGGATGATTATGAATTTGCTTCTCAATGGGGTCTACATAATACCGGGCAAACGATAAATAGAACTTCCGGTACCGCGGGTTTTGATAGTAATGCTGTCAATGCATGGGATATAACCACTAACTGTGATGAAGTGATTATAGCGGTACTGGATTCCGGGATAAATTATACTCACCGAGACCTGGCAGCCAACATGTGGAACGGCGTATCGTGTGTTGACGATTTAGGGAATCCTTTGGGCGGCTGTGCAACCGGTTATGATTTCGTTGAAAATGATAAAGATCCGAAGGACATGTCGGGGCATGGGACACATGTCGCCGGTATTATTGGTGCAAAGGGTAACGACGGAAACCGGATTAGCGGGTTGTGCTGGAATGCAAAAATTATGGCAGTTCGTATTTTTGATCCCTCGGGAGGAGGAACGACTGAAAATATTATTTCGGGAATCAATTTTGCCATAAACAATGGCGCAAAAATAATCAACGCCAGTTGGGGGACTACTGAATACGATCAGGCACTCTATGATGCCATCAAGGACGCTCGGGATAATGGTGTTCTCTTTGTTGCAGCGGCTGGAAATTATCACCGGAATAATGATACTTATTCTGTATATCCGGCAAACTTTGACCTTGATAATATCATATCAGTAGCCGCAATCGATCAGGATGGTGAGCTGGCATATTTTTCTTGTTATGGATTAACGTCTGTTGATATAGCGGCCCCAGGAACTAATATATTAAGTGATTATCCTGCCCAAATGGTTGATGCAACTGAATACTTTTCTTCGTGGTCTCGAGAATGGGGATGGGAGTATGAGGACTATATTACATACAATTATATTTTCAAAGGCAGTTTGAGAAATTTTAAAAGTCGCAACCACATGGATTCTAGTGCGTATCGGGTTTTTGATCTTACTGTAAATAATCCGGATTATGTCATGCTTAAGTATAAAGTGTGGAATTATTATATTCAGGAAGATGTTAATTTTGTTCATACAGTAATTGATATCGGTGGACAACGACCCTCAAATATACTCGGTACATTTAATAAGATTAATTTATCATATGTTTATGATTTGACCCCATATATTACTAATCATACTAGCATCGGATTCAGATTCGTTACAACGACCGTTATTCCTAATGAAGGTATTGAAATCGATCCTTTCATGATATCGCGTTGGTATCATTATGAAGATGCAACAACATGCATGTTTAATAACGGGACATCAATGGCTACCCCGTTTGTAACAGGGGTCGCGGGAATGGTATGGTCAGAAAATACCGGACTGACATATGCACAGGTGAAAAGCAAAATATTAAATGGTGCTCGGTTTAATGCCAATCTTACGGATAAAATTGCTGGCAGTAGAATGCTGGATGCAGCCGGGGCTCTCAGCGCCATTCCTTAAATATTTGAACATTGCAAATGGTTTGTAGTGCATCCTCACTAGTAGAGTGTTATCATTAATGGTTCAATGTCTTGAATAAAGTATGTGCAGTGTATACAGATGAATTTGCATGTTAGAATTATTCTCTTGTTCCTCGTGGGAATGCTTGCATTACCTGTTATATCTCAGGCAGCCGGTATCAGCCTGGGGGTTGCAACATGGTATTCGATGTGGGACCCCTACTGGGGAAAATACAAGGCGGGCTTGCAGTTGCCTATCATGCCAATGAGCTCTTTTACTCCACCCGATAATATGTTCAAAGTTGATGTTAAGCCCAATTTTATGTATGGCCCTGTTTTGTCCGCCCGTCTGCCTGATAATGTTAATTTAATTACAAGATTCATGTATGGGCAATTTAATGCACAAAAGAAGGAACAATATTATTTAAACTACCTGGTCATGGATAATATCGGGTTGATCACAAGATATGATGCGGATCTGATGCTTCGCTATCAGTTCCATGATATGGTATATCTAAAGACCGGGTTCAAGTATGTTCATTTTAAATACGAAGTGCTTGGATTGTCTTTGAGTTATATTGGTTTTTTTGCCGCCGGTAGAATCGAGAAAGAGAACACGTATAATGAGTATGCGCCTTTTGCCGGTTTTGGTGTCATGATACCGGCGGTCAAGGATATGCTTTTCATCGAAATCGATTCCGTTTTTCAATTCTGCTTTGCTGATGAATCAAATAAACAATTCACGATCGGAAGAACGGAATTCTCCAGCGATATAACCTACATTCCTCCTTATACGAAACGCAAGAATGTTAAAAAACTCGGTGTCGAAGCCAATTGTAACCTCATATACCGTTTGCCGGTCATCCCCATGAGCATGTCCCTTGGATTCAAATACAATATGTACAAGAAACTCGTTGTTGAAAAAGATAAAGCTTTAGAATACGAGCACCAGTATGGCGCTACCGCCTCGGTTGAATATTATTTTGATATCTCTAAGTCGAAAGCTGGGAACGCTGCATCGCTCAAGCCTGAATAATGCCGGTTATTGCGAGGCCTGTTTACTGCTGCGCGGTATGATGCTCGATCGGTTTTATCGTGTCGATTTCCCTCGATTTGACGCTCATCTCCTCCCCAAGATCATACTCCATCTGCAGGCCCAGCCAGAAATCGGGTGTCGTACCGAAAAACCGGGAAAATCTTAAAGCCGTGTCCGCGGTAATGCTCCTGCGTTTCTTCAAAATCTGGGAAATTCTCGTGGGCGGGATTTTGGTCTCCTGCGCAAGCCGGTAGGCCGAAAGCTTGAAGGGTATCAGAAATTCCTCCCTTAATATTTCGCCGGGATGTATATTGGGTATTTTTTTCATGGTAATTGCACCTCTTTAATGATAATCAACGATCTCGACCTCGCAGGCGTCGGATTTGTCCCAGATAAAGCATATTCTCATCTGGTCATTAATGCGGATACTGTAACGGTCTTTCCTGTCGCCTTTGAGCTTTTCCAGCCGGTTGGCAGGAGGAATCCGCAAGTCTTTCCGCTCCTTGGCCCGCTGGATCATGTACAGTTTCCTGAGTGCTATTTTCTGTATTGAAGCCGGGAATTTTTTTGAATATTCCTGGTTCCATATCTTCTCGGTTTCCCTGCACCTGAACGAGCGAATCATGGCCCATATTGACGCGCTACGTTAATAACGTCAAGCGATAAATTCGGTGACGGGGAAGGGGCCGGAACCATCCATCTGATCGCAATTCTATCTCGTGAAAACATTGCCAGGGCAACGCGCCCCCTTTGTGGGGCGGGGGGAATTGGCGGGGGTGGTCTGCGCCTCTGCGAGCGAGCTTTGCGTATTCCCTTCTGTTTTTTTCCTTGCTATTTATTCCTCCCTGTTCCACCAATAGACCATTCCGCAGAAACCACTGCCATACAGGAGCAGCCCATGCGCACCATGAAACCGGCCAGGATATTGCTATTTGCCATGCTCGGAGCGGTTTTTGCCACAATCGGCGACGCGTTCCACGTGCGCACGCATACGCTCTCGTACCCCAACCCGCACCTGTTCAACCAGGCCTGGTGGGTCTACCCGGGATTCCTGCTGGTGTTCCTGTTAATGGGATATCTCTATTCTCTCGGCATCGGGCGCCTGTTCATCGGCATGCAGGCGCGGCAGAGCGCGTCACGGGGGAGCGCGCGCGAGATGATCGAGGCGGCCGCCGCTTTTATCTTCGTCTATTTACTCAGCGGTTACGGGAATTACGATCCTGCCTTCATGTCGGTGATCTTTTACTCAGCCTTCGCGGTGCGCTGGCTCCTGACCTACGACCGGGCGTGGCTGCTCCTTATCGCGGCCGCCATGGCGGTCGGCGGGATGCTGGCTGAAGGCGCGATGTCGGCCCTGGGCCTGGTGGCGTACCGCCATGTTGACGTGTTCAACGTGCCCCTGTGGCTGGGCGGCCTGTACCTGCACGGCGCGTTCGCGCTGAGAGAGGGCATGCGTTTTTTCGTCTACGGTTCGCGGGGGCAGGGTTGAGCGGAAGGTCCCCGGCGGCAGGCGTCACAGGTTTTGCAGTATGCGGTTGATCTCGGCTATGTCGACCGGCTTTTCCAGGTAGGCAAGGGGCCCGGTCTGCATTGCGCGCGATTTCATCTCGCTGTTCGAGTAACCGGTCATGTAAATCACGTGTATTGCCGAGACACTGTTGATTTTTTCCACCGCTTCAATGCCGGTCATGTCGCCGATCAGGTTAATGTCCATCAGGATGCACAACGGTTTTTCGCTCAGCGCGCGCTCAACAGCCTCTTCCCCGGTGCCGGCCGGTATTCCCACTTCGAAACCGAGCTGTGTCAATGCCTGGCGCAGTCCCAGCGCGGTAATCGCCTCGTCTTCGACTATAAGCAGTTTCCTGGCCACCAAAGCGCTACATCCTCCGGGCGTATAGATGCGTCTTGAACGTTATTTCACAGGAGTGGCCAATCCCTCCGGGAAAGCGAATGCTGCCCTGGAGCTGGTGCCTGACAATCTCCCGGATTATGAGCATGCCGAGTGAATGGGACTCCAGGGGGTCTACGCCCGGCGGGAGGCCGGCTCCATCGTCGCCATACCGCAGCGTCACATCGTCCCCGGTTGAGACCAATTCTATGCTTATGGCGCCGCTCCTGCCGCCGGGAAAGGCGTGCCGGACAGAATTGCTGATGAGCTCGTTCAGCACCAGGCCGAAAGGAATGGCCGTGTCTATCGAAACGCTGCAGTTCTGGACCTCCTGCCGGACCGTTATCCTGCCGGATACGGACTGGTCGTTGCTAAGGATCAGGGCGGCGATGTCGGCAATGTATTCCTTCAGGTTGATGGAGGTCAGGTCCCGTGATTCATAGAGCTTCTGGTGCACCAGCGCCATGGTGCGGATTTTCAGGCCGATGCCGTCGAGTATGCCTTTCATCGCCTCATTGCCCGGTTTGGAGGCTTCCAGCGAGAGGAGGCTGTGAACGACCTGCATGTTGTTCTTGGTCCGGTGGTACAGCTCTTTCAGGAGCACCTCTTTTTCCCTGAGCGATTCCCGGACACGTTCGGTCATGTTTTTCTGCCCGGTAATGTCGCGCGCCGAGGTGATAACGGCCTTCACCCCGTGCGCTTCGTCGAATTCCGGCATCAGGGCAAGGTCGATCCATGCACCGCCGGGAAGCCGGTACTCGATCCTGTGAGGTGCCCTGTTCCCGATCACGGCCTTGATCGCTCCCTCCCAGAGCTCGCACAGCTCCGGCGGGTACCCGAGCTCCCGGTGCGTTTTGCCTATGAAAGCGTGCGGGGGCGTGCCGGACTGGGCCTCCACGGCGGGGTTCACGTACAGGTGCCTGCCCGCGGGATCAAAACGCATGATGACGTCCGACGAGTTTTCCGCGAGGGCCCGGAACGTTTCTTCCCTCGCGCGGAGGGCCTCCTCGGCGTTCCGCCTGTCGGTAATGTCCCGGATCGATTCGATGATTCCAAGCATGTTCCCGGCAGTATCGCGTATGGGTGAGGCTATCGCCCATATGTATCCGCCTTCGCCGCGGTGCAGGCCCGGCGCGTAGGCCTCGGCATAGTAAGATTCGCCCTGCCGGCGGACAAAGGAATATCTTGACTCGATCTCCCCGCCGCCGGCGCCCACGAGGTCCATGAGGTATTCCCGCTCATGGCCGTAAAAGGGGATCGTGCTTTTCGCGTGGTCCAGGCCAATGATGGCGCTCTTGGGCACTCCCGTCATCTCCTCCATGGCGCGGTTCCAGGCGATTATTCTTTTTTCCGGATTGATGATAAACGTGGCATCGGGGAGGAATTCGATGATGTCCTCGAGCTGCTTTTTGGCGGCGGTCAGGGATTCCTCGAAGAGCTTGCGCTCCGTGATGTCGATCCCCATCCCGATGAAAAACCTGAAGCTTCCCCTGTCGTCAAGCACCGACTGGCCGTGCCACTCGACCAGTATTTCGCGGCCGTCCCTGGCCACGATCCTGTTTTCGCTTGTGGTCTGCTTCCCGTCGTGGATGATCTGCCTGAACACGCCCCGCACGCCGTCCCTGTCGCTTTCGGGCACGAACGTAGCAAGGTAATCCCTGCCGATCACCTCCTCTTCCTGGTATCCGAGCGACGCGAGCATGAACCGGTTCATCATGATGGTTTTCCCCTCGCCGCTGATCACGACGAGGAACGCGGGGAAGGTGTTGACCAGGGTCATGTTGAAATCGTGCTCGTGCCGCAATTCCCGTTCCGCACGCTTGCGGTCCGTGATGTTCCGCACGATCGCCTGGATGAAGGGCCGGCCCATGATGTCGACACGGTTGAGGGATACCTCCGCGTCAAATGGCGTCCCGTCCAGCCTCGTGTGGACCCATTCGAAGAACTGGGGAGCGCCGGCAAGGGCCGCCTCGATTTTTCCGCGTGCTTTTTCAATTGAATTCATACCGTCCGGCTGAACCGGAGGCGAAAAATCGTACGGCCTGCTCCCCACGATGTCCTCCCTCCGGCAGCCGAATATTTCGCAGGTTTTCGCGTTGCAGTCGTTGAAAACCTCGCCCTTCATGATGAAGATGGCGTCATTGGCGTTCTCGAACAGGGTATGGTACATGATCTCGGAATTCAGGATCTGCTTCATGGCGTTGTGTTCCTGTGTTAGATCGCGAAAGTACCACACGCGGCCCAAGTATTCGCCCGTTTCGCTGACGGCCGGGGACGAGTAGCGCTTGAAAATGCGGCCGTCGGCAAGGGGCAGCTCGTCGCTGCTTGTTTCGGAGGGATTATCGTACAGGTGCTCCACGCGGGAAATGAACTCGGCGGGCTGCACGAGCTGGCCAAGGACATGCGCCAGGGCCTTTTCGTCGGATCGCGATCCCAGGATGTCCTCGGAGATGCCCCACATTTCAGCAAAGCGCCGGTTATACGAAAGGATGTTCCTCCCGCGGTCCACGACCAGGATACCGTCAAGCGCTGTTTCCTGCTGGGTCCGGAGCAGGGTATTGCTTATCCGGAGCCCATTCTCGGCCTGCCTGCGGAGCTCCAGCTCCCCTTTCAGCTCACTGGTGCGGGCGCGCACCCTCCTGTTGAGTATCCAGGCCCAGACGAATACCGTGACGGCTGACAGTGCCGCGAGCAGCAGGGCCCCAACGGCAGACGGCGGAAACCGGCGGGGCGCGGACGGTATCGCTCCTCCCGGCCCGGTGCCGGGTGCGCGCGCCGCCGCGAACGGCCCGGTTCCCGGGGTATATCCCGCCATGACGAGGGGCGGTACGGCAGCGGAGCCATCGGGCCTGTGCCCGCCGGGGGCGGCAGCGGCCTCCGGATGGCGGCCATATGCATGGTCCCTGACCCATGCGGCCGGATCGAAATCCGGCATGAAGGCGGCAAGATGAAGCAGTATGACGAAATAGTGCGCCGGCATATTTCCTCGATGGTTACGTATGGCCTCTGACGCCTGATTCCCGGGATTAATCCGGGGTAATGTCTGCCCCCGGAAGCCGCCCGCCTGCCGCTGCTTCACTATTCAAGATGCCCGTTCTTATGCACGGTGCGATAAACGAGCGTACGAAGAATAGTACGGCGGTCATCTGCGAGATGTGATGGTGACAGAACCATGGTGCGCTTTGAGTGACCGGCGGGTGTTATCGGCCTTCCCGGATAAAAAAACGGGGCGGGCCCGATAAGCCGGCCAATCAAAACAAGACCTGTTAAATATACAGGTTTTTCCGAATGTCGTCAAGCCAATTACAGCAGGTGCTCATTGTGCCGCCGCAGAAACTCTTGACAGGATAGTCGCACCCGGCTAAACTTCCCCTGCAATTTACCTATTCGTATCCGGAGCGAGCGATGCAGCGTGAAATTCTCTACGACAGCCTGGACGCCTTCGTTACCGGCGTGCAGGGCTGCGGAATTACGAAAATAGCCTTCAGCGAGACCGGCGAGAAGCGGGCCGAGGAGGTCGAGCCGGGCAAGCTGCAGGTGGTGGACGTGAACCGGGTCGAGCTGCTCGCATACCGCGACTCGACCATCCACAAGTGCGTGATAAAAGACGCGGACCGCGAGGCCCTGTTCGACCGGCTTGTGGCCGGCGGCTTCGACGTGACGCGCCGCAGCAGGAACATCACATGAAGAAAGACTCTTCCCCCATACTTGAAGTCAACCATCTGAGCGTGAAGTTCGCCATGTCCGGCGGCGACGTGCTGGCCGTGCGTGACGTGTCGTTTAAGCTGCACAGGGGCCGCACCATGGGTTTCGTGGGCGAGTCCGGTTGCGGCAAGTCGGTCACGGCGTATTCGATCCTCAGGCTGGTCCCGCCGCCGGGTGTCATCCATTCGGGGAACATCATGTACGACGGCAGGGACATCGTCCGGATGGAGGAGGACGAGATACGGAAGATACGGGGGAAGGAGATCGCGATGATCTTCCAGGAGCCGATGACCTCGCTCAACCCCGTGTTTACCGTGGGCTACCAGATCGCCGAGAGCATCATGCTGCACCTGGGAAAGTCCCGGCGGGAGGCGGACGAGTACGCGGCCGAGCTGCTCAACAGCGTGGGCATACCCGACGCGGCAAAGCGGCTCCGCTCCTATCCGCACGAGCTGTCGGGCGGCATGCGCCAGCGGGCGATGATCGCCATGGCGCTCTCGACCTCGCCGTCGATCCTGATCGCGGACGAGCCGACGACGGCGCTTGATGTGACCATACAGGCCCAGATCCTGGACCTTCTCCTGAAGCTGCAGGAGGAGCGGAAGATGTCGCTCCTCCTCATAACGCATGACCTTGGGATAGTCGCGAACATCGCGGACGAGATCGCCATAATGTACGCGGGGGAGATCGTGGAATACGGCAGGACCCCGGATGTGTTCCGGAAGCCGGGCCATCCCTACACGCGGGGGCTTTTCAGGGCAATCCCGCGTATCGGCGGAAAGCAGAAGGAGCTGCAGACCATACCCGGCATGGTCCCGACCATGACGGCTGCTCCCACGGGATGCGTATTTCTGCCGCGGTGTTATATGAGTATACAGAAATGCGGTTTTGCGCCGGTCGCGCTGCCTGCCCCGGGGAGGGGCCGCGCGGTGCGGTGCGTACGGTACCGGCCCTGATGATACGCCCGGGCCGGAGCGGGGGTGCTTACCTCAGCTCGTTAAGCCGGGCGCCGAATACCTCCTCGTTGATTTTCCTGTTGTCCTTCATCATCAGGTAAATCTCTTCCGCGATCACGGATGCGATCTTTTCCTTTGCCGTTGCTTCGTCGTGCCCGGACGCCACAAGCCGCTCGAAGGTCTTCCTGGTGATCGCCGGCTCGTTGTCCTGTATCTGCGTTTCAACGGACTTGATGATAAGCTTGTATAAATTGAAATCGCCCTCGAAATTCATTCCTTTTCTCCCATGACGGTACGGCGGTTACCGTTAAGCCGTCTTGATGCGTGAAGGGCCTTATTGTAATAGCTGCACTATTTATTTCAAGAACAATTCCGGGCCTGATGGCGGCATTAAAATCCCGGACCGGCGCTGTTTGGGCTTGACGAGACCCGACAGGGCAGGTATATTCGCTTTATCAAACCTGGTTATGAAAATGAAAAAAAATAACGTGTTGATACTCGATCCCGCGTATGTTGATAAAAGCGTGCTCAGGGAAATTCTGGTCAAAAATGGCTTTCATGTGCATATTTGCGTTAATGAGCCTGATGCCATCAACGCGATTGACACTTTTAAGCCGGACATCATTCTCTGCAGGGCGAGCGCGCGGATGATACAAAACAGCACTCTGTTATGCGGTTTTCATGACCGGGCGAAGTATAACCATATCCCGTACGCCGTTGTCACTTCCGGCGCGGACGTCGATTTTTTCCTGAAGGGGCTCGAGCGGGGCCTTACCCATGCCATCACGGCCCCGTTTAACGGCGAGTTCCTGGTCACCCGGGTCCGGGAAATAATCGAGGGCGAGAGCGGCGGCAGCGCCGATGAGCGGCCCGTCAGCATGAACGTTTCATACCGCGGATCGGATTACTCCCTGAGCCTGCAGCCATCGCAGCTCTCCCGTTTTATTGTCTCCATGCTTCAGGATACGGTAAGCCATTCTTCAACGCTTTCCGACATGATACAGAAACGAAACGCCCTGCACAGCCGGATCTGCCGCGCGGACCTGTTCGACGGCATCAGGTCGAAGACGGAGGAAGAGCTCATACTGGAGAAGGAGGTGAACGACGCGCTTGACAGGAAGGAGTTCTCGCTCCAGTACCAGCCGATCGTTTCGTTCGGGGACGGACACGTCAACGGGTTCGAGGCGCTTGTCCGATGGAACCACCCGGCGCGCGGCATCATCATGCCGACCGATTTCATCCCCACGGTGGAGCGGAGCCCGCTCATCATCCCTCTCGGTTTCTGGATCATCGACGAGGCGGTGCGCCAGGTCGCGTCCTGGCGCAAAAGCGGCGTGATGTCCCGGCCCATGCACGTCGGTATCAATCTTTCCGCGAGCCAGTTCGTTCATCCGGAGCTGGGCGCCTCGATCGCCGGCATTTTGAAAAAGCACGCGGTCCAGCCGGAAAACGTCGCCTTCGAGATCACTGAAAGCGCGTTCATGATGGACATGGAATCCGCGAACGTCCAGCTCCTCAAGCTCAAGTCCGGCAGGCACAGCATTTACATGGACGATTTCGGGACCGGCTATTCATCGCTGAGCTACCTCCAGCACTTCCCCGTGGACTCCCTGAAGATAGACCGCTCCTTCGTCCGCTGGATGCACGAGGACGAGCAGAGCGAGCATATCGTGCGCTCGATTGTCGGGCTCGCGCACAACCTGGGGTTGAAGGTTGTGGCGGAGGGGGTCGAGGAGGCGGAGCACCGGCGCATGCTCGGGGAGCTTGCCTGCGATTACGGCCAGGGATACCTGTTCTCGCGCCCGCTGGATGCGAAGGACGCGACCGACTTCCTCCGCAATTCCTGACTTCCGGGAAACCGTCACACGTCGTAATTCCTCTGTAAACTCTTGTAGGAGAGCGCCTCGAGCACGTGGCCTTTGGCGATCGAGGGCGAGCCTCCCAGGTCCGCTATGGTGCGGCCTGTTTTCAGGATCTTGAAAAACGTCCGGGCCGTGATATTGGTCCGCCTGACCGCGGTCTCCAGCACCTGCTCCGCGTCCGGTTCGAGGCGGCAGTGCGCCTTGATCTCGTCCTGCGTCATGCGGGCGTTGTAGCGCGTCGCGCTCCCGGCGAACCGCCGCGCCTGCACCTCCCGCGCGGTCATGACCCGGTTCTTGATCTCCGCCGAACCCTCGCGGCCGCCCCCGCCGAGCAGGTCGCCGCAGGGAACCCGGCCTACCAGCACCTCGATGTCGATCCGGTCCAGGATGGGGCCGGTGATCTTCTGGAAGTAGCCCTTGACATGGTGGGCCGGGCAGGTGCAGGGGATCTCGCCGTCAAAGAGATAGCCGCAGCGGCACGGGTTGCTCGCTGCGACAAGCATGAAGTCGGCGGGGAACCGGAAGGTGCCCATGGCCCGCGAGACCGTGATCTCGTAGTCCTCGAGCGGCTGGCGGAGGGCCTGGATCACGTTGTTCCGGAACTCGACGAATTCGTCAAGGAACAGCACGCCGTTGTGCGCCAGGGACACCTCGCCTACCGAGGGCATGGCCCCGCCGCCCACCAGGGCCACGTCCGACGAGGTATGGTGCGGGGAGCGGAAGGGCGGCCGCGTGATGAGCCCGCCGCTGCCCTTGAGCGCGCCGCCCACGGAATGAATCATGGTCGTTTCGATCGACTCGTCCTCGCCGAGGGGGGGGAGTATGGAAGGAACGCGTTTTGCCAGCATGGTCTTGCCCGATCCGGGCGATCCGTACAGGAGTATGTTGTGGTGGCCGGCGGCAGCGATCTCGATGGCGCGTTTCGCGGTTTCCTGTCCCCTGACGTCGCAGAAATCAAGAAGGTCGCGGGACGGCTCTTCCTCCTGCGTCCCGGCAAAGGGACTGCCCGGGTCCCGGAGCACGTCGAGCGTCCCGGTCAGGGTTTTCACCGGAAACACGCTCATCCCGCGTATGGCGGCCGCCTCGAGCCGGTTTTCGTAAGGGACGATGACGGACCGGTACCCGGCGCGGTATATGGCGATGACCATGGAGATGACGCCGCGAACCGGCTTTACGCGGCCGTCCAGCGACAGCTCGCCGACGAGCGGTATTGCCGCCGGGTCCGCGTCCGCCTGTCCCGTGGCGTTCAGGATGGAAACGGCGACCGGAAGGTCAAAGTTTGCCCCCTGCTTCTTGAATCCGGCGGGCGCAAGGTTCACGACGAAATTACTGGGCGGGAACTCGAACCCCGAATTTTCGATCGCGGACCTGATCCGCTCCCGGGATTCCCGTATGGTCGAATCGGGGAGCCCGACGATGGTGAAGTTGGGCAGGCCCCTGATGATGTCCACCTCGACCTCGATGACGCGTGCGTCGATCCCGTGGATCCCGAACGATATGGCTTTTGACAGCATGATGGCTACCTCCGGTGCGCGGCCGCGCCGCGCCACTGTGCAGTAGACGAACGGGGTTTGCCGGAATGAAAAAATTTTTTCCGGATGACGGCGGGAAGGCGCGAATATTTTCAATGCCGGACGTGCGGCCGGGCCGCTGTAATTCCATTTGACAAACGGACGGCCGCGTGGTCAAGTATGCAGGCTTGACGATAAACTCTCAACAGGAACAGGAGCCGCCGCATGAAAAAGAAAATGATCTCGATTGCCGTCACACTCTGCCTGATCGCCGCCGTTGCCGCAACTGCCGGGGCCGCGGGCAAGAAATATTCCTGCACGCTGCACGGGCTGACGTTTGAGTCGGGCGCCGAGTTTTCAGCGCCGGAAAAGGCCGGGCTGGATGCGTTCATGGTCCTCCATCCCCGGAAAGCGAAGCCCGGTAAAGAGAAGATGGGCATCATGGCCGTTCTCTACACCCGCGTGACACAGAAGTCGATGGGGATGAAAGACGCGGGACTGCTCGATTATACCAGGTCGGTTTTCATGGGAGTGGTAAAAGCCGGGAAGCCGACAGAGCGGATGTTCGCCGGGAAAAAGGTCAGGGGGGATGTGGCAGAGAAAAAGATCCCGGTCCCGATGACGGTGGAAACCTATGTGCTGACGCTTGCAAACGGCAGCAGGGTGGGGATCTCGTTCAATTATATCCCGCAATTCAAGGCCGAGGCGGAGAAAATCATCGCAGAGATTGCCGCGAGCATCAGGGAGTAACCTGCCCCCCCTCCGGCCTGTGACAATAAGCGCGGAAGCCCCGCAAACGCTTGCGGGGCTTCCGATGATTTACTGATGCATCACGCCTTATTCGCGGCAACGTCCTTCATGAGCAGGGCGAAGATGAGGCCCGCACCGAAGAGGACCGTTATCACGTTCATGTTGAAGAATGCCACCATCAGGATGCCGCTTATCTGGCCGCTGAGCATGAGCATGCCGTTTGACGTGGCCTCGGGCACGGGGTGGGTCTTCTCAACCGCGTAGGTCAGCCCTATCGGCAGGGCAGAGACCAGGAAAAAGCCAAACACGAACGCCGTTACTCCCAGAAGGATGATGTTGGGGCAGTAATTCAGCACGACTGTTAGCGGCAGGGAGACGGCCATTGACAGTACCAGAAATATTTTTCTTTTATGATATTTGTCCGATAGAGCGGAGAGAATAACCGCGCCGAATATCCCGCCCACGATGATAAGCCCGCCTATTAAACTCGCGATCGAGGTTAGAGACAGCGTGGAGAGGATCGCGTGGTCTGAAACTCGTTCCCTGAAGATATCCTCGATCATGGACATTATCGCGTTGAAGGCGCCCAGACCGATGAAAAAGGCGCCAAGCAGATAAAGAAAGTCGCGGTTCTTGAAGAGGTTCTTTATGCCGATCAGCATGGTCACCTTTTTCTCCGCAGCGATCGGGTTGGGCGGCGTCGCGGGCTTGTCTTTCACCAGGAAGATGTAGAGCAGCATGGCGGCCAGCGAAAATATTCCATAAATGGACATTATGAGCTGTATGCCTTTTGCCGGATCGCCGACTCCGTAATTTGCCATGATAAGACCGGGTGCGAACATGGCGATGGCAAGGCCCAGAAATACTGACATGGTTGCCAGCCCTGAGGCAAGGGCCTCTTCCTCTTGAGGGAACCAGTTCCCCGCGACCTTGGTGAATGAATTGAGCACGAAAGGCTGTCCTATGGCGCAACCTACCTGGAACACCATGAGCCAGGTGAAGTCAGGCGCGAACATCCTCAGGAAGCCGGAAACGCCAAGTATGATGACGCCGATCCCGGTTCCCCATTTCAGCCCCAGGCGGTCTATACACCAGGAGGCGGGGAAAGACATGGGAAGGTACACCAGCATGAATACCACGGCCAGCAGGTCGAGGGTTTTGGTGTCGCCGCCGGTGTATATGTTGGCCGCGTCCGTCGCTACGGGGGCCAGAGATATCCACTGGACCTGGGTTGCTATCGCCGGCAGCATGAAGAGCACGAGCACTACCCAGCGGTATGGTGAAACGGGGTTTCCTGATTTACTGGTCATGGTTCCTCCAGACATGATGATATTCGAGACCCGGGGGGGCCCGTTTGGATGCGGCTTTATTTTTACGCTCAATCGTGAAAAAACCCCGGACGGTATCTGTGTCTGTCCTGCCGGGAGCACGGTTGATCAGCATGTTGTGCTGAAACAGGAATTCGAACGGCCTATAGTGGCGCATGGGAATTAATTTGTCAAAGAGAAATCGTATCGGACCGCTTAAATGTCGGAACAACCGGACAGTGACGGCAATGAATTTACCCGGTACGCGCAGGAATAACTTGACTTTTTATTAACCGGGTGGCATGTAACGGTCATGCGGAAGCATATAAAAAAACATACCCGCAAGGCAGGCCTTCCCCCGGGAACGGCGTCAATTTTCTTGCAGGCAAGTATGGCATGAACTTCCGCTACATGCCGGGCCTTACCTGGGAATACGGTTACTATGTCATTGTCATCGTCATGCTGCTGGTCGCCGTCGGGATGCTTGTTCATTTCAGAAAAAAGAAATGGCTCTGACCGCCCAGGGGCGGCAGGAGCGTAACGGTCGATATGATCAACCTGGGAACCATAACTGCAGCCGGCCCCCTCATGCTCGCGCCGATCGCGGGATTTTTCGACTCGCCCTACCGGAGGATCGCGCGCCGGCACGGCGCCGGCCTCACGGTTACCGAGCTGGTATCGGCCGAGGGGATCGTGCGGATGAACCGGAAGACGGCCGATCTGCTCCGCTTCCACCCGGAAGAACGGCCCCTGGCAATACAGATCTTCGGGAACAGGCCGGCGCTCATGGCTGAGGCGGCCGCCGTCGTCGAAGGCATGGAGCCGGACTTCATCGATATCAACATGGGGTGCCCCGCGCGGCGGATATGCAATTCCGGCTCCGGCGCCGCTCTCCTTCTTGACCCGGACATGGCGCATGACATGGCTGCGGCCATCGTGAAGAACGTAAAGCTGCCCGTTACTGCGAAAATCCGCATCGGCTGGGACGACGAGCGGCGCGGTTACCGCGATATTGTAATGGCGCTCGAAGACGCGGGCGTCTCCGCGATTTTCGTTCACGGACGGACACGCGCCCAGCAGTACGCCGGGACCGCGGATTGGGGCGTGATCGCAGAGATAGCGGCGATGGCGCGGGTACCGGTCGTGGGCAACGGCGATATCCGCACCCACGCCGAGGCGCTGGAGCGGATGTCCTCCTCCGGCTGCGCGGCGGTGATGATCGGCCGGGGGGCGATCGGCAATCCCTGGATATTCTCCGGCATGGTCCCCACCTTGGCGGAGGTGGTCGCGCAGATCAAGGAGCACCTTGACGTGATGATCGATTTCTACGGCGAGAGGGGAATAGTGCTCATGAGAAAACATATCGTCCGGTATATCCACGCGTTCCGCGGCGCCAGGCACGTCAGGCGGGACCTCGTGGTGTCGGAGGACCGCGGCGAGATACACCGGATACTCGACGCCCTCGCCGAGAGCCACCCGGACCTCACCCGGGAAGAGAGCGCAGCCGCGCCTCCCATGGAGGAAGCTGAGGAGTAACGGCGGGTTTAAACCCGGGCCATCTCATTAAACCCTCACCAGAACGTTAAACCCGCCCCTTCCTCAGCGTGAGCATGAGTGCGCCGGCCGCGGCGAGCGAGAAGGCAAGGTACACGTACGCATAGCTGAACGAGCCGGTGAGCGATTTCACGTACCCGGTGAGATACGGTCCGACATACCCGCCGATATTGCCGAAAGAGTTGATGAGGCCTACGGCGCCGGCGGCGGCGGCGCCGGACAGGAAGGTCGTCGGATAGGACCACCACACACCGAAGGCGCCGTACACCCCGATCGCGGTCAGGCAGACAAAAGCGAAGTTCAACGCCGGGTCCGTGATGAAGGCGCCGATCCCGATTCCCAGCGCGCCGAGCAGGACCGGCACCGCGCCGTGCCATCTCTTTTCACCCGTGCGGGACGAGGAGAAACCCAGGAAAACCATGCCCGCGAGGGAGAGGGCCATCGGTATTACGACAAGAAAACCGATTGCCATATTGGACCAGCCGGAGACCTCTTTCAGCGCCGTGGGCATCCAGTAGTTGAAACCCCAGTAACCGGTAATCCAGAGGAAATAGATGAAACAGAGTTTCAGGACTTCGCGGTCGCGGAGCGCCTCAAACACGGTAAAGTGGCGGGCGGCCTTCTTCGCCGCAGTCTCCCGCTCGTAACGCTGCGCGAGCTCCAGCTTTTCCTTCGGGGAGAGCCAGCCGGCGTCCTCGGGCCGGTCCGCCAGCCAGAAAAGGATGACCACGCCGAAGAAGAGGGCCGGTATCGCTTCCAGGATGAAAAGCATCTGCCAGCCTTTCAGGCCGAAAGCCGGTACGCCCAGGAGCCACCCCGCCAGCGGTGACCCGAGGATGGCGGACACCTGGAGTGATGTGAGCATGACCGCTATCGCGGCCGGCCGCTCCTCAGGCGTGAACCAGCGCGGGACCACGCTTGCATACACTACCGGGTAGAAGCTCGCCTCCGCCGCGCCCAGGAGGAACCGCACCAGGTAGAAGTGCCACTCTTCGGAAATGAAGGCCATCAGGCAGGACACGATGCTCCAGGTGATCATGATGCGCGCGATCCAGGCCCGGGGGCTCCAGCGCTCTGCCACGAGGGCGCCCGGCACCTCGAATAATACGTACCCGATGAAAAATATCCCGGCGCCCATGCCGAAGACCTGCGCGGTGAAGCCCAGGTCCACATTCATGGTGAGGGCCGCATACGCGATGTTTATACGGTCGAGATAGGCGATGACCGACCCTATCCAGCAGGGCGCGATGACATGAAGATATTTTCTCGTAAGCAGGCTGTAGGGCTTAACGGCATTCATAATAACCTCGATGCGCGGCTTTTAAGAAGGGCGTGTCAGCGCCCCCTCCTGGCGAGGAGGGTCCCGATGCGCTCCATAAGATCTTTCAGGCTGAACGGCTTGATGAGAAAATCATCGGCCCCGCTCTCGCGGCCTTCGTTCTCTTCGGTGATTTCGGTCCGCGCGGTCAGCATGATGACCGGGATGCTTCTCAGCATGTCATCCTCCCTGATCTTCGCGGTCATCTCATAGCCGCTCATGACGGGCATCATTACGTCAGTGATGATAAGCGAAGGGAGCAGCTCGCGGGCCATGGCAAGCCCTTCCAGGCCGTTTGCGGCGCAGCGCACAGAGTATCGACGCTCGAGCAGCGATGTAAGAAACTTGCGCATGTCGGGATTGTCTTCCACGATAAGGACCAATGAGCCGGCAGGCCGGGAACCCGCCGCCGCATCGGGGGGCAGCTGCCCGTCGTCATTGCCGACCATGCTCCGGATCTCCGCGGCCCGGTGGCGCCGGAGCTCGACCTCCGTGACCTCGCCCGCGCCGGCATACTGGACCCACGGCAGGCCGGTGAGGTGTCCCGTCCCCTTCGGCAGTGACAGGGTGAACACGGTGCCATGCACTTCCGGATGGTCGCCGATATACCGGCTGTCCACCGCGATGCTTCCGCCGTGCATCTCGACGAACTCCTTGACCAGCGACAGGCCGATACCGGTGCCCTCGTGCGAGCGCGTGGAGCCCGCGTCGGCCTGGCTGAACCGGTCGAAGATTATGCCTATCTTGTCGTCCGGTATGCCGACGCCGCTGTCCTCGAATTCGACGCGGCAGGCGGGTCCGTCATCGTGGACGCGGATGACGATCGACCCTCCCGGTCCGGTAAACTTGAGCGCGTTGGAAAACAGGTTCATGAAAACCTTGTCCATTTTTTCCGCGTCAAAATAGAGGTTGATGGGACCGGACGCATCGGAGAGGAGGGATATTGAGCGGGACGCTGAAGGAAGGTGTATGGAGTCGATATATGTCTGTATAAAGCCGATGATATCCTGCTCCGCAACGGTCATGGTAACGCGCCCGGCTTCGATTTTCGATATGTCGAGAAGATTGTTCACCAGCTTGAGGAGCCGCACCGCGTTTCGTTCCATTGTCCTCAGGAGATCACGGTTCACCGGCGCGCTGGAGTCACCCTGGAGCGCCGATTCAATCGGGGCAAGGATGAGCGTGAGGGGCGTCCGGATCTCGTGCGAGATATTGGCGAAAAAGTTCGATTTTATCCGGTCCATCTCTTTGAGCTTTTCGTTGGCGATACGGAGCTCTTCCGTCCGTTTCTGGACCTTTGTCTCCAGGCTCTGGTTCAGCTCGATGTTTTTCTCTATCTCTTCCTGTGCCTGGAGGAGCGCCCTTCTGTTGATCTTGAATATCTGGTATGTTACGATGCTCACGGAGACGGTAACAATGCTGATGTCAATAAGGTAGTCGGTTACGATGAATTGAGACAGCCCGAAACGCCGTGCTGCGTAAAACGAGAATGCGTAGGCAACGGCAAGGTTGGCCGCGCAGTAAACGAGAATCACGGATTTGTGCCGGGTAACGACGATCGGGGTCAGGACCAGGAGACAGGGAATGTACATGATCGTGTCGAGCACGACGATGGCGTCCCTGTTCGAGTCGAAGAACAGGGCGCACCATACGGCGAAAAGGCAGGTGCACAGGGCGGTGTGGGCCGCGGTGTTGAAGTAGCCCGCCCTCAGGAGAAAGATCGCAACAATCATGGCTAATATGGCGGCAGCCAGGGGCGCGATGACCTCGAACGATGCGTTGTCGCGCGCCACATTCGTCGCAAGGAGAATAAGAATCATGAAAATAATGGCAATGTTTATGGCCAGGATGGTTTTGGATTTCTGCCGTACAATGAAATCCGAATCACGGTACGTTTTCAGAAAGGACTCTGACAGTTTATTCCACAAAAGCAACCTCGTATAGGGGATAAGGCGGATGCCGGGTTATTACAGTCCTGGTGACGATCATGCCACATAAGGGGCCTGCCCCCCCTTCATGATATATTGTTTCAGTATAATTATCGGGTTGTCAATGTTATTTATAATCAGGAATTCTGAATGATAAGCAGATAAACCAGCGCTTTCTGCTGCTGCCGGAATCATGCGTTTAATGCCGCCGTGTCCATATAAATAAGCAATGTGATAAAAACCCTTGACTATATTCAGGGTGATTTTATTAATGCAACATATCCCGGGCGGCCGTATAATCAGAGCTATGGGAACAACCGCGGGCTACGAATACTCCCCCAGCAGGCGATTCGCGCCCTTTGAATAAACCGGGCAGTATGCCAGGAGAAAACCAGTGAAGTCATGTACGATCCCCGAAGCCATTGATGAGATTCGCGCCGGCAAGATGATAATACTGGTCGACAGCGAAGACCGCGAGAACGAGGGGGACCTTGTTATCGCTGCGGAGTTTTGCACCCCGCAAACCATTAATTTTATGGCAACACACGGCCGCGGCCTCATCTGCGCCCCGATGACACAAGCCCGCGCGCGGGAGCTTGCGCTGGACCTCATGGTCGAGAACAACCAGGACAAGTACGGTACCGCTTTCACGGTATCGGTTGACGCGCGCGAGGGGACGACAACCGGCATATCCGCACATGACCGTGCGAAAACGGTGCACGTGCTCATCGATGAATCCGCGAGGCCCGACGACTTGAGGAAACCGGGGCACATCTTCCCTCTTGCGGCGCGAAACGGAGGGGTACTGGTCCGCGCCGGGCACACCGAGGGCGTCGTTGACCTGACTCACCTGGCCGGCCTCAAGCCTGCCGGTGTCATCTGCGAGATCCTGAACGATGACGGTTCCATGGCACGACGCCCGGACCTGGATAAATTCGCGGAAAAGCACGGCCTGAAAATAGCCACCATCGCCGATCTTATCAAGTTCCGTCAGCACAAGGAGCGCCTGGTGCACCGGATTTCCGAGGCAAACCTCCCGACCGCCTACGGCGACTTCACTGTTATCGCCTACCAGACCGAGGTCAGCGAACTCACGCATGTCGCGCTGGTATGCGGCTCCGTCGAAGGAATGGAGAACGTGCTGGTGCGGGTCCATTCCGAGTGTCTTACCGGCGACGTGTTCGGCTCGCTCCGGTGCGATTGCGGCTCGCAGATCCACCGGGCAATGGAAATGGTGGCCCGCGAAGGGCAGGGCGTGATACTCTACATGCGGCAGGAAGGTCGCGGGATAGGCCTGGGAAACAAGATCAAGGCCTACCACCTCCAGGATGCCGGCCTGGACACCGTCGAGGCGAACTTAGAACTGGGCTTCCCCCCGGACCTCCGGGACTACGGGATCGGGGCGCAGATTCTCGTCGACCTGGGCCTTCACAAGATACGCCTCCTGACAAATAATCCGAAAAAAGTTATCGGCCTCGACGGATACGGACTTGAAATCGTCGAGCGGGTTCCCATAGAAATCGACCCTCACGAGGAGAATGTTCACTATCTCCGCGCCAAGCGCGACAAGATGGGGCATCTGATCCTCGGCAACGACGGGAAGGCCAAGAAGACCAATGAATGATAACGGCGCCACAATTCTCGTCGTCGATGACGAAGAGGTGATCCGCTATTCCCTTCAGAAAAAGCTGTCGCGGCTTGGATACAAGGTTGTCTCCATGGAAAAGGCCGAGGACGTTCTTTACCTTATAAAGAACGGCGAGAAGGTGGACCTTGTCATTACCGACATCAAGCTCAGGAAGATGGACGGGATAGAGCTCCTCAGGCGGATTCACGGGCTTGATGAGCCGATCCCCGTCCTCATAATAACCGGGCACGGAAACGTCGAGGACGCGATACGCGCCCTTCGCTACGGCGCGAGCGATTTCATCCGCAAGCCGTTCGATATAAATGATGTTGCCTCCACGGTCCGGGTCATACTTAACAGGAAACATGAGAAGAAGCTCGCCGAGCGTTTCGTTCGCTACGTCGTGTACGAGAAAAGCCGGTACCGCATACCAATTGACGACACGATCATAACCGCTATATCGTATCATCTGACGAAAGACCTTGTTCCCTCGGGCCTGTGCAATAACACCACTGCCGAGAACATCGCCCTGGCCCTGCAGGAGTCCATCACCAATGCCATGTTCCACGGCTGCCTTGAAGTCTCGTCTTCCCTCAGGGAAGAGTACGGTATCAAGGGATATAATGACGAGATAGAAAAGAGAAAAGCCGATGACCTGTATCGCAACAGGCACGTCACCATATCCTATGAGCTCAACAGGGATTATGTGGAATACATGATAGAAGACGAGGGCCCGGGTTTCGACTACAACTCGCTTCCCGATCCGCGCGATCCCGATAATTTTTTCAGGAACAGCGGGCGGGGTCTTCTTATCATCAGGATCCACATGGACGAGGTGGGCTGGAATGACGCGGGGAACGCGCTCCGGCTCAGGAAGTATCGGGTAGAAAGAAACGAGGACAATTGACGGAGAGCCAGTGGCACTCTGACCGGAGGAGCGGATTATGTTCACCATACGATGGGACGGTGATTCGGTTACGATTCTCGACCAGCGGCTGCTGCCGAAAATGGAAGTCTATAATACGTACCGGCACTATCAGGACGTCGCCGGCTCGATCCGGAACATGGAGACGCGGGGCGCTCCCGCCATCGGGATTGCAGCAGCTATGGGGATTGCCCTGGCCGCGCATCACCTGAATATATCCGCCCCGGATAAGTTCAGGGATGAGATGAACAGGATATGCGGTATCTTTGGCGCGACGAGGCCCACCGCGGTTAACCTCTTTGCCTCGATCGCCAGGATGAAAAAGATCATTCAGCAGGGAAACGATATCTCCACTATCCGCCAGCTCCTGGAGGAGGAAGCCCTGGCAGTCTACAACGAGGACATCCAGGCAAACAAGGCCATGGGCAAAAACGGGAGCAGGTATATCAGCGACGGTGACGTTGTGCTCACCCATTGCAATGCCGGCGCGCTCGCAACCGGCGGCTACGGGACGGCACTGGGAGTCATCAGGGCTTCGGTTGAGGAGGGGAAGAAAATCCAGGTGTACGCCTGCGAAACCAGACCCTACCTTCAGGGTGCGCGGCTGACCGCCTGGGAGCTTTTCCAGGACAATATCCCTGTCACGCTGATCACCGATTCCATGTCCGGTTATTTCATGCGAAACGGTGTCATTAAGAAGGTCATCGTGGGTGCAGACCGCGTTGCCGCTAACGGCGATGTTGCGAATAAAATAGGGACATATTCGCATGCGGTCCTGGCAAAGGAGAACGGTATTCCCTTTTACGTGGCCGCACCGGTCTCGACCCTTGACCCGGATACTAAGACCGGGGACGATATTCCGATCGAGGAGCGGAGCGTGGACGAGGTTGCTTATATCCGGGGCGAGCAGATAGCACCCGAGGGAATATCGATACGAAATCCCGCCTTTGACGTTACCCCGGGGAAGTATATCACCGCCATTATAACCGAAAAAGGCGTTATCGAGAACCCTGCATCAACCGGGATCGGAAAATTGCTTAAATCATGAAAAAAATCAGCGCCGAAATAACCATTAATGCTCCGGCAGCGCGAGTATGGGCTATCATCTCTGATTTTGACTCATACCCTCTCTGGAATACTTTCACCCCGCGCATCACTCTAACCAATGACCGGTGCCGCGTTGGGGCTGAATTCGATCTTGACTGCCGTATGACTGATCGGGAATTACTTGTTAACGAGCATGAGACAATACTGGTATTCGAGCCGGAGAGGTTCAGTTTTTGCATGGGGACGTCCCGGTCCAGGGGGCGGCCCGGAATCAGGAGCTTCCGCTGGCAGATATGCGAGCCGATCGGTGAAGACCGCACCCGTTTCATGAACCATGAGGAGTTCCACGGAGTTCTTGCGCCGCTTGTATATTTCCTTTATGCGAAGAAGCTCGGGGCGGCGTTTGAACGGTATTGCAGCGTGTTAAAAGAGTACGCGGAAGCCCGGGGACGCGGACGCGTCCGGAATTAATACAGGATCCTGAAATATACAAGTAGTATATCTCTCCCGTATAATAAAGATATAATTAGTCCGACTGCAAGGAATGGGGCGAACGGTATTTTCGTTCTGAGGCCCTTTTTTGTCTTCAGCGCATAGATGATCCCGACCAGCGCGCCTGTTACAAGGGATATCTCCAGCACAACAATAGACTGCTCCAGACCCGATAAGAATCCGATGGCTGATGCCAGCTTGACGTCTCCGCCGCCAAATGACCCGGGAAACAGGAGCAGGATAACCATGAACACTGCGAAAAGCGCGAGCATTCCAAACAGATTGTCCCTGATGTTGTAGTTTAATATAACAGGGTAGGCTGATAGCAGTACAAAAGCAATGATGAGTGAGTCCGGAATGGTAAGGGTTTTCACGTCAATGATGGCTATACAGAGGGCGATACTGGCGAGTATATAGATGTTGAATGCATAAATCGAAACGCCTGTATTCCATGCGAACAGGGCGGCCATGGCCCCGTACAGGATCTCCATGGCTGGATACCAGACCGGGATCGTGCTGCCGCAATTTCTGCATTTCCCTTTCTGAATGATATATCCGAAGATTGGAATGAGCATGATAGGGCTTATCTCATTTCTGCAGGCCGGGCAACGGGAACGGGAAAAAAGCCCTTCAAGCGGTTTTGCGGCCATAGAGCCGTCGGTGTATCGTATCGCCAGGGTATAAAAGAAACTTCCCCAGAGAGTGCCAAATAAAAAGGATATGATAGTTATCGGTAGAATCCCCATAAGTATCGAAAAATATTAAATCATGTAAAACGTCAAGGAGAATAACGAAATGCCCATATTCCGGTTTTTTTTAATTTATTTTTATTTTTTAGAAACGCCATTCGTATAATATGTAAACGAGATTATTGGGAGGCATGCAATGTATGTAGAAACAACAATCAATATCAATATTGACATTCTTGACAGGTTGTTAGATGCGTCATTAATCACAGGGGAGTCCAAACGAAACATTATTTCATCATTGATGCGTCGCCTTTCGGAAGACTATGAAAGGATTGCCGTTCCCTGGAGAAGAATAGCATACCAGAAGCGGGATGGTAAAAAGAAATGGAAACGTCTCCACGTTACGTTAATGCCGGATGAGTATGAGTTTTTCCTGGATATGAGAAAGGCTTGTAAATTATCCGTTTCACGTCTCGTTGCCTTTGCTGTGGGAAAATATCTCGATGAGATTATTGCCGAGTTTATAAAGGGTACCGATAACTATCGATATAGCAATTACACTATTTCATATTTAATCAACAACGGCACTGTCTGCCTCATACATTACTGGGGGATACCGGAAAAACCACTTTCGGCGCACCTTTTACGATTATTCCGGGGAGACGCTACCGGCGCACGCGGCGCATGATCATGACAACTCAACAATATCCAGGTCCCCGGGGAAGAAAAACCCCGCGGCTTCGGCACCGAGTATGTCTTTTTTCTTCGCGATCAGCTGGTCAACCGTGATTCCCGGTTGTGGATACATGTGTGTTATGAAAATTTTCGGCGGCATTACTCCCGTTTGTATGAGCCGCATGAAGTCTCCGTCTGACAGATGGCAGGCAACAGTGTTGTGACCTGCCAGGCTCCATTCCATGATGGCAACATCTGATGAGGAGAGCAGCACAAGAAGGTTATCACAGAATCCAGTGTCACCGGTTACGCCGAGTCTGGTCCTTCCTATCTGGAGGCAATATCCTGTTGAGGTGGGCGTATGGGCGAGACGATGGGCTCGCGCCGTGAGGAATTTCCCGTTAAATGACTCTGTATCGCCGAGCTCGATAAAACAAATATCAAACGGTACGCGGTGCTCACCGATGAACGGCAGCACGCATTCACTGGTGAAGCGTGCCAGTCCCGGTGGACCAACCAGCGTAAGTGATGCTGTGCGGGGCGTCACCGGGTCCCACATCTCTCCCCATAAAAGATCGATGAGGCCTGATGCATGGTCGGGGTGAAAATGGGTGAGCAGCACCGTGCTGATCTTTTCATGACTGAAAAAAGCGTCACCGACCCTGCTTATCTGGTGGTAACATCCACCACCGCAGTCAACGAGTACCATCTCTTTGCCGTCAGAGATTGCAAGGGAAGCGGAATTGCTTTGAGTCGAGACACAGGTGCCGGTCCCGAGGAAGGCAAGTTTTGCAGTCATTTCACCTCTCGATATCCGCTGATTCACACTCGGCACGGTGAAATCCGTCTTTGTCCGGCAGGATGCCGCGGCGGACAAGCTCTACTGAATGATGTTCGGCGCCTATGCCAGCCCTGATATGATTCAGGGCGCTCTTATAATCAAAGTCGGCACAACTGAACAGGTCGACAGCCGCATAGCCATGCTCAGGCCAGGTATGGATCGCAAAATGCGATTCAGCGATAACTATCACGCCCGAGATGCCGTGGGGATTGAACTGGTGGAAAAAGGGCTTGATCATGCGGGCCCCGGCCCGTTCAGTGGCCTCGATCATGATACGCTCAATAAGTGCTATATCATTGATTTTTTGACGGTCGCAGTTAAAGAATTCAGCCAGATAATGTATTCCGAGGTTCATGAGTATTCCGTGGAGTGGTGATATCCGGAAATCATATAATAATATATGATAGAATCTGTTTACTGTATGTAATATTTATTCGTCAATATTAAATTTTTACCGGATTATGGTACCATATGCGCTGACGGGATGATGTACCGATTGTTATCGTAATGGAAGAAAAGGCTTGCTTTTTATATCGATTTATGATAATAAGACAAAAATTTGTCCCTGTCCTTTCCAGCCTTGCAGGGCTGTGGAAAGCGGCGCGCGGATGCCATGAGATAAACTATCCGCCGCCTTCCGGCGGTCCATGAATAGCAATGAGCGTTATTGAGAATTACAACCGGATACTGGACGAGATACATGAGATTGCATCATCATGTGGCAGGAACCGGGAAGATATCAGCCTTATTGCTGTAAGTAAAACATTTGATGAATCGGTAGTTCAGAGTGCCATTGACGCCGGCATCAGGCTGTTCGGCGAGAACAAGGTCCAGGAGGCCAAGGCGAAAATACCGAAGCTTAACGGTGATTTTCTTTTTCACATGATCGGGCACCTGCAGTCAAACAAAGCACGTGATGCTGTGAGGATGTTCGACATGATACACTCGATCGATTCGATCGGCACTGCGGCAAAAGTCGACAGCGAGGCGGCAGCGGCCGGCAAGAAGCAGAAAGTACTGATACAGGTCAACGCGTCTGGCGAGGAGAGTAAAAGCGGGATACCGCCCGCGGCGGCGATCGAGCTTGCACGGCAGATCACGGGGTTGCAAAACCTGGACCTCCGTGGGCTCATGACCATGGCGCCGTTCACCGATGAAGGAAATGTAATACGCAGCACCTTCAGGAAAGCGAGGGAAACGCTGGAGCGGATTAACGGCGAACTAAATCTGGGACTCAACGAGTTATCCATGGGAATGTCTTCCGATTTCAGGATCGCAGTCGAGGAGGGGACCACGCTGGTGAGGATCGGCACGGCAATATTCGGACACAGGACGGTTGAATGACAGCAGGGAAGAAGATCATCGGATGCATCGGGACGGGGAACATGGGATCAGCTATCATGTTGCGTCTCGCTACGGGTCTTGATCCCGCACTGCTGATGATATATGATAAGGACACGGCTCGCTCCGACACCCTGTCGCGCGGAGCGGGCATCTCTGTATCGTCCACACCCCAGTCACTTGCTGCCGAATCGGGCGTGGTCATTATCGCGGTCAAGCCGGATGCCGTTCCTGCCGTTATTGGAGAAATTCGCGGGGCACTCAAGCCCGGTGCCATTATTGTATCAATCGCAGCCGGTGTCAGCATAGCTGCCATCGAAGTCCTGACCGGGTCTCCGATGAAGATTGTAAGGGTCATGCCCAACACACCTTCCATGGTGGGAGAGGGCATGTCTGTGCTCTCGCCGAATGATCATGTGGATGAGCAGTCCCTCCTGGAAGTTGAGCAGATATTTTCAAAGATAGGAAGAGTCACCGTGCTGCCGGAGAAGCTCATGGATGCTGTAACCGGCCTGTCGGGAAGCGGCCCGGCGTACGTATTTACATTTATACAGGCGCTTGCTGACGGCGGTGTCAAACTCGGGATCCCGCGCGATAAGGCAATAATGCTCGCTGCCCAGACAGTCCTCGGCTCTGCGAAATACGTCCTGGAAAGCGGCGAAGACCCGGCGGCGCTCCGGGGCAGGGTTACTTCGCCCGGGGGCACGACAATCGAGGGAATACACGTGCTCGAGCGGAGCGGCTTCTCGGGCATCGTCATGGACGCGGTTGAGAAGGCCGCGCAGAAATCACAGAAGCTGGGAGAACGGTAATGCCCAAACGTCTGCCATTGGTCGATCCACGAGGCCGGGACGCCAGGCTCTATATTGCCGGCATATCCGCTGCAATAATAGGGATTCTCCTGATCGGCAATATCATAACCGCCCTCGTCCGCGACAGTGTCCGGGTGAAGGAGGGCAGTTATTCCGTCAGGCAGGGCTTTCCGCTTTTTACTGATGCCGGTGAATATGTAAAGCTTGTCAAGAGCTATCCCTATGATCCGGGAGTGAAGATCACCACGCACCGACTCATCAACGGCGAATCCTACTGGGACGTCGCGTATTATCATAACATATCAATTGATACTCTCATTGCAGCAAATCCGTTCATCTCGTCGCTGGTCCCCAAAGACGGCATAGAGCTCGTCGTGCCGGCTACCGACGGGGTCCTCGTGGCTATAAATGACGTGTTCGACGTGAGGAGAATGAAAAGCCTTCTTGATTTCAAGGGCGAGGTCCGGGGCGATTATTTCCCGACCATATTCAAAATAATTTCCACAGATGATATCAGGCTGGTATTTTTTAAGGGGATGAAACCTGTCATCGTGAATGCGGGCCTGGAAAAGCTCTACCGGATGAAAAATATTTTTCAATCGCCGCTCAGGGGTAATTTCACCTCTCTTTTCGGCAGCCGCGAGCACCCGTACATTCAGGACGGGACCTTCCGTTTCCATAACGGGGTTGATATAATTTCAGGTTATGGAACGTCGATTCGTCCCGCCCGCGACGGCATGGTCATCTTTACCGGTTGGCGCGGCGGGTTCGGCAACACAGTGATGATCCAGCATGATGAGGGTTATACCACCCTTTACGGCCACCTGAGTTCGATCAGCGTGAAGGTCGGTGCTTGGGTTACGAAAGACGACATCATCGGGCAGGTCGGATCGACCGGATTTTCAACCGGACCGCACCTGCATTTCACCGTCATGAAGCATGGCCAGGATGTGAACCCCCTTCTCTTTATATGGTAGCGGTCCGATATTAACCGAAAACTATCCTGACGAGTGGTATCATGGTATGGTCTACGCCATTATCTCGGTAATTCTCTATCTCCTTTCATTTCCCGTCACGGCATATGATTTTTCCCTCTGGCCGCTGGCCTTTATAGCGCTCGTTCCATTCTTTATCTCCCTCGACAGAACCGATTCGGTGCCGGTGCAATTTGCCCTCGGGGCCGCCTGGGGCACGGTCATATCGCTCGGTATGGCGTACTGGCTCGTGTATGCCATGATCTGGCAGTACGGTACTTCCGTCGTGACGGCAGTCGTATTCATGATTGCCGGTCTTGCGCTTCCACACGCCCTGGTATTCGGGGCTTTTGCGGTCATGTATGGCCTTCTCAGGGTGCGGAAGCCCTGGTTTTATCTGTTTGCCATACCCTCACTCTGGGTCCTCATGGAGTATTCACGGGAGCTCATTCCACTGCTGGTACCCTGGGGCCTTGCCGGTTATGCGCTCCAGCCCTGGAACCTGTTCGTGCAGGCTGCGGATATTGCCGGCGTGTACGGACTGTCTTTCATGGTGGTGATGATCAACGCCGCGATTGCGTACCTGTGCAGAGATGCATCACTGAAATCGGTGGTTACATCTTTAAGGCAGCCCGGGCTTGACGGCCGTTTGAGGCTTTTCGCGATCGGGAATCGCCGTGTGCTGGCCATAATGGCATGCGTGATGATCCTGCCGCCCGCGTACGGCGCCGTCCGCCGGCACATGATTCAGGATGAGATGTCGCTGGAGCGGGCTGCCGGGCGGGAGATACCGATAACTATCGTGCAGGCGAACTTCACCCAGGACGAGCGGTGGCGGGACTCGGGCTTCATGGACCGGGTCAACGTCTGTCTCGGGCTGACCGGGCGGTGCCATTCGGGCAGGGGAATCGTCGTGTGGCCTGAAACGGTCCTCAATTCCCAGGGCATGGTACGGAGCGGACTTTTCGAGTTTATCAGGTCCCGCATGAGCGGGGCCGACCTCCTGGTCGCCGGCGGCGTCCGGCGTGCTATCGGCAGAAGCGGTGTATACAACACCGCCTACCTGATATCTGAAAAGGGGGGGGAGACCTTTTACGATAAGAATGTCCTGCTTCCTTATGCTGAGCTTTCGCCCTTCGGACCAGTGCTCGGC
>Ga0116149_1000756_pt1 | contig 41617 bp, 32 predicted proteins | sample AD_UKC057_MetaG_FD_89787 | JGI IMG/M metagenome (GOLD analysis project Ga0116149, IMG submission 89787) | Active sludge microbial communities of municipal wastewater-treating anaerobic digesters from USA - AD_UKC057_MetaG | ecosystem: Engineered > Bioreactor > Anaerobic > Digestate | place: USA...
CGCCGCCAGGCGGGTGTTGACCTGCGTGTTACTGGCCGGATCGGCGGGGAGGTTGTCGGTCTTGGCCTTGATGGCGGCCACGTCCGAGTTGGCCGGCTCCGTGTAGTCCGCGTCGGCCAGCCGGCTGCCAACCGTGGCGTCGATGCGGCTCAGTCCGAGGGCGGCTGCGTCGTTCGGGTCGAAGGCGACGACCTGGACGCTCTCGCCTGGGCACTCGGCCGTGTTGGCGGACTTGTAACGTGTCTCGATGGACGTGCCTGCGGTCTCCACTGCCGACTGAGTCAGTTCGGCGTAGTATCGGCCGTTGCCGACAGAGACCAGCGTCCCAATTCCGGTGTCGGTCCAAGCTCCACCGTCAGAGGAAATCTGAGGCTGCCCGCTGGCTTCGCCAGTTTCGGGCGTGAGGCCGTCGGTTACGTCCACCAGGTGGAAGTACACTCGCCGGCGACTTGCGGTGGATTCATTTGCCTTGATGAGTTTCATTGTCAAGCGTACCTCCGTCGGAGGATGTAACGGTTGAAGAAGAACGGGTAGGTGGAAGGCCCCACCGGGACGATGAACACTCGCCGTGTGCTGAGCGTTCGCAGCATCCCCCATCGACGAGAGGGATGCCAGAGATCGTAGACCTCCGCGTCGGTGAGCACGCGGTTGTATACTCGGACTTCGCCAAGTCTCCCAGCAAAGTACCGGCTGAACGAGCCGCCCCAGTACAGCATTCCGATGGACATGACCGTGGCGGCCGGCTCGTTGGTGGTTGACGCGTCTGTGCCTTTGGCTGAGCCGTTCAGCCAGGCGATGGAGGAGCCGTTGGCGTTGACAGCCCCGGTGGCCAATGCCCACTGCCCGGTGGGATATGCCTGCATACTCTGGGCGGCTGAGGCGTTTGAGCCGTCATATACGCCCATTCTGACCGGGTCGCCTGCTGTGTCGCCCACAAGGTCAAGCGACATGATGGCCGTGCTGCTTGCGTAGGAGCTTTTGCCAAAAAGCACTTGGCGTGTAGTGCTGCTGGTGGAGTTGAACCAGGCCGAGATCGTGCAGCCCCGGTTGAAGAACGGGGTGGCGATCTTGCTCAGTCTGTCGCTGCTTCCGTTGTACAGCGCGGAGCGACCGAATGTCCTGTCGCCCACCACGGATGGGTAGTCGCCGGAGTCGGTGATGGGATGTCGCCGCAACGCCAGGTCGGATGCCCCGCCAATGACGCTCGACGCCAACCAGAATGGGTAATAGGCAACCAGCCCGCGCGACTGCGGGTGGGACCAATCGACCGGCTGGGCCAGGTCGATCTGGTCGGCTCGCGGAGGCCCAGGATTGGTCCAGTCTCCCATGATTACGCCCCCGCGTCACTGTGAGGCGTGACGGTCAGTGCGTGGTCGCTTCCGGTTCCGCTCAAGGCTTGGCCGGTAGCGTCGTTGTAGACCACCAGGACCAGATAGCGGGCCTGTACGCGAACGTGGCAGGCCGCCACTTGACTGTCGGTGTCGGCGTCGGCCACCAGAGGCTTCAGTTCGTCCAGGTTGCGCAGGTCGTCCACGTCGCTGAAGGCCGCGTCCGATCCGCTGCATCCGCCGGGATAGTTGGAGTTGGTCTCGCACCAGGCGGCAAACAGCCGCAGCAGCGTTCCGCTTGTGGGGGCCGAGGCCCACTTCGTCCGCAGGCGGATGAGTACCTCGGAGGCGTGGTTGGCTCCCAGGTCGATCAGCGTGGACTGGCGGGCCGAGCCGCTGGCCAGCGAGTCGAGCGTGATGGTCGCAGTTACGGGAGTGTCCTGGGTCTTGTAGAAGGTGGTCATGATTTCGCAATCCTCCCATCAGGCCTGTCAGGCTTCAGGGCGTTGGAGATGTCGTTGACGGTCAGGCCAGGGAAGTCCCGCTCGGCGACGGAGCCGGGGCGGGTCTTGTTGGCGTTGATGCGGGCTCGGCTGGAAGGCTTGTCGGCGAGCACGATGTCGGCAAAGACAGCCGCACTGTCGCCCTGCATGTCCACCTGGCCGGCGATCAACAGAACGCTCAGGTGTTGGAGCTGCTGCGTGGAGAGGTCCATCCGCTCGGTCGGGTCGATCAGGGCGTCGAACTCGACGGCATCGACGCGGCCACGGGGGACTTGGATGTCGTCCCGTACGCGGCTGAGTTCGGTCAGGATGTCGGCGTCCCGCCCGAGCCGGGCGTGGTCGGCCAACTGCGGGTCGGCCTGGATCCGGAGACGCAGGCTCTGGGAGTCGGATTCAGTCAGGGGCATGATAGTCCTCGATGTTCGAGTGCAAGGTCGGTCCGCCGCCGGCATCAGCGGCCGGTGCGAAGGCGATGCGGGGCGAGCAGTCCGGCGAGCAGGGCGGGGTCGGCGAGTTCCTTTGTGCTGAACTGTCTGCACGCCAGGTGGAAGAGGTAGTTTCGTACGGCCGCCGGCGCCTGGTCTTCGCTGGGGCCGAGGTCGCCGTCGGCCATGGAGGCCAGCGCCCGAGGCAGGTCCGCCAGCGAGCAGCGCCGGGCGACGCGTGCAATGGTGTAGGAAGCGGGGCCGAGGGCCAGAAGCGGACACCCGGCGGCCAAGGCCTCGTTGCCCGAGTTGGAGTTGATGGTGACGGCGAAGCGAGCGCCCGCCAGCGCGTCCTGGAGGGACCCGTCGATCACCCGGGCCCTTCCGGTCCAGCCGAACCGCCAACTCGAGCTGGGATGGACGCGTACGCGGATGTCCAGGTCGCAGGGGGAGGCGTCCTGGACGGCCTGCACCAGGGGCAAAGGGTGATGCAACTCGCAGCCGTCGAGTTGGCTGTCGCAGGCGACCTGGAGCAGCAGGAGCAGGTAGCCGTGGCGGCGCGAGCGAAGCGGCTGGGGCAGACGCCCGTAGGAGCCGACGAAACGGGCCTGGCCCTCCGGCGGGGCCGGGGCACGGAGGATGTCTTGGCGGGCCCACGAGGCGGTGTGACTGAAGCCCTGCGGGTCGAGTTGCGTGAAGCGATAGCGATCGAAGAAGCCGCGTTCCATGACGATCACGTGCAGGCCGCGGCGGCGGGCGTCGGCGGCGACCTGGCCCCAGAAGCCCTTTCGGCCGTTCCACAGAAACAAGGCTTCGGGCAGTTCGGAGAAGCCGCCCAGGCGGCAATCGGCGCTGGGAGCGAGTACCTGCACCGAGTGGCCCAGGACCTCCAGACCCGCCTTCAACGAGGCGAACGGCTCTTCGGGGTTGGCGAAGCGGCGGTTGTCGCAGAGGATTCCGACTCGCATGATGGTCCTGTCAGATGGGTGTAGTGAGTGGCCGTGACGGCTTGAAGGCGGCTTCGGGGCGAGAGGTTCCACAGATGCCCGCCGAGCTGGCGCACGGCCCGTGCGGCGGCGGCGAACTGCTCCTCGACGCTCGCAGGCGGCGGGCGGTCGTATTGACCCTGCCAGCCCTCTTCGGCATGGTCATAGGGGCTGACCATCCGCGGGTGGCCGCCGTGGTAATCCAGACCCAGGAAGTAGATGCGCCGGCAGCCCTGGAAGAACGCCCAGTTGGCGGCCATCAGGCAGACGGACGAGTTGGCCAGGACGGCGGCCTCGCGGTTCTCGTCCAGGACGGGCCGCTCCTGCCACGGGCCGTCGAAACGGAGGAACTGGTCGCAGTGGGTCACGCGGCGGTCGGCGGGTCCGACCTTCCAGGCCGGGCAGGGCTTCCAAAGCTCCTCGTGGTACCGGATGCCCCATTTCTGCTCGTGCCAGAGGTTGCGATAGGTGTCGCGGATGACCATGGCGTGGAGCGTCGCGCGGCGGAGGGCGGCGAAGGCCAGGCAACGGTTGGTGCCGACGATCAGGAGATCAGGGACCCTTCGCAGTGCGGACCAGAACGCCGGCGGCACCGAGTCGATGGACGGCCCGTTGCCCAGGACGAGGGCGACCTGGCCCGCGGGCGGCTGTCTGCTCGTGTGGGGCATGGAGTCTGTTCTCGACGGCAAATGAGACCCCCGGGGGCCGCCCGGGCCACGGACAGGGAGGCACAAAGGCGGACGCGAAGCGGCGTCGTTCTCCTGTCCGTAGCTGCCGGGCGGCGAGGGGGAAGGAGCGATTCCCCCGGGCGGGTTCACGATTTCACGGGTCGTCGGACGGTCGAGAACTCATGCGACTCGTCCTTTATCCGTGGATTTCGTGCTACACGCTGGCGTTGAAGACGCCCTTGACGATCTTGAGCTGGCGGTGATCGTCGTAGTCCTCGTCCCAGTTGGAGGCGGTGGCCAGCTCGGCGTCGGTGGGGTTGTCGGTGGCCGACGCCCACTTCATGCCGTAGACCTCGTACTCCACGTCGAAGTCCTCGCGGACGTAGGACATGCTGGACTGCTTGAGGATGTCCCGCTGCAGTTCGATGCCCTGGTCGTAGAGGATGGTGGCGCCCAGCGAGCCCACGCCCAGGCCCAGCACGACGTATTCGGCGTAGTAGCTGCTGGTGAGGGCGGAGATCAGGGCCGGGGCGTCGCAGACGATGACGCGGCGTCCGAAGGCCTGGACCACGTCCTGGTAGATCGTGGCGCCGGCGACACGGTCGAACTGGTAGTTGCCGATCGAGTCGCCCACCAGGTCGGCGAAGACGGCCGAGGGCATCACGAAGGCGGCGATGTCCTCGCGGGCGTCGGACATCTTGGCCAGCAGGAGGTTGAGGTGCGCCATCGTGGCGGTGACCTTGGCCCCGGCGGTCTTGCCCCGGGCGACGTCCAGGATGTGGGCGTCGGCGGCAGGCGTGTCGGCGGAGTCGACGGCCGCCACGGCCGCCGCCAGCAGGTTGTTGCGGATGCGCAGCAGCTTGTTGTCGGCGAACTGCTGGCCGAGGTTGACCATGGCGGAGGTCATGTCGAACTTCCGCCCGGCCTTGCGGGCCTGGATGTCGGTGATGCTGACCGGCCCGCAGCCGAGGGTCTGGCGGACGAGCTTGCCGCCGGTCATCTCGAGCTTCTTGACGTCGACGGCGTCGCCGGGGTTGGCGTTGTCGCGCCGCCCGATCAGGTCGCTGATGGGCTTCCAGCGGGCGGTGTCGGTGAAGTCGCCGCCGGCGGCCATCTGCCGCGCGGGGTCGCTCTCCAGCACGAGGGTGCCGCCGCTGGCGGCGTTGAACAGGTCGATCTTCTCCACGGTGCGGCGGTATTCCTCCGCGCGCAGCGTGTCTTTGTAGACCATGTCGGAGGGGGCTCCGTACTCGGTAGTCATAGGATTCCTTTCGGTTGGGGAAGGTTTGGTTTCGAGACGCGGGTGGGCGTGCTGCCCGGGGTGGGACCAGCAGGCTCTCTATCACCAAGCTCACCGAGGCCACTACGATCAGAAAGGAAAAAGAAAGAGATCACGATGTCTTTGTGTTCTCTATCTTCTTTCTTCTTGAGCTTTGCGAGCTTTGTGCTCTTTGTGATTTGAGCTGCTTGCCGAGGATCAGGACTGGCGCCGCTGCGCCAGTTGGAGATAGGCGGCCGGGCCATGGCGGGCGATGAACTCGGCCTTGGCCCGCGGGTCGCGGTCGAGCGTGCGGATGTCGACGGCCGGCGGCGCCGTGAACCCGCCGTGGGCGCCGCTGCCGGTGTCGTGCGAGGGCGGCAGGAAGTGGCTGCCTTCCCGGGCGAGCCAGTCGGCCACGAAGTTGCGGACGCTCACGGGCGACTCGTCAGCCGGGTCAAGCTGGACCGCTCCGTTCTCGTCGAGCACGCGGACGGCGGGCTTGTCGTCGTCAAGCTCGACGCGGATCCGCGGGCCCAGCAGGGCGGCCGCCTGCGCGAGCATCCGCTCGCCGTTGGCGCAGCCGCGTCCGACGCCGCAGGCGGCGAGCGTCTTGTGCAGTTCGCTCAGGCCGGCCAGTTCGCGGACGGCGGCGGTCAGCCGCTCGATGCGGGCGTCCTTGACGGCCAGGTCGTCGGCGGCCAGGCGCAGACGCTGGTACTCCTCGTGCTGCTCGGGCGGCAGGGCCCGCGGACGGAGCTGTTCCAACTCGCCCTCGGCCTTCTGCGCCCGCTGACGATACTTACGGCTCTGCCCGGCCTCGCGCAGGTACTCCGCCTTCCAGTCGCGGTCGGCGGCGTCGCCGGGGCGATCGGCGCCGGGCGGTTCGTCAGCCGGCGGCTCCGCGGCTGCAGCCGCGTCGTCGGTTGCGGTGGATGCCGCCCCTCCGGGCGGCGGATCGTCGGCGGCGAAGAACACCCGGAATTCTTGCGGACGACGGAGACGGGGAGTTTCGAACCTGCTACGGTAGGATGGGATCATCGGCTTTCCTGTCAATGCACTGGGTTTCGAGTCTCTCTATGGCGGGCAGGTGTCTCAGTCACTTGCTCTTTGCTCTGGCCCTGGCGGCGAGGTCGATGAAGGCAGCGCTGCCGTGTCGGGCGATGAACTGGGCCTTGCGCGCGGGGTCGCGGTCGAGGGCGGTCAGCAGTTCGACGGGATCGACCTGGTCGACGTCGGCGGCCCCGTTGACGACGGCCCGGGCCTGACGCTGGCTGGCGCTGCGCTGGAGCGACTGGCGGAGCAGCGGGTTGTCCTGCACCTCGCGCAGGAGGAACTCGGTGGGGTTGGGCTCGATGCGGACCTCGCCGTCGCCCGCGACCCGGCACTGGAAGCGGTGAGCGTACGCGGCGGCCGCCTGGCTGGACAGGCCGACGTTGGCGGCTGCCTGGGCCAGGGCCTGGTTCAGCGCCGCGGCCGCGTAGTGGGTGCGGAGGGCGGCGTTGTCCCGCTCGGCCTGATCGAGCAGGTCGCGCTGGGCGCTGGCGTCCTGGACGGCGGCCAGCAGCTCGTCCACGCGGGCCTGGAGGTGGGCGTTTTCCTGCTGGAGGGCGGCCAGCGTGTCGGCGTCGGCGGGGGCGTCGGGGGCAGCGGCGGCAGGGGGAGACGTTTCGGACATAGCGGTTCCTTTGGCTGGGCGGAGACTGTGTGGCAAGGGGCGGTTCCGTGAAGACGCAAGCGTTTCGGAGGGTCAAGGAGCGGCGGACGACAGAGCCGCTAAGACTGGAAGCTCGCGTTCTCGATCTGTGCCAGGGCGTCGGCGTACGCCTTGTCGTCCTCGCCGGCCAGGGCGTCGAGGACCTTACGGAGCAGGATCTTCAGCAGGGCCGGAGCGCCGCCGTTGCGGTGCAGGCCCATGGAGACCAGTTCGCGTGCCTGGGCGATCAACTCGTCAGCGCCGGTGAGCACGTACTTCTTGTTGTACTCCACGTCATAGCGGACCTGCTCGACGGGCACGCGTTGGCCCTTGTAGCGGCAGACGGCCAGGTGGATCAGTTCCCGCTCGACCTGTTCGAGATGGACGGCGGTCATGCGCATCTCGTTGTCGAGATCGGTCCGCTCGACGGCGACCTGGACGCCGGAGGTCGCCCGGCCGCGGAGTTCGCCGGCGGCGCCGGTGAGCTTGCCGATGCGGAGGATCGCCTCCACAAGGGTGCGGGCCAGTTCGATCTTGGCCTGGATGTGGGCCACGTCGCCGCTGATGTTGTGGATCTGCGAGCCGGCGGGCAGTGCCCAGCAGCCCATGGGCGTGATCTCGGCGGGGATCTTGTCCGCCTCGACGCCGGTGGCGACCAGGAAGGCGATGTTGCGGTAGACGTCGATCTGGACCTGCGAGAGCAGGTTGAGCAAGTAGCGGGCGATCGGCGCGATCCGCGTCAGCAGCGACAGCGGGACCTTTGGGTAGTCGCTCCGCACCGACTCCTTGTAGTAGAACGGCACGACGGGGCAGCGACCCAGGGCGATGGGGCCGCTGGCCACGGTGACCGAGCGGTCTTCGCCCTCGCCGCTGACGCGATAGAGGCGCCACTGGTCGCCCGTCAGCGTGAGGTAGCGTCGCTCGCCCGAGGTCGCGTGCGTCTCGTCGTCGGCGGGGGCGGCGCCCAGGTCGTATCGGACCCAGCGGTATCCTCCACCGTGGTCGCAGGCCCAGTCGAGCCGCTCCAGCGGCCCGAAGGCGTGCAGGTAGGGCAGCAGGCCGAGGCTGCGCTCCTGGGCCAGCGTGAGCGGCGCCGCCCCGGCCGGGGGCGACTGCTTGTCTACGACGAAGTCCACGCCGTTGACGTAATGCATGACCAGGGCCCGCCGCATGAAGGCGTCGATAGGCGTTCCGGCGCCGTCGACGTTGCGGAGGAACTCGGCCAGGAAGTCGGCGAAGGGCGAGTCGTCGAACCGCCTGGCGGGCGGGGTGCGGAAGAGGTTGTCCACGCGGAGGTGGATGAGTTCGCAGCAGGGGTCCAGGGCGAGGGCGGCGTTGCGGCGCCAGGCGTACTGGGCGGGCGGTTCGCCGGCCTGCTCGCCCCCGGAGCCGAAGGCGTCCAGGTACCGCCCGCCGCGGAGCACGTGCAGGTGCATCTCGGCGAAATCGCGATTGAGTTCCCAGGCCGGACGGAACTGCTCGTACAGCGGGTGTGCGGCGGCAGGGTCGAAGTCGGTGGGGTGTGCGGTCATGGAGACTCCTGAATTGCGGAATGCGGATTGCGGAATGCGGAATTCGGCATCGGACCACGGATTGCGGCGCTGCGAACCTGCCTGCCTTTGGGCAGGTTGCGGAATTCGGAATCCGCATCCGCGGTCAGTTACGACATCCCCAGCCGCACGACGCCGATGGCGCTGCTGCGCCGCCGATTGACGTAGAAGTATCGCAAGGCGTCGGGAATGTGCTCGTGCTCCTGGGGGTCCTGGGGCTCGTCGATGTACACGCCGTTCACGCGGCGGTTGCGATAGTTGAGCATCGCCTGGACGAACGGTCGATTGCCGCCGTGGTCCACGTAGAACAGCGTGGGCGGTCCGGCCGCCGGACGCAGTGCCGCCCGCACAAGCTGGATGCCGTTGCGGACCTCGCGGGCCTCAGGCGCCAGGGTGTATGTGCACGGGATGCCGGCCTGGGCGAAGGCCTCGATGGCGCTCAGGCCCGTCTGGTCGTTGCGGTTCCGTCCGGCCGGGTCGCAGTAGGTGGCGGCGACGTCGCTGAGCCGATGCCCGTGGATGTACGCGGCGTGCCGCCCCAGCGTGGCGTTCTCGGCCTGGTAGGTGTCCAGCACGTAGACGTTGCCCCGTTTGTCCTCTCCCAGCCACAGGCAAACGAAGGTCGCGACGCCCCAGTCAATGGCCCGGTAGATCGTCAGAGCCTCTCCGGCGCGGGGCAGGGCGTGGACCTGCGGGTCGAAGGCCGCATACACCAGCCCGCGAGCGGTGGGGCGGGCGCATTCGTACTCGGCCCGCCAGGTGTCGATGTCCAGCTTGCTGAAGGCCTTGATGGCGTCATCGATGCCGAACAGGCCCTCGGCCTCGGCGGCGATCCCCAACAGGAGGTCCGGGTCGCCGTGGCGCTCGCGAGACTTGACCAGGCAAGGTTTCCTCAGCGGGCAGTCTCGACAGCCCGCGCCGTTGTCGTGCCGTTCGGGCGGGCACCTCTCGATGACCTCCCAGACGTTCCACTTGTGCAGTTTCACGCCGTTGGCGGGGCGGTTGTCGATGAGCTTGCCCATCAGCCCGCCGCTGCGGTGCCAGGTGGAGGTATAGACGGTTCGTGCCGGGCGGCCGGGCGAGGAAGCGAGCATCCCGACGGCGGCGCGGTCGATCTCCGGATCGATCTCGTCCAGTTCGTCCTCGAAAAGGCGGTGGACCTTGGGCCCGCGGACGGCGGCCTGGCTGGCGGCGACGATCTCCATTCGTCCGCCGCCCACCTCGGTGCGGGTTCGGCGGAGCAGCGGGCGACGCTCGCTCAGCGCGGAGGTGCACCATCGTTTCCAGTACTCGTAGAGCGTGCCGGCCTGCGCCTGACTGCCCGAGAGCACCCGGGCCTCCAGACCGTCGGTCCGCGAGAACTCGCAGGCCGCGATGACGGACGCCGAGAGCGTCTTGAGCCCCGAGCGGCAGGCCCAGGCGGCCATGTCCTGATGCGAGTTGGTGATCGCGTCGGCGACGAAGCGAAGCGGCGTGCTGTGGCCGGGCGTGAATGACTTGTCGGGCAGCACCAGGTCGAAGTGGGTCCGGAGCATCCTGCAAAGCGGCCGGAGGTCCGGCCGCGAGGGCTCGCCTTTCGCGCTCGACCGCTCTGCCCGATCGGGGGCCGGTTGGCAGCGGGTCCTGGGCTTACTCATCATCGGGTGGCTCGATGGGCATGGCCTTGAGGCGCTCGCGGACGTTCTGGAGGTGGCGCCGCAGGCTCAACTCCGACGGGTCATCGCTCGGACCGGGATCGTCCGTGTCGGGGCCGGGAGGGAAGAGCTGGAGCAGGAACTCGCGGCACTTGCGGCCGAGTTCGCCCTTGTTCTCCTTGCCCACCTGAAAATGGTCGAGGATCAGTTCCTCCCGCAGACCCTTGCCCAGGCGGGCCGTTTCCGCGTCGGCCAGCCGTCTCATCTGGTCCAAACGTTGTTTGAATGCCGGCCGGCGCTGGCCGTTCACGAGCGCCACCAGGTTCTTGTACGTCATGTTGTGCTTCGCGGCTATCTGCCTGAGCGGCAGCCTGGCCGAGACCAGGTCGCAGATCAACTCGTCGTCGTTATAGTAGCTCCGTCTCATGCGTTTCCCTCGTGGCTGATCGTTCGTGAAAGAATGTACTCGCGCGATCTTCCGGCCGCGCGGGAGGAGCCCGTCCGGATGATCCGCATGTGGCGGCGGAAGGCGGCCAGGGCTTTGCGCCGGACAAGAGCCCGCAGGCGGTTGTCGAGTGTGCGGCGGGCCTTGCGGATGTCCCGCTGGAGGTGAGGACGGCGCTGGCCCGCGGCGATCTTGTTGACCAGTTCGACCGAAACGCCCAACTCGCGGGCGATCTCGGCGGTCGGTCGGCGCCTTCGAGCCAGTTCGAAGACCAGGACGGCCTCGTCGTACGCTTTGCGCTGGGGGACCACTGGCCGATCCTTGGGCGTTTCGGGGTTCAGATGCTTTGCCTTTCCCGCATCGGGGGCTGCCGTTGTTTGTCCCTCCCGTGGTAAGGACATTTCGAAGGGCGTTTTGTGGCAACAAAATCCGAGCGAAAGACTAGATCGGCATAAAATGCTTTCATTTAAGGCGTTATGAACGAAGAAAAACTTCGTTCTGAGCGGTTTTTCCATCCAGGCAGTGCGCGGGCCGAATCTGGGTTACGGTACTTGCCCGACTTCGCTCATCAGGACTGCCCGACAAGACAGCCGTTCTTTGCGGCGGGAAGACTTGAGCGTTCTTTTCAGTTGTCAAGAGGCCTGCCAGAACTGACAATCGTCTGCCGCCTCCGTGCGCAAGGGATATGACCGTGAGCAGGAAGAAGGACTTCATTCCGGGCATCTTCAACTACTGCGATCGCTGGTGCGAGCGGTGCGAGTACACACGTCTATGCCGGCTGGCTGCCGACCTGGAGAAGGCTGAGCGACGCCGGCGCCGCAAGGGCAAGGACCCGGCCGACGACTCGATCGACGGGGCGATGGAGGAAGTGGGGCGGTCGTTCGAGGTGGTCGCACGGGCTCTGCGAAAGCGGGCCAGGAAAGAGGGCTGGGACCTCGACGCGATCGACACCGCCGCCATCGACGCTCACGAGAGCGACCTCCGCCGGCGATGCGAGCAGCATCCGCTGGCCCTGGAGGCCCGCCAGTGGTGCCGCGAGGGCATGAAGCTCGTGAAGGACCTCCAGCCGCTGCTGCGGTCCGAGGGCGAAGACCTTCAGCGCCGAGGCGACTTCATGGACGTGCAGGACGAGGCCGACAGCTTCGAGGCCTTGGCCCATGCGATGGAGGTGGTCGCCTTCGATTCCACGCTCGTGGCGGCCAAGATGCGCCGCGCGATCGACGGCCTGCTCGAGTCGGCCGACGAGACCGACTTCATGCACGAGATCGGCCTGGAGGACGCCAACGGCTCAGCCGCGGTGATCCTCCGCTGCCTGAAGCGCGACCGCCCGGCCCTGGTGCGGATCTACGAGCACGACGAGCGTCTCGAGGAGCAGGCCCTGGGGCTGCTGGCCCGGCTGGACCGCATGGAGAAAGGTCTGGCCGAGGTCCTGCCCGGCGCCCTGACGTTCGTCTGGCCGCCGAAGGCGGAAGAATGAGTGCGGCAGTTCCCCCGCGGGTGACACGGGGGCTGAGAACCTGAAGGTGGATCATTTCGAAGGGGCGGCCAGGCTGCTCTTGGCGTCGTACTTCTCGTGCAGGCGCGTCCAGTAGGACTCCCAGTACTTGTCGTAATAGTCGAGGGCGGCGGCTTCGATATGGTCGAGCCGAACGGCTTTGGGCGCCTTGTCGGGGTCGTAGCCCTTGAGGTGGCCCTGACCCGCGCGGAGGCGGGGCGAGACGAACCGCCACGGGCGGTCGCCCAGGACTTCGGCCAGGATCTTCGACAGCTCCGGGTCGTACGTCTTGAGCTGGTCGCGCGTGTGGAGCTGGCTGTGATCGTGGTCCATGGTGCGGTTGGTGTCGTACCAGTCCTGGACGCCTTCGGCCCAGTACTCGGCGCGATTCTTGCCGGCATAGCACTGCTTGGGCCCGCCGAAGACGATGAGGACCTTGTCGTCCTTCGCGACTGTCGCCTTTGAGTCGGCCGGCTTGGAGTTGACGAGGATGCTCCCCCCGTCCATGCAGCGGACCAGGAAATCGCGCGGCTGGTCCGGGAAGGACTTGGCCAGCGCGTCCAGCAGGCTGACGGGCTTGTCGCTCTTGACCCGCCGGAACCGGTGGGCGGCGTAGGCGTCGTTGTAGAGGCCCTTGGCCCTGGCGTTCTCGAAGGCGGCTGCCACGCGCTCGCGCAGGGGCTTGTCGAGGCCCGCCGCGTCGATGACGTGGCCGAACTCGTGGATGAGGATGCTCTCGAGCTGCATGCCGCCCTCGTACTCCAGCACGTCCTCCTCGCTGAACAGCGCGGTGGGCCGGCCGTTCTTGGTCCCCAGGTTGCCGCGGTTGCGCCAGTTGTAGAAGTCCAGTTCCTTGCCGGTCTTCTTGCTGGGGTAGTGGGGCAGGTCGCTGACCAGCTCGGTGCAGCCGACCAGGATGCACAGCACCCCCCGCTCGCGGATGCGGCGGGCGACGTCTGGGCGGAGGTTCTTCATCACCTGGTCGATCTGGTAGGCGGCTTCGAGGTGGGCGAAGTCCGAGACCCTGTCCGACGAGATGATCAGCACGTTGTGGACCAACGTGCCTTTCTTGTAGTAGTCCGTCAGCTTGTACTCGGCCGCCTGCTCCTTGGAGATCCGCTGTACGCGCGGCTGGTCGGCCCGGCCGAGCGATGCGGCCGCGAGGATGCACGCAGTGAGCATCCCCAAGCGGAGGTGATGGCGGTGCGTCAGGAGTTGCGTACGGCAGTGAGTAGGCTTGTCATCCATGTGGAGAACATATCGCCATCGTCCGAGTCAGGTCAAGGCGACTTGCGAGCGGCGGGCAGGGCGCGTGCGGCGAGGGCGGCCAGAGCATAGCAGGCGGCGGCGATGAGCACAAGGCTGCGAAAGCCGACGGCCATGGCCAGCAGCGGGGCGGCCAGCGCGGCCGCGACGGAGGCCACGCCGTTAACCGCCCAGGCCCAGGGGACCAGGGGCGTGGCCGCTTGGCCGAGTTGACGCATGGCGGAGGGGAACAGGTGGCCCATGGCCAGGGCAAGCGGCGCGATGATCGCTTCGACCAGGAGGACCCGCCAGGGCAGCGTCAGCGGCTGAACGAGGGCCACGAGGTCGTCCAGGGCCAGAAGGTAGAACAGGGCGGTGGCGACCACGCAGAGCCCGCCGACCCGCATGATCCGTTGCGGCGAGGCCGCCCAACGAGAGGAGATCGCGCTGCCCATGCCGGCGAACACAAGGAAGCCTGCGATCACGGCGGCGGCGGAATAGACGGGGCTGCCCACGGCGAGAATGAGCCTCTGGAAGAAACCGACCTCCAGCAGCATGAAGCCCGCGCCCATCAAGAGGAAACAGGCGAGCGAAGCGGCCTTGCCGCCTTGGCCGCGGAGTTGGGCTGCTCGAGGCGCAAGCGGCAGCAGGACCAGCAGCAGGCCCAGCAAGAGGGCCTGGGCCAGCGCGGCGACGTGAAGCAGGTAGCCGGTCTCGACGAAGGCTGGGGCCATGCCGCCAAGCTGTCCGACCAGCGAGGTCAGAGCCCGCCAGCGGAAGGAATGAAAGAAGTACGGGCGGTCGTCGTCGCACGCCTCGACGGCGAAGAGGTAGTCGTCCAGGAACTGTCGCCGCCCCGGTCCCAGCAGGGCCTGGGCGGCCTGGAAGTAGATAGGCTCCTCCAGCACGTGGCGGCGGTTGACCTCGGAGGGCCGCAGGCCGTCGAGCCAGCAGAGGTCGAACCCGCGGTCGTCACAGAAGCCTCGCAGGGCGTCGGCCTGTGCGGGGGCCAGCGGTTTGTCGCAGACCAGCAGCGTGACGGTGGCCCAGCTTCGCAGCATGGCCAGGTGCGTTCGCGGATCGCGTCCGCGGCGGCGCAGGGCCTGTGCGCCCATGTCGAGCATTCGCAGTTCGTCGCGCGGGGGCGTGCGGGCCCAACGGGTGACGCTGAGTATGCCGCCCGGCGCGAGTCGGCGCAGCATGGCTTCCAGCGACTCGACGGTGTACAGGAACGATTCCTGCGAGGCCAGCCGTCCGGCCCCGGAGGCCCCGAACGCGTCCAGAGGCGGCAGATGAATCAGGTCGAAGGCGGGCCCCGGCGAGCTGAAGTAGTGGCGGGCCTCGCGGTTGAGGACCTGGACGCCCGGAGCACCATAGAGCCACCCGCCGCGGTCTCCCAGTTCGCCCGTCATCAGGTGGATTATCTGGGGATTGACTTCGAGCGCGGTGACGGACCGGCTGCGGTGGAACAACGCCAGGCCGATGCCTTCTCCGCCGCCGGCGCCGATGGCACAGACGGCTGGCCCGGATGCGGAGGCGGCGCGGGCGGCCAGTACGTGGTAAGGGGCTGCCCAGGTGGTGTAGTCGAGGAAGGCGTACTCGCGGGCCGAGCGACAGTCGTAGACGGAGCAGGTCTGGTCGGCATCGACGATCATCAGCGCCTGCGGGGGCAAGGGCTGGTCGTATTGCAGGCTCAGGCCGGGCGCGTGATGAAGCGTGGGCCCGGCCAGCACGTCGATACGTCCCAGCGGCCCGTCACGATGGGCGACGAGTCGCACGTCCGGCCAACTTCGCGCCTGGGCGAGCATGGAATAGGGCGAGATGCCGGGCTCGACGGGTTGTGCCCACGCTGCGGCAAGCACGGCAGCGGCCGCCAGGGCCGACGCGCCGCCCAGCACGGGCCGACGCCGCCAGGGCATGAGCAGCGCCCCGCCCGTCGCCGCCGTCACAGCCAGTGCCGTCGCCAGGTACTCGACGCCAAGCACGTGCAGGGCAGCCACGCCCGCCAGCGCACCCGCGCCGGAGCCGGCCAGGTTGGCCGCATAGTGCCCGCCCAGGCGCGCCGGGTCGTCGAGCATCGCGATGGCCAGCGCCGCTCCGCCCAGCAGGAAGGGCCCCAGCATCGCCGCCTGGAGCACCAGCACGTACAGGCCCTGCCACGGCGCCCAGGGCAGGAACGCCACGTCCAGCGGCACGCGCTGGCACGCCCACCACGCCGCCGGCACCGATGCCGCCATCGCCAACGCCAGGCAGGAAGTCCATGTCTGGGCGTCGCGCAGCACCTGCCGGCGAAACAGCGACAGCAGCGTTCCCGCCGCCGCGAACCCCAGCAGCGCCACGGCTATGACCATGGCAGCCAGGTGCGACCAGAACCGCAGCGCCAGGGCGCGCATGAAGACAAGTTCCAGGCCGACCACGGCCAGGCTCACCAGGGCCAGTGCCGTCCGGAGCCGCCAGGGGGGCATGATCATTTGTCCGATGGGTCCTTGCGCAACAGGGGGACGAACCGCACCGCCATGAGCGAGCGGCTTCGAACCTTGCCGTGATCGTCTTTCTCCACGAGCATGAGCGACTGCGTGGCAAAGGCCGGACCGACAGGGATTACCATCCGTCCCCCGGGGGCGAGCTGGCGGATCAGCGGGGGCGGGATCTGCCCGGCGGCGCAGGTGACGATGATCGCGTCGAACGGGGCGTGCTCGACCCAGCCGACAAACCCGTCGCCCTGGCGGGCGCGGATGGTCTTGTAGCCCAGGCGCTCCAGGCGGGCCGAGGCGTCACGGGCCAGCGGGGCGACAATCTCCACGGTGAACACGTGCGGCGTGAACTCGCTGAGCACGGCTGCCTGGTAGCCCGAGCCCGTTCCGATCTCCAGCACGCGGCTGTCGCTGCGCAGGCCCAGGCGCCGGGTCATCTCGGCGACGATGTACGGCTGGGAGATGGTCTGGGCGTAGCCGATGGGCAGCGGCGTGTCCTGGTAGGCGCGGTGCTGGAGCTTGTCCGGGACGAACAGGTGTCGAGGAACGGCGAGCACGGCGTCGAGGACGGCCTGGTCAGTCAGGTCGTACTGCTGGCGGATCGCGCGGGCCATGGCCTCGCGTTCCTTCTGTCGCTCGCCGGTGCGAGGTCGGTGCCAGGCGGGCCGGCTGGCCGGGGCCGATGCGGATTCGCCATTGGTGTCGCGGGCACCATTGATCAGCACCAGCCCGCCCGCGGCCGCTGCCAGGACGATCGCCGCCAGCGCGAAACGACGTCCTCGTCGCAGGCAACGCAATAGCGTGGCGGTTGTCATGGGTAACGCTCCCGCTCATGTGAGGGCAGACAGCCCGCGTCCGCGCTAATTCTAGCGCCGCCCAAGCGCGACGTCATCTCCTTGTCCGTCGCAGGGTCAAGGCGGGTCCATTCGCCATCGGCAAGACGACAAGAAAGGCGGACGGGCCCCCTGGCTAGGGACCTCGCCGCCGGGTAAGATGAGTCCCAATGGCCGTGCTGGAACTGGATCAACTCGTGCTGCGATACTGCCGGCAGGTGATCATGCTGGCGATGGACCACATCCGCAGCCGGATGCGCGAGGAGAACCTGCCCGCCCTGAGGAAGTGCGTTGATCAGCCGCACGTGCAGAAGTCGCAGCAGAACCTGACCAAGGCGATCGACCAGGAGGCCGAGGACCTGATCCTCGAGAACCTCCAGTGCAAATTTGCCAAGCTGCCCGGGGTCAAGACGTACACGGTGTTCTCGGAAGAACTGGGCATTCAGACGTTCCCGGAGGGGGCAGCCGAGGCCGACGCGGACCTGGTGGTGTTCATCGACCCGATCGACGGGACGGAGTTCGTGGAGGCGTTGCAGGGCGGATGGTCGCTGATCGCGGTATATGACCGGCGGCAGGGGGACGTGATCGCCGCGGTAGCGGGCGACATCTTCCTGGACCGCTTGTACTGGGCATCGGCCGGCGGCTACCCCGAATGCCTGGACTTCATCACGCACTCGTGGTTCCGCCTGGACGGCGGGAAGGCGCCCAAGGCCAGCTTGGCCGGGGCGCGGGTCAACGTGCTGACGACGAAGGTGGACCGTTACCGGGCGCTGTCGGAGCAGACCGAGTTGATGGACGCCATCCGCGAAGCCGACGGGCGGGTCAATCTGTCGTGGGGGTCCAACACGATCATCCAGGTCGCGGCCGGCTACGCCGACGTGGCCATCGAGTTTGCCAAGGGTTTCGCCACCTATGACATCCTGGCCGGGTTCTACATCGGCCTGAAGACCGGGTTGACGATCCTGGACCTGGATGGGCGGCCGATCACGACGGCCCTGGACATCGACGACATCTTCGCAGGCTATCGCCACGACTCGCGCCACCCGCGGCGCACGCCGTTTGTGGCCGCCAAGAACCCTGCGTTGGCCCAGCAGGTGGTCCGCCTGTTGCGGCGGGGGTAGCGGCGGTGAGAGGAGAGCCCCCTGGACGATTCGGCGCCCCCGGTCTATAATCAGGGCAAAGACGGGCGGTTCGGCCGCTCAAGCGAGGTTGTTGCTGTCACGTAAGGAAAAGGAGACGACACATGGCAACCAGGCTTCATGTGGTTGGGATTGCGCTGGTGGTATTGGCGCTGAGCGTGTCGGCGCGCGGGGACTTCCTGTACACCGACGATTTCACCGCGCCGGACGGCACGCCGGTAGAGACGTACGGCGGATACACGCGGACCGGCGGCGGTTCGCCGAACGTCACCGCGGAGATCCTGGGCGGGCGGCTTCGCCTGCACTCGTCCACCACCACGGGGCAGAACGGCGTGACGTCGGACGCGCTGATGACGTGGGGCGCGGGCAGCTTCGTCAAGGCCAACGTGTGGTATAGCTGGCCCACCGGCGGCGGGATTGACAACGGCTTCGTCAAGCTGGGCGGCAACATCGCCTTTCGGGCGTCCGGCAACCGGGTCGGCTTCTGGGACAGCTCGTGGAATACGGGCGGCTCGGACCAGGTTAGCGCGAACAACCCTGATGGCCGGCACATCGCCGTTCTCTATGTCGGCGGGTCTGGCGACGGTCGTACCGCCCACGTCTTCGTGGATAAGCAGTACAACGTCTCGTTCACCGACGACCTGGACAACACCGGTCAGCAAGTGGGCGCCACAGGCAACGCCGCGCACATGCGGATCCAGACGGGCAAGAACAACTCGAGCGTGTATGCGGAGTACGACAATCTGGCCGCCTTCCAACTCACCAATAATGGCGCCGGCGCGGCCGCCGCGTACAAGGCAGAGCGCCCGCTGGCGTTTTCGGAGACGTTCGGCGGCGGGGCGGTGGGAACCTGGACGCTGTCGGAGAGCACGCCCGGCCGGTTCGCCGTCTCGACCGGCGACGCAGTCCGCCTGTCGGTGGCCGACGCGTCGGGCACGCCCTGGGCCCGCTATACCCTGGACCTGGGCGATTTCGTGGACTTCGGCGGGGGCCTGGGCGTGGGCGACTACCTGCAGATCGACCTCAAGCGCGAGCAGGCCAGCGGGTACATCGGGGTGTGGACGGACCTGATGAACTCGAACGTCCGCTTGTCCGGCGCGGCCAGCGGGCCCCTGGGAATCTGGGGCGACCGGTTCGGCACGGACCAGGGCAGCACGTGGAACACGATCAGCCCCGCGGGCGTAAGCTTCGACATTTCCGACTGGGTGACGCTGGGCATGCGGCTGGACTACGCCGACGGCGAGATAGCGGTAATGAGCTATTACATCGACGACGAGTACGCCGGCTCGTGGCTGTTCGACACGGACATGACGCGGTTCACGCAGTTCGCCTTGTTCGGCCAGACCGACCAGAACAACAGCGGCTTCCTCTTCGACAACCTGGAGATCTACGCCCAGACGCCCGAGCCGGCCAGTCTGGGTTTGTTGCTGCTCGGCGCCGCCGGGATCGGCCGCTACGTCCGACGCCGGCGCGAGTAAGCCGAGAAGGGGTGGGGGACTGTTTCGCGTCCACTTTGGCGGGAACGGGGGCAGCCGCCTGTGCGGTGGTGGTTCGTGCCGTTCGTGAGGGACGGGCGACCCTGGCCAAGGCGATGCTGCTTGGCTAAGATAACGGCCGCCCGCTCGGCGATGAACGGTTCCCGGGCACGCAGGAAGAACAACTCGCGTGAAGACTCCTGTCCGACCAGGCCGATCGTCCCCGAAGGAGAAGAGAAGACATGGTGTCTCCGATCACAAACTTGCGGGCATTGGAGGGCCAGCCCGAAGTGAGGCGACATGAACAGAAGCGAGTGTCGCTGGGGCCTGATCTTCGAGCTGCGCCCGGCGGGCCGATCGCAGCCCAACGGCATGGTCGAATTCGAAAGCGGCAGGAGACAGATATGACGAACCGTACGAGCAAGTCCGCAGTCGCCTCCGGAGAACGGCCATGACAAGTGTGCGGCGGATCGGTCTTCTGGCGGCAGTGCTGGCGACCCTGGCGTCCGGTTGCACTGATCGTGACCTGACCGGGCGCCTCGCTGCGGACGTGCACATGCCCGAGCGCCCGGTGCTGATGATCTTCTGCGACGGCGTGCAGAAGGCCCGGTTCGACCAGTTGCTCCAAGCGGGCAAGCTCCCCAACATCCAGCACTACCTGGTGAACGGCGGCGTCGAGGTACGCCGCGCCACCACGATCATGCCGTCGATCACCTATGCCGTTACCGCCACGTTGCTCACCGGGCGCACCCCCGGCCATCACGGTATCGTGGACAACGCCTACTTTGACCGCTACAAGCTGACCTACCGCGACTTCGAGTCGGTCCACAACTACACCCACGTTGTCGACGACTTCCAGGACCGCACCATCTACGAGATGGCGCCGGACCGCTACGGCGCCTCCATCCTGCTGCCCAACGACCGCGGGGCCCGGCGCAGCTTCAACAATGTCATCAAAGTCGGTGCGGCCTGGTTCCTGGGACTGATGGGCGCGGTCGACAGCCTGACCACCATGCGCATGGAACAACTGGTGCGCGAGGCCAACCGGTGCGGACGTTGGCCGGACTTCATTCTGGCTTACTACCCGTCGGCCGACGAAGTGGCCCACCGGTGCGGCGCCGACTCGGAGGCCTACGGGGACATCCTCGTCCATCACGACTTCGAGGTGGGGCGCCTCATGAGGTTCCTCGAAGAGAACGGCCTGCTGGAGAAATACGCCGTCGTCTGGGTCACCGACCACGGCCACACGGTCTGCCGCCGCGGCATCCAGGCGGGGCGCCTGTTTCGAGACCACCTGGGCATTGCCTGCGTCGACAGCCCGTACGACGAGGACGACTCTCGCGACGCCGGACGGATCGAGTACTTCCTGCGCTTGCGCTACGTCATGACGCCCTATGACAGGGACACGCGCCGCTACGCCGACCGTGTCTGCTTCTTTCGAGACAAACGTTGCGTGGTGGTGCCCGGAGGGAAACGCAAGATATCGGTCCATCTGCGCATCGGCCAAGACGACTGGTCCAAGAGGCCGACATACGAGCAGATTCAATCGTTCCACGCCCCCGCGGGGAGACGCTTCTCCGACCGCCTGCTGGCGGAAGAATCCATCGGCCTGGTCATGATCCGCGACGGCCATGACATCGTTCACGTGTTTGGCAAGGACGGTCACGGCACAATCAGCCGCACTCGGAGCCATGGCCGAGCCGCGTATGCCTACCGCATCGTCGAGGGCGCCGACCCGTTTCGCTATGCCGACCATCCTCCAGCCGCCCGCCTCGTAGGAAGCGGCCCGCATTCAGGCCAAGCCTGGCAGGAGGCCACCTACGAGACGTTCTACCCCGACGTGATCGGCCAGACAGTCGAGATGTTCGAATACTTTCGCACGGGTGACGTGGTCCTGCTGGCCGCACCCGACTGGTGTTTTGACCCCTCCCGCGCGGGTCACCACGGCAGCATCGAGGCGAGCGACATGCGGATCCCCATGTTCTTCCGCGGTCCCGGCCTTCCTCGCGGCGCCTGGATCGGCACGGCCCGGGCCCTTGACGTCGCTCCGACGGTCCTGTCCCTGATGGGCGTCGTTCCTTCGCCCGCAAACGGTCCTCTGGACGGCCTGGACCTGCTGCCGCAACTCCGCTGTGCCGCGGCCTCGAAGGTCACGTCCCAGCCGGCAGCCCCGCCGCCTTGACGGCGCCGACGGGCGGCGATCCGCCGTTCACTCGATGGCGTAGATGGACGCCATCGGCCACTGTCCGGCCGGAAGGGTCGTGGCGGCGGTAGTGGGCATCTTGTTCTGGGGTGTCTGGATGACGTGGCTGTGGAGCTTGAGGCCGTGCTGGGCCAGGCGATCGAGGATATCCAGGCTGGGCGGCTGATTGGAACGACTGCGGCGAACGGCATCGGCGCTGAGGGAGGCGGGGTAGCCGTAGGTATGGGCCAGGCGGAGGATTTCGGGCCAGGCGACGTAGATGTGCGTAATGCCTCGCCCGCGCAACTCGCGGAGAAGGTCCTCATCGGACCGATTCTGGCGAAGAAGGCGTTCGAGCGGGTGCTCGTCGAAGGCGGTGGCGTAGACCGTGTTAGGGGGGAAGTAGAAACCGCGGGCCTCGCCAATCAGCAGCAAGCGGCTGCGGGGCGGCAGCTTGTGGGCGTAGGCGAAGGGAGGCATCTCTTGGGCGATGGTGTCCCCGTCGGCGGTCATTCCATGGCGAGGGGCCAGCGGCGAATCGCCAGGGCCCATGGGGTCAATACGGGCGAACAGGACGGCCGACGTGAGCAGGCCGGTAAGGGCGGTCAGCAGGAGCAGTGCCCAGGTCAGGCCCGCCGACCAGGGTGAGAGACCCGGTTGGTCGCCGCGGATGCGGGCGAGGAAGCCCGCGGCCAGCAGGACCAGCGGCCCGGCGGCCGGGGCGAGGAACCGCGTGGGCATGCCGTGGGTAAGGGACGTCCAGACCACAAGCTGAAGCGCCAGCACGAGAGCCAGGGCGAGGTCCCATGCGTTGTCCCAGGGGTCGGGGGTGGTCTGGGTCCGTCCTCGCATAGCGATGGCAGCCAAGGCGCCCATGATGGCCAGCAACACCAGTGGCGAGAGGCGCAGTCCGTGGATGTACCCCGGTGCGCCGAGCAGTTCGGCGGCGGCGAAATGACGATAGAACAGGGTCGCCCGCGCGGGAAGGCCTTTGGGCGGCTCGTAGCCCGGTGGAGGCGGGACGGGCGGCTCAAAGGTCGGTCCGTGCCCTGCCAGCCAGCGGGCCTGCGACTGCTCATCCCAGTGTCCGCGGCCCAACAGTGTCGTGGCCAGCGGAAAGACCGGGTTGCCCGTGTAGACGGTGTTTCGCGCCAGCCACGGGGCCAGCAGCAGCAGGCACATCGTGCCCGACAGCACCACGTGATAGGCAGCCTGACGGCGAACGAGCAGCCCTGCCGTCAGCATGGCGGCCAGTACCGGCCCGGCCGACAGGCCGACACTCAGGTACTTTGCTCCGCATGCCCCGCCAAGCATGAGTCCGATCGCCAGGGCCTCGCCCAGCCCACGGTCTCCGCGGCCCGCTTCCCCGGCCGTAGTCTTCAACCACTGCCGCAACCACAACAGCGCCAGCAGCGTGTAGAACACCTGGGCCAGTTCGACCATGGCCAGCCAGCTCATGTTGATCGCCAACGGCAGGCAAGCCAGCAACACCGCCGCGAGCCGCCCGCGAAGCCGTCCGCCGCCCAGCGATGCCGCCGCCCATACGGCGCCGGCCCCGAACAGCCCATGGAGAAACACGGCCACGTACATGCCTTCATACGCCCCCCCGCGAAGAACCATGCCCAGCAGGGACAGCATCTCCACGCCCAGGGGGTAGAAACCGTACACGTTGTGCGGCGTGGCGTGGACGGCTTGGTCGGCCAGGAACTCACGGGGCACTTGCAGGTGGTACTCAAGGACATCGTAGTTGTCGGGGGTCTGGAGGATGCCCGGCGGGCGGATAGCTCCGGCCAGCCACAGACCCGCCGCCAATGCCGCCAACACCCACACCAGCTCGCGCGCCGGCACGCGCGAGGGCAGGCGGATCTGCTGGACCGGCTTGTGCAGATACCACCCCGCTATGGCCACCCCGCCGACCACCAGCGGCCACCAGAGGTACGCCTTGAGCAGATCATACGAAAGCGAACCCACCGCCAGAACCAGGATACCGATGAACCACAGGCCCAGGCCGCAGGCCGTCGCCATCCGAAGGGCCAGCGGAGATGCCGACTCGCCCGGGCCCGGCTCCGACGCACCCGGACGCCAGCCACCCAGCAGCCTTACGACGGGCCACCCCAGCCCGCCCGCGGCCAGAACGATCACCGCCGCCAGTCCGCCCTCGGTCAGCACCAGCAGCAGGTTCGAGACGACGAACAGTCCCTTCTCCGAGTACCAGTAGAACACCCCCAGGCCCCCGGCGACGCAAAGCCCCACCACCAGGGCCAGCGGGACGCTCCACTGCCGGGGCGCCTCGTGTCCCGATCGGGCATTGCCCTTCCGCTCGCCTGGTTGGGGTCTCTCCGTTTCGGATTTGTTCGCCTTCATTGCCGCATTATCCCCGCCGTGACGCGGGCGTCAAGTGAGGGTGCAGACCGCCGAGAATCCTGGGAAGGCGCGGCTGTCGAGGCGCCGCTGACGGCGTGTCCGCGGAAACATGCGGCGGGGCGGTCCGTGCGATCATGCTCGATGCGGTTCGAGCGGCCCGCCAGCCGGTGGGATTGCGGGCCCCATCCCGAGCATCGCAAAGGGTGAAGGGCAGCCGATTCGAGGTCATTCTCGCGGAGGATCGTCCGCAGGTCCACCCGCTCCTTGACGTCACACCAGTGGGTTTCCACCTGGACGGCGGTGAACTTGTCGACTACCTCGTCGCAGATGGTCTGGGCATGGGGATGCTTGTTGCGGTTGCGGGGGGTGACGACCGCAAGGGACTGGCCCCTTTCCGGCATGTCCAATTAGAGCTTCTCCGCCATCGTCTTGGCCAGGGTCAGCAGTTCCGTATCCTCGCAGGTACCGCCCGCCTGGCCCTCGATGGCCCCGCTCTGCACGGCGCGCGGTACATGGCGACCCCTTTCAAGAAGGAGGGCATCTACTCAACGATCAGCCCGCACTGACGCTCGCACACCGACAATGAGAAAGGCTGGGACCTGGGCTTCGGGAGGGCGGCCTGGCCGGGCTGGCGTTCTTCTACGAGCCCGTCCGGCAGAGGTACAAGCAGTGGCTGAAGCGTCTCCATCCCGAGGTCAACCCGCACACGGGGCAAGTCTCGAGACGCCTTGCTGCTTTTACGCTAAAGGGGATGCCGCGCCCAACCGAAGAGTACCAAGGCAGAAGAGAGTCGTTTTCATGGGCCCGGTCATTTCCGGAATCGTACGGTGCGAACATGGCTGCAACTGAATTCTCTACAGAGTTGGCGCGAATCGTGGTGATCGTCACCGCCGCCGTGGCGGCTGGACCCCTGGTGCGGCGTTCGACCAATAAGCGGTCGACGTGGCTGGCCATCGTCTTCGGCATTGGCCTGGCGCTGGTGCCCAGCGCGGTGAACCTGCTGCAGACGTCGGGTCTGTGGAAGCCGACGCCGCACTTCGCCGTGCTCAGTCGCCTGGACGCGCTGGGCTTCGCCCTCATCCTGTTCGGCGTGGCCATGAGCCTGCGGGCGGCCTCGCGGAGCGGAGAGGAGTTGCGCAAGCAGAACGCCGTCTTGCAGCAGGAGGCCTCCACCGATTACCTGACGGGTCTGCTCAACCGTCGCCAGGTAGGCCTGCTGCTGGACTATGGCGCCGCCCGCGCCCGTCGCAGCGGCGACGCGTTGGGCTTCATCATGATCGACCTGGACCACTTCAAGAACGTCAACGATACTTGGGGCCACCAGGCCGGCGACGCCGTCCTGGTTCACGTGGCCCGGCTGCTCCAACGCCGCATGCGCGCCAGCGACATGATCGCCCGCTACGGCGGGGAGGAGTTCCTGGTGGTCCTGTCCGACCCCAACCCCGATGGCATCGTCACCATCGCCGATGACCTCCGCCGCCTCGTCGAGCAGAACTCCGCCGAGTTCGGCGGCCAGTCCATTCCGATCACCGCCAGCTTCGGGGTGTCCGTCAGCCTGGTGAACACCGAGGAGGCGGTGCAGGAGTCGATCGGCAGAGCCGATGCCGCCCTCTACGCCGCCAAGGCCATGGGCCGAAACCGCGTGGTGGGCTGGGATCAGGCCTTCCATGAGGGCGACGATGCGGTCCGCGACCACATCAAGACAGCCGACGTCGCATCGGCGCCGACCTTCAAGATCGCCTGACCCCGCCGCCGAAGCCGTTGCTGCGATGACATGCCGAAACGGGCGGACCCCCAAGGGTCCGCCCGTTGTCGTTGAAGCCGCGGTTGCTCGGCCTGCGTTCCCCCACCTGTGGCGCTGCCTTGCCCGCTGATGCGGGGCCGGGTATAGTGCGGCCGGCGCGTCTGCCGAAGCGAACGGGCTTCTCTACCGTGCGGGAGGCGGTGCAGTGGTTCAAAGCATTGGCAACTTGCGGGCGGCGGCTCTGCCGATAGCGGTGGCTTTGCTGACAGTCGCATCTTGCCGCGGTGCGGCAGCGGAATTGCCGGCCAACAAATGGACGCAGATTGACCAGGAGAAGTCCGGCAATCGCATTGGCGCGCGGGTGGTCTGGCTGGAGAAGGAGAAAAAGCTCGTCGTCTCCGGGGGGCTGGACGGCAAATCGTATCGCGAGCCGAAGCGGCCTGACCGTATGGTATTCGACCTGGCCCGCCGGGAGTGGTCCCCCTACGCGGGCGAGCCCGCCTTGCCCGAGCCGCCTGCCATATTGGTGCTCAAGGATCGTTCGGGCCGGCTGACGCTGTCGGTGGAACTCCCGGAGGAACTGAGGGCGCAAGCGGGCGAGCGCACGCCCGAGAACTCACCGCTGGAAGGCGAGTCGAGCATCTTCCCCGCGGGGCTGACTGGGCACCTGTGTTTTCTGGATCCGGTCAATCGCGAGGTCCACCTGGTGGGTGGTTCGGCGCCGGGCTTCAAGGAAGGGCACATCGGCAACTGGGTGTATTCGCTGGCTCACAATCGCTGGGGGCGTTCGGAGGCGGGCACGGCCGCGGGGCGGGCGCTGCGGGGGGAACTCCAAACCCTTCATCTGGCCCAGAAGGACCTGGTGGCGGCGGCGAGAAACGTGTTCTATTCGGGCCTGCCGGCTGAACGGGAGGCGGCGGCCGTCCGCTCAGTGCTGGCAGCCGCCCAGACGGACCTGGCCAAGCGCGTCGAGACAGTTGCGGAGAAACGGAGGATCGAAGGCGAGCGAGCGGGCATAGCCGCCGACAGTCTCCAGGTCGCCATGTGCCTCTGCGCGGGCGCTTACGAGGGGGCGTCGGCTGCTTCGCGCGGCTGGTCGTCCGGCACGTTGAACGCCGCCCTGATCGCTCAGGCGGAGTCGGCGTCGTGGCGACTTGACGAAGCCGCCGACGCGCTGGCTGCCGAACCCACGCCCCGCCGCGACGCAAGCGGGCTTTACGACCCGCACCATCGTCAATACGTGCTTTTCGGTGGCGACCACGGTGACTACCTGCTTGGCGACACGTGGATCTACGACTGTTCCAAACGGGCGTGGCGGCGGATGTGGCCGAAGGTCTCGCCCCCGGGTCGGTGCGACGTCCAGACGTTCTACCTGCCCGCGGCGAAGAAGATTGCCTTCGTCGCCGGAACGACCTACCCGACGAAGATGATCTACCAGCGTCTCAGCCAGAAGATACCGCCGGAAGTCTGGCTGTACGATCCGGCCGCCAACGAGTGGACCTTCCTGGTCCGTCCGGGCGAGGAGGCCACGAAGAAGTCGCGCGACGGCTTGCCGCTGCTGGTGACCAATAATCCCATGGTCCTCGTAGACGGAGATGTCCTGCTGTGCCCGGCGGTGGGGGGAAACAACTATCACTCGTACATGGTCAGCAGCACGTGGATGCTCCGCCTGGACGCGTCGAAAGCTGACCCCGTCCTGACGGCCGAGTTCAACGTGACGGGCGTGGCCCGGCTGTATCGCTCACAGCGGGCGGCCGCGTACGACCCGCAGTGGTATGACGCCGCGCCGCGCGGCGACCCGGCTGCCACGGAGAAGCTGATCGCCCAGATGCCCGTCAACCAGTGGATCGCCGTGCCGCAGTCGCCGCGGCCTTGCCCGGAACGGTCGTGGGGTACGTCCGTCTACGATCCGGAAGGCGACCAGGTGCTCGTCTGGTCGGGCGGACATTGCGCGGACCCCGCCGACATCGTCCACCACTACCATCCGGGCGTCAACCGCTGGAGTATCCCGTACGTCGCCGGCGGGGGCGTGCGGGGCAACCAGTTGACCGGGCGGCCGGACTGCTTCAATCACACATATCACAACTTCGCATACGATCCGGTCTCGCGCAGAATGATCGCGGCCCACCGCAGCGGCACGCACGTGTACGATCCGGCCCGGCGGGACTGGACGGACTTCACGTGCGAGCAACTCTTTCCGTACAACCTCTACAGCGCCAAGTGCGCCAGCACGCCGCGCGGCGTGGTGGCCTGGGCGGGGGCTGTCAGCGGCGGACCCGCCAGGGTGCACTTCCAACTCTTCGACGCTGCCACCCTGAAATGGACGCCGCTGGCCGTGCAGGGCAAGGTCCCCAGCGACGTCCACGGCGACGAGGCCGGCCTGTGCTGGGACCCGCAACGAAAACGCCTCTACCTCTTCGCCGCCAGGGCATACCAGAAGGCCGACGGGCGCGTCCACCGCTACGATTTCGAGACCGGACGGATGGACGTGCTGGATCCGGCCGGGCGGGAGGCGATCGGCGATCAATTCTGGAAGTACCGCGAGACGCTCTACCTTCCGCAGGTCGAGTTGATCCTTTTCGGTATGGGGTGGGTTGAAGGCCGGCAGGTCGCGTACGATCCCGTTCGCAACCGCTGGCTCCTGACTGTGCTGGAACGGACCAGCCGGGCCGCGGCGTATGACGCGGGCAGCGGCCGGTGGACCTTCGCTCCGCCCAAGAAGGACGACAAGGTCGGCAGCGTGACCTTCTCGCCCGTGCTGGACACCCGGCGCAACGTGCTCTGGGCCCCGTCAGACTACAAGGCCATGTATGTGCTGAAGATCGATCCGAAGACATTCGTGGAACCGGACCATCGACCATGAACACCCTTACGATCCCCAAGACGTGCCGAGTCATTCTGGCTGCGTGCGGCCTGGCCTTCTGGGCCTCGCTTGTCGGAGCCCAGGACATTTCGTATTCGCCGCGGATAGAGTCGGTTGTTCCTCTGCCCGCCCAGCCGCAGCAGGACGACAAGGCGACCATCTGGTACGACGACTTCGACGCGGGCGAGAAGTCCTACACCGAGTCCTCGGGCGGTCTGGACGACAAGGTAGCGTTCGGCAGCTCGGGCAAGAGCATGCTGTGCCTGTATGAGCAGGGCCAGCGGGGCAAGGGCAACCGCAAGGTGTTCTTCGGCGACAGCCCGACCGGGCGAGTCATCCGCAAGGGCGAGACGTTCGACCAGGTCTACTGGCGGATCTACGTTCGCCACCAGGCGGGCTGGACCGGCGGCGGGCCCGACAAGATGAGCCGGGCCACTTCAATCGTCTCGGGCAAATGGAACCAGGCGATGATCGCCCACGTCTGGGGCGGAGGCGAGAGCCTCACGCTCGACCCGGCCAGCGGCGTACGCGGCGGGCGCATCGTCACCACACGCTACAACGACTTCGCCAACCTCCGCTGGCTGGGCAACAAGCCGGGGGCGACTTTCCCCATTCACGGCGCCGCCGAAGCCGGCTGGTGGGTCTGCGTCGAGAGCCTGGCCACGCTCAACACCCCGGGCAAGAAGGACGGACTCAACCAACTCTGGATCGACGGCCGTCTGGAGGCCGAGCGAAAGAACCTCGATTGGCGCGGGACCTACGCGGGCCACGGGATCAACGCCGTCTTCCTGGAGGCGTATTGGAACAAGGGTTCTCCCGTTACGCAGAGCCGCTGGTACGACAACTTCGTGATCTCCACCAGGCCCATCGGCCCCATGGTGTGCCCCCGCCAGCCGACGCTGATCAAGACGGCCTGGCGCGGCGCGGGCCCGGCGGGCAAATGGCAGGCGGAACTTTCCGCCGATGCCGCCGATCAGCCGGTCGTCTGGCAGTCGCAGGAGTTGACCGAAGGCGAGCGGCTGACGGTGTCGGCACGGACGGGCCGGTTCGTCGGGCCGCTGGCCGGGCAGGACAGACTGGCCGCCGGCGCTCGCTACTACTGCCGCGTCCGCCAGAAGGACCCGGGCGGCACATGGTCCGCCTGGAGCCGTTGGCACCAGTGTTTCGCGACCCAACCCTGACTGATTTCCCGCGCCGATCCACCCGCCGCTCGTTTCTCGACGGCACAGACAGCAACTGAAGGAGAACCCGGGTTGAGTTTGATCCGACGATCATATTGCGCCATCTTGTGCCTGACGTGGATGGTCCTTCCTGTTGGAGTGGCGGCGGCTGCGGAGACGGTGCGCGTGGACGCGTCGTCCGGCGCGCCGCGGCTGATGGTGGACGGCAAGCCCGTGCGGGCGCGGATGTTCTGGGGGGCGCCCGGGGTCCAGCCGATTCGCATCGGTCCGACGGGACGGCCGTTCACCTTCGAGTTCACGCCGCACCAGGACGAGCCGGGTCACGCCACGATGCATTTTCGCTTCGGGCGTTCCAGCGGCCAAATCTGGCTCGACGACATTCGCGTGACGGACCTGAAAAGCGACCGGGACGTGCTGGCCGCCGGTTTTGAGGACGGCCAGGCGGGCTTTCATTGCGACTGGCACATCTGGCCCGTGGGCAAGGCCAACACCGTGGGAACGGTCCGGGTGGAGGCCGGCGTCGGCCAGGGCGGATCGTCCGGCCTGCACGTGACGCTCTCCGATCCGCCCGCGGGCACGACCTGGCCCGACTTTCACATCTACAGTCAGCCGAACTTGGCCCTCCGGTCGGGCCGCCGCTATCGCGTGAGCATGTACGTCCGCTCCAGTGCCGCCCGCGAGATGACGGTCGCCTTCTACCGTCCAGGGCAGCCCTACGTCTTCCTGGGCGGCCCGTCCGATCCGTTCCAGTCGCAGATCAAGCTGGCGGCTGGGGCGGGAGTGGACTTCGTCAGCTTCCCCCTCCACATGCCCTGGCCCGAACCGCCTCGGGAGGCGGACTGGTCGGTTTGCGACGCCCAGTGTCGCGCGGTGCTGGCGGCCAACCCGCGGGCCCTGTTGTTGCCGCGAATCGGCGTCGAGCCGCCCGAGTGGTGGTATCGGGCCCACGACGAGGACCGCATGGTCTACGACCAGCCCTCGCCCAAGCGTCGCAGCATGGTGGTGGCCTCACCCGCGTATCGGCGCGATGCAGCCGAGCGACTTGGGGCCCTCGTCCGACACCTGGAAGAGGTCTTCGGTCCCCGGATGGCCGGCTATCATCCTGTCGCCCAGAACACCGGCGAATGGTTCTACCAGGAGACATGGGGGCCGGCTCTGAACGGCTACTCCGAGGGCAACCTGCGAGCCTGGCGCCAGTGGCTGCGGCAGCGATATCGCGACGACGCCGCACTCCGTGCCGCCTGGGGCGATCAGCGGGCGAGCCTGGCGGAGGCGGCTGTGCCCTCGTCCGTCCAGCGACGTTCCGCGCCCGCGGGCATGCTGCGCGATCCGGCCCGCGAGCGGAGCGTCATCGACTTCACGCTCTTTCAGCAGGAGGCGATGGCCGACTGTGTCTGCCACCTGGCCGGAGCGGTCCGTCGGGCCAGCGGCGGGCGCAAGCTGGTGGTGTTCTTCTACGGATACGTCTTCGAGTTCGCCGCGGTCGCCAACGGGCCGGCTACCTCGGGCCACTATGCCCTTCGTCGCGTGCTGGACTGCCCGGACATCGACGTGTTGTGTTCACCGATCTCGTACTTCGATCGCGGGGCGGGCCACTCGGGCCCGGCCATGACGGCGGCTGAAAGCATCGCGATGGCGGGCAAGATGTGGCTGGTCGAGGACGACACGAGGACGTATCTGGGCACGGGGCGCGCGCCCGGCTGGCAGGACGGGCTGGACACGCTGGAGGCGACCAACCACGTGCTGCTCCGCAACACCGCCCAGTGCGGCCTGCGCAACTTCGCCACCTGGTGGATGGACCTCGGCGCGACCGGCTGGTTCAACGACGAGCGGATGTGGGAGCGGATGAAGCGTCTCGAAACGCTGGACGGGCCGCTGCTGGCGTCGCCGCGGCCTTATCGGCCCGAGGTGGCGGCGGTGATCGACGAGGCGGCGATGATCCGCGTGGCCTACCACGGGCACGTCCTGACCCGCCCCGGCGTCTACGAGGTCCGCCGCGGCCTGGGACGAATGGGGGCGCCCTATGGGCAGTATCTTCAGGACGACGTAGCCGCCGGCCGAGTGAAGGCGAAACTGTACGTATTCCTGACGCCCTGGTTGCTCTCGCCCGCCCAGCGTCGGGCCCTGCTGGCGGCCACGCGGGACGGCCTGCGGCTGTGGTGCTACGCGCCGGGCTGCCAGGAAGAGGCCGGCTGCTCGCCGGGAGCCATGCAGGAACTGACGGGTTTGGCCATGAAGAAGCTCTCGGGCGTGAAGGCGACCGCCCAGCCGACCGAACGGGGAAAGGAACTGGGCCTTCGTGCGCCGCTGGGGATAGACCAGATGATCGAGCCGCTGTTCGCCGTCGCCGACGCCAAGGGCGACGAAGTGCTGGCTACGTACGCGGACGGCTCCGCCGCCGTCGTGCTGCGCCAGACGCCGCACGGGACTTCGCTCTTTGCGGGCCCGCCGGGACTCAGCAGCGATCTGCTGCGTCTGGCCGCCCGCCGAGCCGGCGTGCATCTCTACGCGCAGACGGACTGCAACGTTTACGCGAACGGCCCCTGGGTGGCTGTGCACGCCTCCCAGGACGGGCGGGTTGAACTCGACCTGGGGCGGAAGGGGGCGGTTCGCGACGTGCTCACGGGCCGGGTGGCGGGGCAGGGCCCGCGGCTGGACCTGGACCTGGAGCGCGGGCAGACGGTGATTCTGCACGTCCAGGGAGACTGACCGATCGAGGCGGGACCACTCGAGCCTTGACTCTGCCGGGCACGGGGCATATTGTCTCGGCGTTTGACCGACGGAGTCGCCATGAGCGCAAAACCACAGGTATGCATCGTCGGCGGCGGGATGATCACCCAGGTGCAGATCCTGCCCTCGTTCTACCAACTCCAGCGGTTGGGACTGGTCGGCGAGATCCACGTTTGCTCGCTGGACAGCGCGCCGCTGCGCGTGCTGGCCGGGGACGAGCAACTCCTTCGGGCGTTCCCGGAGCAGGGCTTCACCGCCCATCCTCCACTGGAGACCGAGGCCTCGGAGAAGTTCCCTGAGCTGTTTCGCGAGGTCATCGCCTCCCTGCCGCGGCACAGCATTGTCGTGGTGGCCATGCCCGATCACCTGCACCACATGGTCATCGACGAGGCGATCCGGCGCGACCAGCACATCTGCTGCGTCAAGCCGCTGGTGCTCACGCACGCCCAGGCGGTGGAGATCGAGCGCAAGGCGTACGAGCGGGGGCTGGTGGTCGGCATCGAGTACCACAAGCGCCTGGACGACCGGGCGCTGCTGGCCCGGCGCCAGTATCGGGAGGGGCTCTTCGGCGAGTTCAGGATCGGCCACGCGGAGATGAACGAGCCCTACTACTACCGCCGCTCCAATTTCATGAACTGGTGCACGTGCGAGCACTCGGACATGTTCGCGTATGTCGGTTGCCACTATGTCGACCAGCTTCACTTCATCACGGGTCTGCTGCCGACAGCCGTCAGCGTCTACGGCGTGGTGGACGAGTACCCCAACGGCAACAAGGGCTACCTGTGGACCGACGCCCGGGTGATCTGGTCCAACGGCGGGTGTCTGAACGTCACCAACATCATGGGCTATCCGGACAAGGGGCCCGGCGGGAACTTCCAGGGCATCCGTCTGTACTGCGCGGGCAAGGGCAACAGCGGCATGCTCGTCCACAACGACCAATACCGCGGCATAGAGTATTGCTACGTCGCCGACAGTGTGGACGGCAAGTTCTACCACGAGCCCAGCCCCGACTACTTCAAATACGTCGATCTCGGCGGGGTGGGGCTCACGTGCGTCGGCTACGGGTACCGGTCCATCGAGTACATCGTGAGGAGCATCCTCCGCTCCATCGAGGCCTGCGAGGGCCTGGGCGAAGCGGACGCGCTGGCTGCCAGGCAGACGCTGATCCGGCAGTTCGACCAGGAGGGCATCATGGCCACGCCCGCCAACAGCTCTTACAACGAGCTGGTTATGGAGGCCGGCCGGTTGTCGATCCAGGGCGGCGGACGCGAGGTCCAGATCCGCTACGGTGACAACGCGGGCGTGGAGTTCAGGCGGTACTGACAGATGAGGTGACGCTGGTTATGGCGAGAGAATTTCCACTGACACCGCGAGAAGTCTCTCCGGTTTCCACAACGTATCGGGTGCTGAAAGGCCTGCTGCCTGACGAGCGGACCGTCCAGGATATCCAGAGGCTCCGCCAGGCCGAGCCGCAGAGCATGCGCGGGCAGCCGCCGGTCATCTGGGACCGCGCCGAGGGCGTCAGCGTGTACGACGCCCGCGGCAACAAGTGGCTGGACTTCTCGTCGGGCGTGCTGATCACCAATGCCGGGCACGGGCACAGGCACATCGTCGACGCGATCGTCCGCCAGGCGCAGAAGCCGCTGCTGACGACCTATTGCTTCCCGAACCAGCCGCGCGTCGAGCTGGTGCAGAAGCTCGTGTCGCTGGCCCCCAGGTCCCTCAACAAGGTGTTCCTCCTGAGCACCGGGGCCGAGGGCACCGAGTGCGCCTTGAAGCTCCTGCGCACGTACGGTCGCAAGACCGGCGGCGACGCCAAGAGCGTGATCGTGTCGTTCCTGGACTCGTTCCACGGGCGGACGATGGGCGCCCAGCAGATGGGCGGCATGGCCGGGGGCAAGGCGTGGATCAAGAACCACGCCTTGCCCCCGGCAAGGCGTGGTTCTTGATCCACGCCTTGCCCCCGAGATCGTCCACGTTCCGTTCCCCGACGGCTTCCGCACCGAGGACACCAGCTTCGACCTGTTCGAGAGGACCCTGGCGGACTTGGGCGTGGCGCCGGCCAACGTAGCCGGCGTGATGAGCGAGACGTACCAGGGCGTGGGCCCGAGCTTCATGCCCAGGGAGTACGCCCAGGCCCTGAGGGCCTGGTGCGACAGGCACGGTGCGCTGCTGTGCTTTGACGAGGTCCAGGCGGGTTTCGGGCGGTGCGGGACCATGTGGGGGTTCGAACTGTACGGCATCGTGCCCGACCTGTTCTGCATGGGCAAAGGCATCAGTTCCTCTCTGCCCATCAGCGGCGTGATGGGAAGGCAGGACGTGATGGACCTCTACGGGCCCAACGAGATGACCAGCACGCACTCGGGCAACGCCGTGTGCTGCGCCGCGGCCCTGGCCAGCATCGAGGTCATCCTGGGCGAGAAACTCGTCGAAAACGCAGCCTCGCTTGGGCCTGTCCTCCAGCGCGAGCTGGCGTCGATCCGCGGCGAGTTCCCGGCCGTGGTGGGTTTCGCCCCGGCGGAAGGGCTCGTCGGCGGCTTGCTGATGGTCAAGCCCGGCACGAAGGAGCCGAACTACGATCTTGCCTGGGACGTGGTGAACGGGTGTTTCCGACGCGGTCTCTTGCTGTTCGCCCCGGTCGGGGTCGGCGGGGGATGCGTCAAGATCGCCCCGCCCCTTTGCATCAACGAGGAGGCCCTTGTCGAGGGCTGCTCGGTCATTCGCGAGGCCCTGCGGGAGGCCGTGCAATAGCCCGCGTCGGATGACGGACGGGGTCAGGTATCTCCGCCCTCTGTCTCGTCGGCTTCGGTCTGGTTCTTGGCGGCCCGCGCCAAGGCAGCCAGGGCGTTGTCGGCGACTTGAGGAGGTTGCCCATCCTGACGGAACTGGGCGAACTCGTCGTTGGGGGCCTTCGCGGCGGGGTCGGGTAGCGACTGGGCCTCGGCCTGGACAAACTGGGCGGACCGGCCACGCCGGGGGGCGAGGTCAACCACTTCGTCGCTGCCGGTGACGGTCTCCCGAGGCGGACGTTTGAGCGGGGAGAGGGGGCCGGCCTTCTTGCCGGACTTGAACAACCCCGGCACCTTGCCCGCCTGAAGTGCCTTGCCGCTGCGGTTGTTGACGAGGACGGTTTCGGGCGTGACCTGCCCGTCCTTGATGGCCTGGACAATCCCCTTGCCGTCCAGCGGGCCGATCTTCTTGCCTTCGGCGTCGTGGAAACACCAACCCGGCTTGGGTTTGGCCTTGGGCACGAACTTGCTTCGCTCGGCCAGGTCCGCCAGGGCGTCCGACCGCTTCAGGCGGGGGCGCTCGTACTCCAGTGCGAACGTCGGCGGGGGAGGCGGCTCCTCCACCAGGTCCGGTTCGAGGATCTCCTCCTCGGGCGAGCCGACCACCGCTGGCAGCGGCGGCGGGGCGGCGGGCAGGTCCGGTTCGCCCGGCCCCAGGATCTCCACGTCGCCCTCGTCGTCGTCCAGCACTTCCGCCTGGGGAAGCTTGGCGACGAAAACCTGTCCGCAAAGGGTACACCGCACCCGCTTGTGCAGGGCAGTGTTGGGCACTTCCAGTTCGCGGCTACACTTGGTGCAAAAGACCTGCATGACATCGCCTCGTTTAAAGCTTCGGCGCAGTCTACCCCATGGGCGAAATTCGGTCAAGTCTGACGAACGACGCCGTCTGCCAGGCAAGGCAAAGCGCCGGGAAGGCGGCATGGCGATCTCTGTCTTCGCTCTTTGTGGGCTTTGAGGCCTTGCGGGTCCTGGCGACAGGCTTCAGAGTGCCGGTCCGCGGTTAGGCGTCGAGCGGAGCTTCATCTTGAACAGGTTGGCGAAGAGTCGGAACTTGCGGGCGAAGTCGCCGACGAACAGGATATTGTGGTGCCCGGCCACGCTGCACGCGTCGTCGCGGTCGGTGATCTCGAACTCCACGTTGGTGGTGCACCCGCCGGCCGGCGGCATTGGATGGCTCTTGACGACCCGTCCGGCGTAGATGTCCAGGGCCGGGGGCTTGCCGCCGTAGTAGTGGATCGACGTGACGGGGTCGCCTTCCTTGAAGAACACCTGGATGGCGCAACTTCCCTCGTTGGTGTGGGCGAAGCGGCGCAGCAGGTAGGGCAGTTCCGGCCCGTCCGGGCCGTACAGCTTCGGGCTGCACGTGCAGTGCGAACCATAGAAGTGGTTGCGCTCGGTGTCGAAGCAGGGATTGTGCTGGAAGCCCGCCCGGGCGGTCAGCAACTGGCCGATCATCTGCCCGTACATGGCCGGGAAGTCGTTCTCGCAGGTGGCGGGGATGAGCTGCCCGTTGAGCATGGCGAAACTCATGCAGGGCTTGAGCATGCCGCGGCGCAGGCAGTTCATGGTGAGCCCGTCGGCGTCATGTTCGGCCAGAAGGCCCGTCAGGGCCAGGTGGGCCCGGGCGGCGTTCTCCAGCGACTCCTGCGTGATCTTCCGGCGCTCGGTCGCGTTGGCGGTGATGGCGGCGATGAACGCCTTGGCCCGGTCGTCGATGTCGGTCTTGGCGAAGGCCTCGGCGTAGAGCTTGAACGGCAGGACCCGGACCGTCGTGCCCAGGAACTGCTCGACGCCCTCGCGGACGGCCGGCGCCTCGGTGATGCTCAGCAGGCGGCTCTGGGCCATCCGCTTGCGGGCGTGGATCATCCGCAGGCCATACTCCACCGCTTCCAGGTTCTCCAGCGACTGGATGAAGTACAGCCCTGGCCTGCGGTAGGAGGCCACCGAGCCGTGCGTCACGCCCAGCGGGATGTAGTACACCACGGGGATGCCGGCTTTCTCGGCTGACGCGACCAGCACATCGGCGACCTTGCGGGTGTAGTTGTGCATCAGGATCACCAGCAGGCCGTCGGCCTTGGCGTCGACGACTTCCGCGGCCTTGGCCTGGGCCTCCTCGGCCGAGGTGATGGGCGCCTCGTCGATCGTCAGCTTGAGGGCGTACTTCTTCTCGATCTCCCGAAGGCTGGCGGTGTACTGCTTCTGGCGGCCCTCCGCGTCGAAATCGTTGCCCGGCCAACTCCACCAGCCGTCGGGATCGTCGGCGATCCGCTTGGAGGGGACATAGGCAAACACGACGCGCACGGAGGCTGGCTGCCGGTCGGCAGGTTTGGTCTGGGCGGAATCGGCCGCCACCGCCTCCAGCCCGCTCAATGCCAAGGCCGCCCCCGCACCGCCGGCCCCGGCCAGGAAGGCCCGCCGCGTGCAGCCGCACGAACAGGACGACGAGACTGGATCGCTCATTCGCATCTCCTTGTGCCAGGGTGAAACATGTTTGCGTGTATTAACGCACCGGCCTGCCGCGTATCGTAGGGTCCTTATAAGGAGAGTGCAAGGGATCCGGCCTCATCCGCCAGGCGCCCGTAACGGTTGGCGGACCGTGCGCCACTATCCTGGTGAAAGGCGAACGACCATGCTGGCCCAGCGAGTGAACATTCCGATGCCGAACGCAGGGCAGGGAGATCAGGCGAACGAGGCCTACGTGTACCTGTTCGACCTGGCGTCGCAGCATGGCGGCCAGCCCACGGACCGGATGCTGGAGACGATTCTCCGCAACCACGCGCTGGGTTGGACGGCGTTCCTGGTCGAAGACCCCAGCACGCAGTGCGGCATGCTCTGGCTCACCGCCCGCCGTTGACCCGGCGCCGCCACGCCGACGGGGGGCGACCAGGGCCGACGCGCGAACTGGGCAAACCTTCCCACTCTCACGCCCTTCTCATCACTCCCGCCCAAGAATGCCATGGGGAAGGGAGAATACCGATGGTACAATGTCCGTCACAGGAGACGGCAATGCGCGTGCTGCTGATCGAGGACTATCCTCCGTTGCAGAAGGCCCTGGCCCGGGGGCTGCGGGAGGAAGGCTTTGCCGTTGACGCCACCGGCGACGGCAACGAAGGGCTCTGGTACGCCACCGGAAACGACTACGACGTCATCGTCCTGGACCTCATGCTGCCGGGCTTGGACGGGCTGAGCCTGCTGCGGAAACTGCGGGCCGCGGGGAAGCAGACCCACGTTCTCATCCTCACCGCCCGCGATACGCTGGCAGATCGCGTCAAGGGGCTCGATCTCGGGGCCGACGACTACCTGGTCAAGCCTTTCGCGTTCGAGGAGTTGCTGGCCCGGGTGCGGGCCCTGGTCCGCCGCAAGTACCAGGGCAAGAACCCCTGCATCGAGATCGACGCCCTGCGAATCGACACCGCCGCCCGGCGGGTCTTCCTGGGGGACGAGGAGGTCCGCCTGACCGCCCGCGAGTACGCCCTGCTGGAGTACCTGGCCCGCCGAAGCGGGCAGACCGTGTCGCGGAGCGAGATCTGGGAGCACGTCTACGACTTCCAGTCGTCAGCCTCCAGCAACGTCGTGGACGTGTATATCGGTTACCTCCGCAAGAAGCTCCACCGCGACGACCATTCGGTGCTCATTCACACCATCCGCGGGATGGGCTACATGTTGGGAGGCCAGCAATGACGTTCCCGGTTTGCGCGCCGGGTCGTGCGTCGCCCGTTCATCCGGGGCGGTCGAGGGGGCGCTCGTGACCTCCCTTCGCGTCCGCCTGCTGCTGGGAATGGTCACCGCTATTGTCTTCCTCCTGGGCGTCTTCGCTCTCACGGTCTACACCTCCATCCGCCGCTCTCTCCTGCGAGAACTGGACGCCTCGCTGGCCACCATGGCGCAGACCCTGCTCAACTACGTCGAGAATCGCGGCGACCGCATCCGCGCGGACGTCAACGAGGCCGACCTGCCCGAACTGCATCGCGCCTCGCGAACCTACTACTTCCAGTTCCTCCTGCCCGACGGCACGGAGTTGGTGCGCAGCCGAAGCCTCGAGGGCTACCCGCTGCTGCCGGAGTTTCATGGCCCGGCCGAGAGCCCCGAGTTCCAGTCGATGACGCTGCCCAACGGACGGCCCGGGCGGGCGGTGGGGCTGGAGTTCCGCCCGCCGCCCGAGGCCCGCTCGCGGTCGCGGGCGCCCCGCGCCGCCACCAAGCCCGCCACTCGCCCGCACGTCGCCCCCGCCACTCGACCCGCCGCCGGCCCGGGGACCAAGAAGAATCTCGCGGCAGCGGGCAAGGCCAAGGCCGACCCCGCCGAGCGGAGCGGCGAGGGCAAGGTCCGCAAGGGCGAGACCAAGGACAAGAAGGCTGACCCGTCCAAGAAGGTCGAGCCGCACAAGAAGCCCCGACCGCCGCGACCGCAGACGGTGACCCTGGTCGCCGCCCTTGACATCGGCGACCTGGAAGACCATCTCGCCTGGATCCGCTGGATGCTCGCCGGCGCCGGCGGCGGAATCGTCCTGCTCTCGTTGGGCCTGGCCGGCCTGGTCGTGCGCCAGGGCCTTCGCCCGGTCAACCACCTGGCCGGGCAGATCGCCGACGTGGACGAAGAAGATCTGGCGATGCGGCTGGATGTGGACGACCTGCCCCGGGAGCTGCTGCCGGTGGGGGAGTGCCTGAACGGCCTGCTGGGGCGCCTGGAAGCGGCCTTCGCCCGCCAGCGCTGCTTCACCGCCGACGTTGCGCACGAGCTGCGGACCCCGCTGGCGGGGATGCGCTCCACGCTGGAGGTCGCTCTCAGCCGTGCACGCAAGAGCGAGGACTACCGCGAGGCCCTCGACGATTGCCTGGCCATCTCCACCCGCATGCACGCGATGGTGGACAGCCTGCTCATGCTCGCCCGCCTGGAAAGCGGGCAGCTCGCTTTCCAGATGCAGGACATCGCCCTGGAGGAACTCGTCGAGGAGTGCTGGCTGCCGCTGGCCGACAAGGCCCGCGACCGCGGCCTGAGCTTCGAGAACCGTCTGGGCGGGCCGTTCACCTGCGTCAGCGACAGGCGGATGCTGTCGCTGGTCATGCGAAACCTGCTGGACAATGCCGTCGAGTATGCCGATGCGGGCGGACGGATCTGGATCGATGCCCGGTACGCGGAGTCTGTCGGCAGCGACTGCCAGCCGGCAGGGCGGCGCCTGGTGTTCCGCGTGGCCAACACCGGCTGCCGCCTGGAGGCCGCCGACACCGAGCGGGTCTTCGAGCGGATGTGGCGGGGCGACGCCTCGCGCAGCGGCGCCGGCGAGCACGCGGGACTGGGCCTGGCCCTGGTCCGGCGGGCCGCGGTCGCGCTGGGCGGCTGGGCCAGCGCGGATATCGCCGAGGCCGTCTTTACCGTCACTCTCGATCTGCCGGCGGAGCATCCCCCGCATGGCGACGACGACCGCTTGGAGGATGAAGCACATCGGGACGATCCCACGGGCGCTGCCGAGCCCTGCATAAGCGAGATGGCCCAGCCCCGTCTGCTTTCGCAGTCCGGCCGCCCGGTCCAGTCCTGACCGCCCGTCCCTTGCTACGGCGCACCAGGACGGTCATGCATTCGAAATCGTCCGCCAGGCCACGCGTTGAGCACAGTGTCAAGTTTCCCGTCCGGCCGCCTGGCGGCCACACGACCCGAAAGGAGCCATGGCCATGAAGAAACGGACCCGCACCATCAGCCGTCGCAACACCCTCAAGGGCATCCTGGCCGCGGGCCTGGCTCCGCTGGCCGTCCCGTCCAGGGTGCTGGGGGCCGAGGCCCCGTCGAAGAAGATCACGCTCGGCTTCATCGGTATGGGCAGCCAGGGGACGCAGGCGAACCTTCGCAACTTTCTCTCACAGGCCGACGCGAAGGTGCTGGCCGTCTGCGACGTGGTCGCCCGCAAGCGCGATGCGGCCCGCGACATGGTGAACAAGCAGTACGGCAACGCCGACTGCAAGGCTCACGTCGACTTCCGCCAGATCATCCAGGACAAGTCCATCGACGCCGTGGTCATCTCGACGCCCGACCACTGGCACGTGCCCATGTCGCTGATGGGTCTGGAGGCCGGCAAGGACGTCTTCTGCGAGAAGCCCACCAAGACCATCGCCGAGGGCATCGCCCTGGTGGACCTGGTGGCCAGGCGCAAGGCCGTCTTCCAGATCGGCCTGGAGGACCGCTCGGTGGTCCACTACCACAAGATGGTCGAGTGGGTCCGCAACGGCGCCATCGGCGACCTCCAACGGGTGGAAGTGCAACTGCCCGGCGGGACGGTCCTGCCCAACCAGCCGCCCGCCGAGGTGCCCAAGGACCTGGACTACAACCTGTTCGTCGGCCCGGCTGAGTTCATTCCGTACCGCCCCGTCATCGTCCAGGGCAACAACTGGCGGTTCCTGCGAAACTTCGGCTCCGGCTCGCTGCTGGACTGGGGCTCGCACCAGGTGGACACCGCCCAGCTTGCAGTCAACGCGCCCGAGGAGTGCGCCATCGAGGCCGAGGGCACGGGCGTGATACCCAAGGACTCGCTGACCAACGTGGTGACGCAGTTCGACGTGACCTTCCGCTACTCCAACGGCATGGAGGTGCACGTGACGAGCAGCGGGACGGGGATCAA
>Ga0116149_1000759_pt1 | contig 41490 bp, 33 predicted proteins | sample AD_UKC057_MetaG_FD_89787 | JGI IMG/M metagenome (GOLD analysis project Ga0116149, IMG submission 89787) | Active sludge microbial communities of municipal wastewater-treating anaerobic digesters from USA - AD_UKC057_MetaG | ecosystem: Engineered > Bioreactor > Anaerobic > Digestate | place: USA...
CCCTCGATAGTCGGGATTATCGCGATCCGACCGGGCAACTTCACCTCTATGGTCAGATCCGTGGTCTCGCCCGGCTTGACGTATGCTTCATGCATGTCGCTTTCGGTGTCGCGGTAGATGGCGCTTACGGCGTATACACCGGAAGCCACGAGCGCCTGGCGCATGCCGCCCACAAACGGCAACTCGATCTTGCCGTCGCGTCCTGCCGCCATCACCTTCGAGTCGGCGGTCACATCGCGCCCGCCGGCCACCACGCGCGTTCTAAGAGCGCCGAGGAGGTCGTCTAGGGTCACTGTGATGCTGGTCGTTCGGCCGCCTGCCAAACGCACGCCGGGAACGGCTTTCTCGACCGCCACAACATCTCGGTACATCACATTGAGATCATAGGTTCCCGGCGTCGAGGTCCAACGGAACATGCGTCCATCGGTCGTGTTGCGCACAAGCTGTGCCGCTTGCCCCGGCGCGAGCACGCTTAGCTGGCACAGGTTCGACACGACCGTTCCTCTGTATGTGACAGTCACTTCAAGCGTCGCCGGCAATTCGCCCAGGTTGACGTCGACGTATGTATCCCGCCCGGTCTGCACCGTGGCCGTTGCCTGCCCGGTCAGCTCAGGATACTGCCTGTGGGTGACGATGACAGTGTAGTCGCCCGCCGGCAACGTTGCCGTTGGCGGGATCCCCGCCCAGCCGGCAGCCACAGCCCTGCCTGCCTCAAGCACTCGGATATCGACGCGGTCGCTCACATCCTGCCCGGATGCCTTCGCGGTCACGCGGACTCGGCCGTCAAGCGGCCCGAAGTCCAGCCTCACCACGCTCGTCTGGCCGGGCTTGGCCCCAATCCCTGCGGCCTGGGCCGTCAGGATCTGCGAGCCAACGAGGAGCCTGCCGCGCACTATGTACTGTCCCTCGTCTACCTGCGCGCGCACGACCGGGGGGTCCTGCGCGGTGCGGGTCGACTGCACGATCTCGCCGGTGGATTTCACGATTTCGATTTCGGCTTGCCTCGTTACGTTGGCTGTGCCCGCCCACGCCTGCACCTCTATTTGGGCGGGAGCCACAGCGCGGGCCATGATCGTCGCGAGAACCTGCCTGAGCGACGCCGTATCCGAAGCCGAGTAGTAATCGCCAATGCAGCGCACTAGGGCAGCCTGCTTCTCTGTGAGGGCAAACCCTACCACATATGGTTTCATCACGAATCCATCTGCCTGCAACCTGGCGGACACTGCGCACGGGTCGCCGCCGCAGCTTTCCTCGCCGTCGGTGATCAGCACGATTATGTTGCGAGCGTTCCTATCCGGGAAGTCCCGGGCCGCTTGCTCCAAAGAGAGCGCGATAGGAGTCATGCCCCTGGCCTTCATCGACTTGACCTGATCGATCATGTTCTGCCTCGCCTTGGCCACGGGAGCGAAGGGTTGAACCAGCACCGTATCTTCGCACGGCGTCAGGTTAGGTCGCAGCTCGGCCCCGTAGATCCTGAGCGCCACCATGAGGTTGGGGTCTTCGGGGAGGTCGCGGATGAGCTGCTCCATGACGGCCTTGGCCACGTCCATTCTGGACTTCCAGCCCTCCACTCGAGTGCTCATGCTGATTGACGAGTCCAGAATCAGCTCCATGTAGGTCCTCTCGCCGGCAAGTGCCGTCTGCGCGCCTGCCAAAGACGAGACGATGACCGCCAGTAAGCATGCGGTCATCGCCAGCAAAGTGATATGACGCGTGCGCTTCAAGGTGCAGTCCCTCCTTAGGAGTTGGCTATTTCCCGCCTGAAACCGATGGTTGCCCTGGCATGAAATGCACCTTGATTATTTGACAGCTACACGAGGATTCCTGCGCATTCAGAGATGGCTTCCGAAAAACGAACGACCCGTCGCGTTCGCCACAGCTTTTTCAGGGAAGCTTTCGGCGGTGTTCGCCCGGGTCGCAGGGTGCAAAACCGTATCTGATCAGTGGTAGTACCTCGTCCACGCAGACCTGACTATCCAGTCGACCAGGTCATCGAAGCCCATTCCGGCGGCCTTGGCCTGCAGAGGCAGGAGGCTCACCTTGGACATGCCGGGGAGCGGGTTGATCTCAAGGAAGTTGGGGCGCCCCTCGGCGTCCAGCCGGAAATCGACTCTTGCCACGTCTCGGCATTCTATGGTCTCGAACACGCCCACTGCCATGTCGGAGATCTCCGCCGCAAGCTCAGGCGAAATGGGCGCCGGCACTCGGAATCGTTCAAGATTGCCGCTCTTGGTCTCGTATGAATAGACAAACTCATGGTCAGCGCTATCTCGGTCGCCCGGGACTACTTCCATGACCGGCAACACATGCGGTCGGCCGTTTCCGATGATTCCGACAGTGAACTCCCGCCCCGGGAGGAACTCCTCGACCAGTGCCGGCTGGCCATAGGTCTCCGTGATCCACTTGACCTTCTGGGCGAGCTCCTCACTGTTGTTTACCCTAGAGGAGTTGCGGATGCCCTTGCTCGATCCCTCGAAGTTGGGCTTCACGAACACAGGGAAGCCCAGATCCATGCGCGATGCTTCCTGCACAGAACTGACCTTGCGCCAGCGGGGGGTCCTGATACCTGCAGTCGACACTACCCTCTTAGCCATGGCCTTGTCGAGGGCTATGCCTAGCGACAGAGCATCCGATCCTGTGAACGGGATATGGAGAAGCTCCAAGAGGGCGGGGATGAGAGACTCGCGGTTGCGCCCGAACCAGCCTTCGGCGATGTTGAACACCAGATCTGGACGGGCCTGATCCAATTTGTCCAGCATGTCGGGGTTATGAGGGAACAGCAAGACCTTCCGCGCGAGCCGTGCCAGAGAGGATGCCAATATTTCGACAGTCTCTTCCTCTTCGCACTCAGCCGCCAGGTCTGGAGGGTGGCCGTCTTCCCCTCCCTGGGTGGGGAAGTCCTTCTTCAGGTTGAAAGTAATCCCTACGGAGCTAATCATCTTCGCATACAGCTCCCCGTGCGATTTTCGGGCTTGATGCCTGATTTAAGCTGATAATAGCTCCATGTGGCCCCAGAGTCGATGCGCCCTGCAGCCCGCACTCGGCGATGTGAAGCGCCGATGGCGACCGACATCGCTAGGGCTCCGCGTGTCTTCGATTCTTGCGCTTTCGCGTCCTCACGCGAGTTCTTGCAGCGTGTTGCGCTGGCTGTCTTAGGGCGAATATGCGACGCACATCCAAGGGAGAATAGTGGCAGCACAGTGTGTTATCCGACCAGACAGGGGTGCATCTTCATCATGAACCTGCAAAAGCGGATTTTGGGATCGGCATTTGTGTGCGCTCTAGTGGCGGCGGCGATACTCCTAGCGCCCGCGCCAGCGTCAGCTGAGGTGAGGCCGACTCTGTACTGGGGCACAAGGGGACGATCTGTCAGGCTTGTCCAGTGGAAGCTTTCCGAATGGGGCTACTACCGTGGGTATGTGGACGGGATATACGGCGCTCGGACCTACAGAGCCGTAGTAGCTTTTCAACGACGAAACGGTTTGCATGTTGACGGCCTTGTGGGCGGGCAGACATGGCGGGCATTGGGATTTGGCTACACGGTGGCGGCTGCGGCCAGGGCGCCGGCCACCTACGCGACGCCCTCCAGATCGGCGACAGTGCACCTTCTGGCGCGTGCGGTTGCCGCCGAATCGCATGGCGAGCCCTACCGTGGTCAGGTGGCCGTAGCGGCAGTCATGATGAACAGGCTGAGTAACCCGCGGTTTCCGCGCACGCTATCGGGCGTGATATTCCAGCCACATGCGCTTGAATCAGTCTCCAACGGGCTTTACTGGCGCAGAACGCCGGACGCTACAGCCTACGCCGCGGCCCGAGACGCGGTGAACGGATTCGATCCCACGTATGGATCGATCTTCTTCTGGAACCCGTACAAGCCCGTGTCAGGGTGGATTTGGACCAGGAACATAGTGACGCAGATCGGAAAGCATGTATTCGCGCGATAGACGGTTTCCTGCGAGGAGGAGACTTCATGAGCTCGGCAATGAAGCGGAAGTTGATGGCCGGTTCGGCGGTGTTGATCGTAGCGACTGCGGTCGCAGTGGCACTGGTTATGCGCAGTGATGCGCAGGGACGGGCAGGAGACTCCAATCTCCTCGCCCGCCTGGTGTCCGCTGAAGCCGAGGGCGAGCCGTACCAGGGGATGGTGGCTGTCGCGGCGGTGATGCTCAATAGGGTGAAAGACTCGAAGTTCCCAAACACCATGTCGGGCGTGGTGTTCCAGCCCGGAGCATTCGAGTCCGTATCCAACGGGCTGATATGGCAGAGAAGCCCAAGTAGCCAGGCGGTGTCGGCAGCCCGAGACGCGCTCAACGGATATGATCCTACCTATGGGTGCCTGTTCTTCTGGAACCCATCCAAGCCCGTGTCGGGGTGGATATGGAGCAGGAGCGTAGCCGTGCACATAGGTAATCATGTATTCGCTCGGTAAGGGGGGCATTTGTCGTATATGGCAGACGAGGTCAGTAACGTAGGGGACAATGTGGGCGCTGTGGGCGAAGGCGGAGGCGAGGGCACGGGTGAGGACCTGAGCGAGACCGGACGCGGCACCGACAGAATGGGGAGAACCGGCGCCAACTGGTCGGCTGCGCTTCTGGTCATACTGCTTATCGCAAGTGCAGTCTTTGGCTTCGCGCAGTGGAGTGCTAGGCGACGACTGGAGGTCGCTGTAGGAAACCAGTACTTCAACTCGTTCTTCGATCTTCTGGGCAATGTGGACAATGTGCGGGTGGCGCTATCCAAGAGCCTGGTATCGGGTTCGCCGCGCCTCAGAGTAGGCGCTCTGTCGGATGTATGGCGCGAGGCCAGCAATGCTCAGGCCAATCTGAACAGCCTGCCCGTGACGCATAAGGTGTTGGCGAGAACATCGGCGTTTCTCACGCAGGTGGGCGACTTCGCTTTCGTGACGGCACGCAAGGTGGCCAATCAGCAGATGATGAGCGACGATGACTGGGATAGGCTTGTCAAAATGAAGGAGCAGTCGGAAGACTTGGCCCAGGGTCTTGCAGGCATGGAGGCTGAGGCCTCGTCAGGCAGGATCAACTGGGTGCGCGTGGCAGAGCAGGCGAAGAAGGAAGTGCCGGCAAAGCCGGGATCCAAGTCGACGCCTGAAGCAGTGACTGACGGTTTCACCAAAGTGGACGAGTCTGTGCAGCACTTTCCCACGCTGATATATGACGGTCCGTTCTCCGACCATATCGAAAAGAGAGAGCCCGTCGGAGTCACGGGCGCCGCGATCGATGCCACGCAGGCAATCGAGATAGCCCGCAAATTCGTCCCGTTCGATGCCTCGGCCCATACAGGCAGAATCCAGGGCGAGGTGGACAGCAAGATGCCTGCGTATCGAGTGAGCCTTGACGCGCCTCGAAAGAGCGGTAAACCTGACGCCGTGGTTGACGTGACCAAGGTTGGCGGGCATGTAGTGCTCATAAACATATCGAGAGACATTGATCCGAAGAAGATCGATCTTGAAGCCGCGGTGACCCGAGCCAGCGACTTCCTGTCGAGTGTCGGGATGACTAGCATGAAACCTACTTTCGCCTCGGAGGTGGGCGATGTCGCGGTCATTCCCTTCGTGTTCGTGCAGAATGGAGCGTACGTTTACCCCGATATGGTGAAGGTCAAAGTCGCGCTGGATAATGGGGACATACTCTCCTACGACGCGCTGGGGTTCCTCACTTCGCATCATACGCGCAAGTTGCCGAAGACCTCGATAGAGGCGGATGAGGCGAAGGAACTCCTAAGCCCTGCGCTCACTGTCAGCGCACCGCCGCGTCTTGCCGTGATCCCCGTAGAGACTGTGGCTACTCCCGAGGCCTTCTGCTGGGAGTTCCGCGGCACCTCTTTCGGAGAGGATTTCTTCGTGTATATCAACGCCGTAAGCGGTGAAGAGGAGAAGGTACTGCAGCTGATCAAGACGTCGGAGGGCAGCCTGACGATGTAGAGCCTGGCGACGCCGGCGCGGCAGGCGGCAGCGTGGAGGATGATGCAGCACGGGTGTGGAACTACTCGGGCAGACCACGTACAAGCACTTGAATCGGCTTGGAGGTGTACGCGCTGGCCGAGCAGTATTTCACACCCTCTCCCACGTCTCGCCATGAGCGCCGGACGGTGTATTACCCAATGCCAGACGGACGCGAACTAGTCTTTGAGACAGATGCAGGCGTTTTCTCCAAAGGCCGCATGGACCGCGGAACCCTTGAACTGATCAAGGCGATTCAGGGCGAGGACGGTGAGTCCTTTCTGGATCTGGGGTGCGGTTGGGGGCCAGTGGGAATCATCGCGGCTCTGCTGCAACCGCGCAGTGAGGTTTGGATGGTTGACGTAAACGAGCGCGCCTGCGAACTGGCTCGCACGAACGCGCGGGCCAACGGCGCTCGGAATGCGGCAGTGGTATGCGGAGATGGTCTTTCGGCAGTCGGCGACAGGACATTCGACGTCATCGCCACGAATCCGCCGATAAGGGCGGGCAAGTCCGTCGTCTACAGGCTAGTGGAAGAAGCCCGAGATCACCTGAATCCTGGCGGTCGGTTTTACGCGGTGGCAAGGACGAAACAGGGTGCAGGCTCCTTGCGGGCGTTCATCTGCGCTACTTTCGGCAATGCCGATGAACCGGAGATAGGGGGAGGGTACCGTGTGATCCGGGCAACACGTTGAGCCTCGGGGCTTATGGTAATCGCGGGCTGGTCCGCAGCATATCCTCCAAGTAGCTGAGGCCGCCACACAGGCGAGCCTGGGCCTTTGGAGGTCTGCCCCGTGAGGCCGCGAATTATGATACTCATTTCCCAGAGGACCTGCGCGCTTGTGGCTGCCGTAGTTGCTGCAGGCATCATCCTGTATTTGCTCTCGACTTACGCAGTGACCGTCATTGCCCCTGTAAGAGATATTGTGTCGGGGCGCACCGTTGCCATAGACGCGGGGCACGGAGGGCCTGACTCCGGAGCTAGGGGGAAGAGCGGAATCCGCGAGAAGCACATCAACCTCCACATCGCATTGGAGCTTCGCGCGCTTTTGGGCCGTGCCGCGGTGTACACGGTCATGACGCGGGAGGCCGACCATGACCTGATTGACGACGGGGAAGACATTACCGGTTCGCGCAAGCGGGCCGAGCTGGAGCGGCGTGCAATGCTAGTAAACGCCCGCTCGCCGGATGTCTTCGTGACGATCCACTCCAACAGCTTCCCCGAATCCCAGTGGTCGGGGGCTCAGGTCTTCTATAACCCGGTCTCCGACGAAGGCAGAGCGTTGGCTGTCCACATCCAGGCCCAACTTGTGCAGCGCCTTGGCCCGAATACCAGGAAGGCGCGTCCGGCCGACATATACCTGCTTCGGAGGGTCGAGGCGCCGTCTGCCCTTGTGGAAGTGGGTTTCCTTTCGAATCCGCGGGAGGAGAGGCTGCTTTCGGACCCAGCGTATAGAGTGCGGGTAGCTGAGGCGGTATACCACGGCATCATCGATTACCTTGTGGATGCGGCTGGAAGGGAGCAACATCAGCCCACCGATTCAGACGGCTCTGATTGGGGCGCCGTGAGGAAGGTTGCCACAGCTCAGCTCTCCCCCGATTCGGCGGTGCTGTACTTCGGCGGACCGACCAACTTCGATGATTCGCTCATGCCCGAGGTGCGAGAGGTGCCGGGCCTGGCTGCCATGGGCCCGGCGGATGCGCTGACAGCGGTCATGCATAGCCTAGTGGCGGGCCCTGGGAAGGATAGCATCCTCCAGCCTACGATTCCCCGGGGGACTGTGTTGCGATGGGTGAGGCTATCGGGCGATGTGGCTTCAGTCAACCTGAGTGCGGAGTTCGTATCCAACCACTGGGGCGGAAGTCGAGCGGAGGAGATGACTGTATATTCGATAGTGAATACCCTGACTGAGTTTGCCTATGTCAAGCGAGTGATACTGCTTGTCGAAGGCAAGCCAATCCAGAGTATAGCAGGACATATAGACATCGAAGAGCCGCTTGTACGGAACTTGTCGATAGTGCATTTCCGGTCCTAGACCCATAGAAAGGACAAACGGGGCTGTATGAAGAATACGTGCCTTTGGGCGCGCAGCACGATCGGACCCGGATCTGGCGCGCCGTGGAGGTCAGATCAAGTGGAATTGGTTGTGACTGGCGGAAGGCGCCTGTCGGGCGTCGTGGCTGCCAGCGGGAGCAAGAACGCGACGCTTGCCGTCATGGCCGGTGCTCTTCTCGCGGAGGGCGAAACCGTTATCGAGAACGTGCCTGATATCGGCGATGTAGGCGTCATGGCGCACACACTGCAGGAGATAGGGGTGAGCGTGAAGCGCGCGGGCCCCCGGGCCCTGCGTGTACGCTCGCGGCGTGTGATACACAGTGAGCCGCCGTACGAGCTGTGCAAGATGCTCAGGGCCTCCAGCCTGCTCCTGGGCCCGTTGCTCGCGCGCAACGGGCGCGCTCGCGTGGCGCTGCCCGGGGGAGATCAGATCGGATCGCGCCCCATGGACCTGCATGTAAAGGGCCTTCGCGCTTTGGGAGCTGATGTGGAGGTCGAGCACGGGTATGTTGCAGCTCGCGCCAAGAACCTTGTGGGCGCCCGGGTATACCTGGATTTTCCTAGTGTGGGCGCGACTGAGAACATCATGATGGCTGCGTGTCTTGCGCGTGGGACAAGCATAATCGAGAATGCCGCCAGAGAACCCGAGGTGGTGGATCTGGCGAATTTCCTGGCCCTGATGGGAGCCGGCATAAGGGGCGCAGGCACCGACGTGATACGGATAGAGGGCGGTGGTCCGCTGTCTCCTGTGACGTACGGTGTGATACCGGATCGCATTGAGGCCGCCACACTGCTGGCAGCAGCCATTGTCACATACGGGCACGTTAGGGTGACAGATGTGATACCCACGCACCTGGAGTCGACGCTCTCCAAATTCGGCGAGCTTGGGGCGGAGATAGAGGTGGGGGCCGACTACGTGGACGTGTCCGGAAGGTCGCCCGTCCGAGCGTGTGACACCAAGACCTTGCCTTATCCGGGATTCCCCACCGATATGCAGCCACAGCTCGGCGCGGTGTTGTCGTGTGCAGCCGGCGTCAGTGTGATCACTGAGTCAGTCTTTGAGAACCGTTTCCTTCATGTGGACGAGCTCAAGCGTATGGGAGCTGTCATGCGACTGGAGGGACGTAGCCTCATTGTGGAAGGAGTACCTCGCCTCACAGGCGCGCGAGTGCGTGCCACGGGCCTCAGGGCAGGCGCAGCTCTGGTGCTGGCGGGCCTGGCGGCCGAGGGGGAGACCGTCATCTCCGGTGTGGAACACATCGCTCGCGGCCACGAGGACTTGTGCGGGAAGCTTGTTGCGCTGGGCGCCTCTGTAGGCAACCGCAACGCGTCCATGGAGACTGCAGCGGGGGAGGATCGATTTTCGTGAACGATTCACCTGGTCAGCTTGTGCTTGCTGCTCTAACCCCACACCCGCCCATCATACTGCCCGAGGTGGGAGGGCCTGACATAGCGCAGGCCCAGCGCACTGTGGATGGCATGCGCCGCCTGGCGCAGATCTTCGCCGAGGCGCGCCCGAGCACTATCATCGTTATCTCGCCCCATGGCCCCGTGTTCTCCGATGTGATCGCCATAACCGGCCTTCCCCGAGTGGAGGGAGATCTCAAGCAATTCGGAGCGGCAGTGTCGATGGAGTTCGGCAACGACTTGGCGCTGGCCGGAAGAATCGTGAGCCATGCCAAGCAGCGTGGGATATCTGCTGCAGTGATAGAGCCCTCGTTCATGAGCCGCCTGCGGGCGCCGCGCCGTCTAGACCACGGAACGATGGTTCCCCTCTATTACATATCGCAGGCGGTGCCCGAATTCCAAGTAGTGCCCGTAGCAATGGGATTGGATACCCCGGATCGACTGTATACATTCGGAATGGCGCTGCGAGCGGCGGTGGATGAGGGCGAAGGGCGCGTGGCGCTCATCGCCAGCGGCGATCTGTCGCATCGACTCAAGCCCGGCGCCCCGGCCGGCTACTCTCCAAAGGGGCAGGTGTTCGACGAGCGACTCGTGGAGGCCCTGGGCCGCATGGATGTGGGCGCCATTGCACGCCTCGACGACCGCCTAGTGGAGGCAGCGGGAGAGTGTGGCCTGCGCCCAGTGTTCATGATGCTTGGGGCGCTGGACGGTCTGGAGGTTGCGGCAAAGGTCCATTCATACGAAGGGCCATTTGGCGTGGGTTACGCCGTGGCGTCGTTTAGGCCGGTGGAAGCGTCGGAGGACGCGCGACGGTACGGTGACCTCGTTCGGGGTCTGCAAGAGAAGCGCGCCGGCAGGAGAAGGTCTGAGTCGCCTTACGTCGCCCTCGCCCGACGGGCTGTTGAGGAATACGTGCGCCGTGGCAAGGTCCTGCGCGCGCCCGAGCCTTTGCCGGAGGGGTTGGAGCGGGCAGCGGGAGTGTTCTGCTCTATCCATAGGGGCGGCCAGCTCCGCGGGTGCATCGGTACCACCGAGCCCACGCGTGCCAACATCGCTCTGGAGATCATCTCGAACGCGATGTCGGCCGCAACGCGCGACCCGCGTTTTGAGCCTGTTGAAGAGGACGAACTGGACGACTTGGTCTTCTCGGTGGATGTTCTGTCGGAGCCGGAACCCATATCGGGGCCGGACGAGCTCGATCCCAAGAGGTACGGCGTCATAGTCACCCGCGGCGCCCGGGTGGGCCTGCTCCTGCCCGACCTTGACGGGATCGACACCACGGGGGAGCAGATCCGGATCGCGCGGCGCAAGGCCGGAATCGGCGAGAGCGAGCCCGTGGAACTCGCGAGGTTTGAGGTGACCAGGTACGAGTAAAGAGGCTATCAGGGAAGCAATGTACGCCAGGGTGGAAGAAGGGCGGGGCATATGTGAACTGTGCCCCAGAGGCTGCAGGCTTCGCGAGGGGGCGGTGGGGGCCTGCCGCGCTCGGGCTATGTCCGGCAGCGGGATTGTTCCGCGCACATATGGAGCGGTGACCTCCATGTCCATCGACCCGATCGAGAAGAAACCTCTGTACCACTACATGCCCGGAGCGGGCGTACTCTCGATCGGAACGTATGGGTGCAACCTGTCGTGCAAGTTCTGTCAAAACTGGGAGATATCTCAGCGCGAAGCGGGCCATCGGGAGCTTACGCCAGAGGAGGTGGCACGCCTCGCCGATAGTGTCAGGGGTCAATCGGTTGGCGTGGCCTATACGTACTCAGAGCCCCTGGTGTGGTACGAGTTCGTATACGATTGCGCCCGCTTGGTGAGCAAGCGAGGCCTGGTGAATGTACTGGTGACCAACGGCTACATCAACCCTGACCCGTTTCGGGAGTTGCTGCCCTACGTTGATGCTGTGAATATCGACCTCAAGGCGTTCAGCCCCGAGTTCTACAAGTCGGTGTGCGGCGGCGACCTGGAGCCGGTACTTCGCTCCATAGGGCAGGCGTATGAGTCTGGATGTCATGTCGAACTGACCACTCTGGTCGTGCCGGGGATGAATGACTCGAAGGATGAGATGGATAGGCTGGCATCCTGGGTCGCCGGGCTGTCGCCTGACATACCGCTGCACGTGTCGAGGTACTTCCCCAGTTACCGCATGACGGCGCCGCCCACGCCGATGTCGACTCTGCAGGCGTGCGTGGATGCGGCACGCACCAGGCTACACTATGTGTATGTTGGAAACGCGACTGTACCGGGAGGTTCCGATACAGTATGTCCGTCGTGCGGCAAGACGGTCATAAGGCGGCACGGCTACGACCGCGTGGAAGTGCTGCTTTCCGGGCGTTCATGCCCTGCTTGCGGCAGCAGTATTCCGGTGAGGCTGCGCGGAAGCGAGCCGGCCTAACACAAAAACTGAAGGCGGTGTTCGGATGACCAAAGCGCTGGAACTCATCTACGACGATCTGGGGCGCAGCTTTTCGGGGAAGAGTTTCCTCTCGATTCACGACTTCACTACAGAGCAGGTCATGCGTGTTATGGACCTTGCAGCACTGCTCAAGGCTGAGCAGAAGGCGGGGGTACCCCACCCGATCCTGAAAGGCAAGACCTTGGGCATGATATTCCTGAAGCCTTCCACGAGGACGAGGATATCGTTTGAGGTCGCGATCTGGCAGCTCGGTGGGTACGGTCTGTTTCTCAACGCAAATGATCTTCAGCTGAAGAGGGGCGAAACCGTCGCTGACACTGCGCGGGTGCTTTCGCGCTACCTCGATGGCATAATGATCAGAACCTTCGCCCATTCCGACGTGATCGAGCTGGCGCGGGAGGGTTCGATCCCGATCATCAACGGCCTCACTGATCTTCTCCATCCGTGCCAGGTCATGGCCGACCTCCTCACGGGAATCGAGAAGTTCGGCGACCTTCGGGGCCGGAAGCTCGCCTACGTCGGCGATGGCAACAACATGGTTCACTCCTTGATGTACGGTGGCGCTAAGGTGGGAATGCACGTCACCTGCGCGTGCCCGGCGGGCTACGAGCCTGACCCTGCAGTGGTAGCCGCGGCAAGAGCCGACGGAGCTGCGACCGGGGCGAGGATGGAGGTCGTTCGCGATCCGAAAGAGGCCGTTCGAGGGGCGGACATCCTCTATACTGACGTATGGGCCAGCATGGGCCAGGAAGCCGAGCATGAGAAGCGCGTCCGCGACTTTCAGGGCTATCAGATCAACGCGGAGCTTGTTGACATGGCCAACCCTGACTGCATAGTGATGCATTGCCTGCCCGCACATCGCGGCGAAGAGATCACTGATGATGCGGCCGACGGCCCTCATTCGGTTCTGTGGGACGAGGCCGAAAACAGGTTGCACGCGCAGAAGGCGATACTGGCGCTGACCATGAGCTAAACGGGCGATCTGTCTTTCGCGGGGCATAGCGCCGCCGCCTGTGGGGCGCTCTGATGCGGCTCTCGGGCGGCGGCGCCACCGATTTCGTCCGACTGTATCAAGGCACATGGAATTCCAGAGAAGGAGTCTTGTGGCATTCAAGACGCCTGGCCCCTCCAAAGCCACAACTTACACCCTTTCAAATACCCATTTACCTGCAGGAACGCGCCCCGCCAACCTAGAATTCATACCCCGCAACAGGCGATGCCAAAAGCATCAGTCCTGCCAGAAACCGGAGCGTAATGCCCGAGGCGTGTCGAGAGGCGGGAAAGGAGGTGCTCCCCCACAAAGCCCAGGAGAGCACGCTTACGGCGAAACACATCGCAGCAGAACCGCAAGGTCTTTCAGAAGGCAACAAGGATACTTCAGGAAGCCCCTGCGGCAAGACGCAGCACACATCGCGGCACTTTTCGGACCATTCACTTGGTGCAATGTTCCACGACCGAGCAAGAATCGTCAGACTGCTCCGGAGATGTAGCAACATGCGAAGTCATTAGTAGCCACCAAGGGGGAAAACACATGAAGAAGCTTGCAGTAGTACTTGCAGCAGTAATGGTTGCAGCGCTTGCACTGCCTGTTTCAGCCGCCACGATCGATCTCGGCGGCAAGCTCACAAGCGAAGTCTACCACGACTTTGTGCAGGGCGCCGGCGGCAGCACCGCTCTCGAGCTGTCGGCTGGCATCGGGCTCATTGGCAAGCAGAATGTCCGGGGCGTCGTGAAGGTGAGCGGGATGAAGTGGTCGCTCGACCTGGCCGAAAACGGACAAATCGGGCTTCCGAACACTGAGAATATGAGCATTACAGCTTACCTTGAGACCGTAGGGCCATACTGGACCGGCGGACCGTCAGTGGCGACCCGCATAGGCGATCTCGAACTGGCCTATTCGCCGTTCATACTCAAGACAAAGGCTGTTGACGGAATCTCAGTGTCGGGCGCAGCCGTTGGACCTATTGGAATCGAAGGTTTCTACGGCTGGTCGGGTGGCCAGGCCGTGCGCGGCGCACTCGCCAAGACCGAGTTCGCGGGTGTCGGCCTAGACGGTGCACTCGTAAAGGTCGGGAATGCGGAGACTGACTACATGGCTCACGCCGCTGCAGTGCCCATGCCGGGCCTGGCCATAGAGGCTCTATATGCGGCACAAAGCAACACCAACGCCGCAGCGATGCGCGCTGCAGCAGCCTACAAGATCCCGTTCCTGCCTCTCCCCGTAACGGCAAGCGCCGGATACAGAAGGACAGGGGAGGCATTCGCCCCGACGTTCAGGTCGACCGAGAAGGGCAACCCACTCGAGGGGCAGGCAGGAGTAGCGGCCATCACCGCAGGTCTTGACACCTCGGTCGCAGGATTCGACATCGCTGTCGACGGCGAGATTCTGGGCCGGAACAACGATGGCAAGCTCGACGACGAGCGCTCCATCGGCGCGGCTGTGGGTACCAGGATAGGATGGGTCGACGTGGCAGCGGGCCACAAGATCAGCCAGGAGGACCTGACGACGGAGGATCCCTCTACCACCAACACCACGACTCTGGGAGTTGGGTTCGCCGAGCGTCCGATCCTGCCGAACCTGGTCATGAGCGCGAGCTACAATGCGACGATCACCAACTTCTCGCTGTCTGGGATGAGGCACGTGGCCAAGGCCGCCGTGGGCACGGATATCGGAGCATTCCGCGGAGTCAGCATATCCGGTATGATAGACACGGTGCCTGAGGATGGCCCCGGCCGCCAGCTTGGCGTGGAGTACGGTGCGCCGTGCGGAGTCAAGCTCGGATACGCCTACGACGACTACGCTAACAACGCGAAGGACGCTAATAGGATCTACGCAGGCCTGGAGGTCTCCTTCTAGTCAATCTCATCAGTATGCGGTCGGATCGCGACCGCGGCCGAAAGAGCAAGGACCCGGGGCATCCCGGGTCCTTGCGCGTCCGGCGCAGGCTTCTGGCGAAGAGACTCGTCTTCTCTGCCTACGGGATTCGCAGGCTCTGCCCAGGGTAGATATCGCCGCCGAGCAGCTGATTGTGCCCCACAATCGCCTCAGGCGTCGCGCCGAACGCCGAGGCTATGCCTGACAGAGTATCGCCGGACTGCACTACGTATTCGCCGGACCCAGCCTGCCCCACCGATTCCGCTCTGGGACCTCCCCTTGGCCCGCCCGGTATCCTGAGTCGTTGGCCCACGTACAGATTGGTGCTGGTCAAGTTGTTCGCGGACATCAAGGCCTGGACCGTAGTGCCGTACCTGCGCGCAATCAGAAAGAGGGTATCGCCGGGCTGGACGATGTAGTCAGTGCCGGTGGTCGCAGGGCGCGCAACTGCCCCGGGGATTACCAGTACCTGGCCGACAGATATCACATCTGTTGTCAGGTTATTGGCGCGCCGGATGGCGTCCACTGTAGTCCCGAACCGCTGCGCGATGAGGAACAACGTATCGCCGGCTCTCACGACGTATGTGCCAGGCGTGGGAGCGGGAGCGGTGACGCCCGTTGTTATCAGTACAGGCACTCCCACCTGCACCTGGTCGAACAATGACTCAACGTCGGCGTTGTACATCCTCACACACCCGTTGGACACCGCGTGCCCGATAGACTGAGGCTGATTGGTGCCGTGTATTCCGTGTCCGCGCCTGGTGAATGCCATCCAGCGACTGCCGAAAACGCCGCCGGGGTTGAACGCCTTGTTCAGCAAGGTCCAGGATCCCGACGGAGTCGGAGTGGCCGGCTTGCCCACTGCTACAGGGTAGTGCGCGGCTTCGACCCCGCCCCTCAGCAGTGCCAGGCGACGCTGGGCCAGGCTTATCTGTATCGAGAGGGGCTGGCGGCTTTGAGCCGCTTGCCTGGAAGAGACGACCGCGTCAGGGTCGGCCTGCCCTAAGGGATCGGCGGTCGCCATGTCCGGAGGATCATCGGGGTAGCATGCATCCCCGGGCAGCGGAAGGCCATCGAAGAGCAGGCGCCATGTCTCGGCGTCAACAATGCCAGTTTCCGGGAGCCCCACACTCGCCTGGAACTGCCGTACGGCGAGTTCGGTCCTGATCCCGAATACGTTGTCCACCTCGCCCAACGGGAACCCTTTGAACGCGAGCTGTTCCTGAACATTGCCCACGGGAACCACGGTCATGCCTCGCATTAGCACCAGTGGCCTGCATTCAGGCAATTGCGATCACCACCTGTCTGCTTTCTGCCTCATTATACGCACTGCGGCCCAAATCCGTTGAAGGATTCTCTATCTGACCGCCGAATAAAGGTAGTTGAACCGGTGGGCGAAAGATGCCGCCGATTAATATAAAGCAGTGGGAGGACATCAAATGGCAGGAGTAAAGCTGGAGCATGTTTACAAGAAGTTCGGCAATGTCGTAGCGGTAAACGATGCGAACTTGGAGATCCGCGACAAGGAGTTCCTGGTACTTGTGGGTCCTTCGGGGTGCGGGAAGTCGACAACTCTTCGGATGGTGGCCGGGCTTGAGGAGATCACTTCGGGCGACATCTACATCGGCGACACTCTCGTCAACGACATTCCGCCAAAAGACCGCGATATCGCAATGGTTTTCCAAAACTATGCTCTGTATCCTCACATGGATGTCTACAACAACATGGCCTTCGGCCTCAAGCTGCGCAAGTTCCCCAAGGCTGAGATCGACAACAGGGTGAAGGACGCCGCCCGGATTTTGGGCATCGAGAACCTTCTCGATCGCAAGCCCAAGGCCCTGTCGGGTGGCCAGAGGCAGCGAGTTGCCGTCGGGCGCGCCATTGTGCGCGAGCCCAAGGTATTCCTAATGGACGAACCACTGTCCAACCTCGACGCCAAGCTGAGGGTTCAGATGAGGGCTGAGCTATCGCAGCTTCACAACAGGTTGCAGACGACGATAATCTACGTCACCCACGACCAGACTGAGGCCATGACAATGGGCGATCGCATCGTTGTGATGAAGGACGGCTTCATCAAGCAGGTGGGAGCGCCTCTCGATATCTATGAGCGGCCTGACAACATGTTTGTCGCAGGCTTCATCGGCAGCCCCGCCATGAACTTCGCACCGGGCGTTCTTCGCAAGGAAGGCGATGACTACATCGTGGATTGCGAGAGCTTCCGGATAGGGGTGCCGCGCGGTAGGTTCAAGGAAATTGAGAAGTACGTCGATGAGAAGGTTATCCTCGGGATCAGGCCTGAGAACATCGAGGATATCGACTTCGTGGCAGACGCGCCTCGAGATAGGGTAGTCAAGTGCATGGTGGATGTGATTGAGCCAATGGGCGCCGAAGCCTACGTTTACTTGACGACTGGCCCCCACTCATTCGTGGCCAGGGTCAACCCTCGCACCAACGCTCGAGATGGCCAGCCTCATTCAGTCGTACTCAACATGGACGAGTGCCACCTGTTCGATCCATCTACTGAGAATACCATCAGATAAGGCTTACCAATGCATCGCCGGGGCTCAATGCCCCGGCGTGCCGTTGTACGGCCATTCGGGAACGGGGGCGGTAGTGTATGGGAATGGGAAGCGAGCGCCTCTTCATCGGCATTGATCTCGGGGGCACCAAGATAGCTTCTGCGCTGGTTGATGCGGATATGAAGATGATCGACCGCATCGTTGTCGCCACTAGGCCGGAGGAAGGGCCGGGTGCCGTGATAGGCAGGATGCTCGACACGGTGCAGGACCTGATCGCAAGAAAGGGCTGCGACGCATGCGATGTCCGGGCCATAGGGATCGGCTGCCCGGGGCCCCTAGATCAGAGAACCGGTGCAGTGCTGGATGCGCCCAATCTGATGTGGAAAGATGTCTCTCTCGCGGAGCCGATAGCGAGGGCCACCGGGAGGCCCGTGTATCTTGAGAACGACGCCAATGTTGCGGCGCTTGCAGAGAACAGGCTGGGCGCCGGCAGAGGCGCCGAACACATGATGTATATTACGGTCAGCACCGGCATAGGCAGTGGACTGATCCTCGGTGGCAAGCTGTATGTTGGGGCCGCGGGAGCCGCCGGAGAGCTGGGTCATGTGACCATGCTTGCCGACGGACCGTTGTGCAGGTGCGGGAATCGTGGATGCCTGGAATCGCTGGCGTCCGGCACCGCGATCGCGCGCCGAGCGCGCGAGATAGCGGTACGCCCTGGGGGTGAGGGGATTACCAAAGCAGCGCATGGCGACATCGACGCCATAGACGCATCGCTGGTCGCGTCGGCGGCAGCTAGCGGCGATGCAGCGGCGGCAGCCATAATGCGCGCCGCATTCGAATATCTTGGCATTGCAGTAGCCAACGTTGTAAACCTGCTCAATCTGGATATGGTAGTAATCGGCGGCGGCGTGGCGCGAGTTGGTGACATGCTGTTTGATACTGTTCGGCGCTTGGTAGGGCTGCGAGCCTTTGCGTGCCTGGCCCGGGGTGTAGCGATAGTTCCGGCCTCCTTGGGAGCTGACGTTGGCGCTCTTGGAGCTGCATGTTACGCAGCCGAAATGCTGGCCTGCGGGGAGCGGCGTGGCGTGGGCCGCTGAGCGAGTACTTGCCGTGGCTGGAGGGACCTGTGTGAGGAGATTGTTGGCCGTCCTGGCTCTCACCGCAGTCATGGCTGTGATGGCGGCAGTGACTCTGCTGCAGCAGACATGCGCCGGCCAGACGCTCCTAATATGGGAGGCGGATGACCCGGTTGGCGATGACAATGGTCCGGGTACATACACATATCCCACGAACCCGGCGTTTTCGCCGTTTTCGGGAATCTTCGACCTAACGAAATTCAGAGTCCTCCACGATTCCGACAACGTCTACTTTGAGATCACCCTTGCTAGGATCGCCAATACATGGAATGCCCCGGAGGGGTTCAGCCACCAGCTCGTCAATATCTACGTCGATACGACTCCTAATGCCGGGCGCGTCGATACGCTGCGCGACGGCCCATTCGTGCTGTTTAGCTCGCGACATGCATGGGATGTGAACATAAAGATCATGGGGTGGGGCGGTACCCGTGTGTACTTTGCGTCGGACGATAACACGGCATCAGGAGTGTACGATGGGGTTTTCGCGGAGGCGCTCCCGGATGGCAAGACGATTCGCGCCGCCGCGCCCAAGAAGGTAGTCGGAGAGCCGTCTGACGTTTGGAAATACTACGTTCTGGTGGCCTCGCAGGACGGCTATGGTCCCGATAACCACCGGCCTGTGATGGCTGCGGCCGGCGCCTGGGTGTTCGGCGGCGGATCCGACCTGGACGTGAATCCCAATGTCATCGATATCCTGGCGCCCGAATCGGGCCCCGCGTCTCAGCATAACCAGCTCGGCTCGTGGAGTGAACCCGAACGCCGTTTGGCTATGCTGTATCCGGCCAATGCCGATGGAAGGCTGGCCCTCAGGATCAGCCCCGTGGCGGTTGTCGTGGCGGGCTTGTTGGTCGTGGCCGTACTGGGTTACTTCGCGGCGAAGTCTCTTCGCGGCAGGCCAGGCAGTCAGGGAGGACTCATCCTGTGACTGGGTGGAAACCATTGGCACGGGGCGCCGCAATTGTGATCGCCCTATTCGTCGCCTTGGGCCTCGCGTGGGCAGGGCCATGCGAGGCGGCGCGCCGCACCTGGCTCGATTGGCTTCTCGGCCCGCCCACGCAGGAGGAAAGCGGGCTGCCCGATGAATCTGCGGAAAGAAGCCTCGATGTAGTGTTCGCATTCTTCATGACCGGCGATGCTTCGCCGGAGTCGCTGGAAGCGGCGTCGTCCACATGCGAACAGCTATTGGACATGCTCCTTCGTGAGCCTGGGCGCAAGTTCTCTGTGGGGATGTCGGCGAGGCTTGCGTCGGCGCTCGCCTGGTCGGGCTCGCGCGCGCTCGGGCTCTTCCGCGACGGGGTGTCGCGTGAACAGTTTGAACTCCTGGGCTCCACACATTCTGATGCTGTTCTGGCGGCGCTCGACCCGTGGGACGCTCGAATTGCCATGTACTACGGCGCCGCCACGCTTCACGACATGTTCGGCAAGGCCCCGACGGGCTTTTGGAACCCATTGGGCGTGTGGAGGCAGGAGATCGTGCTTCCGATCAGCGCAGGCGGCTATTCGCACACAGTAATCGACAGCAGAATCGTGAAGGAAAGCGGGCTGGACGGGTTGCCGGCCCATGCTCCTTTGCGCGTATCATGGGGCGGTCGTGAGATCGTGGTTTTCCAGGCGGACGCGGATTTTGCCCGCGCTGTGGACCGGAGCGTCGCAGAGGGCTCATCCGCCTCCGCCATTGCCTATCTTGAGCGGGCATACGCGGAGGATCTGGCGGACGCGGCAGTAGTGGTGTACGCGCGGGAGGTGCAGGCAGGCGATGAGGGCCAGTCTTTCAAGGGGTTCGCTCCGCTTCTCGCGGCCCTTGAGAAGGAACCATGGCTCAGTTTGACCACATTCGAGGAGAGGGTGAGCCATGGCCCGCGTCCGCGCGCAGCGGGGCGGATACCCGAGGGCGAGCCTGCCGATGCGCGCCAGGCTGCCGTTGCCGCCGGATACGCCAACTGGTCCGCATATGACGCCAATTCCCCCGAGCTGCAGGACATGAGGGGTCTGTACGGAGACGTACGCCGCCGGATTCAGGCAGTGGAAGAGGACTTGCACAGGGCGGCAGTATCTGGGTCCGTTACGCCTGCCGCCTCCCGCCTGCTGGACCACGCCAAGCTCGTGTTCGCATGGCATCAACGCGGGTTTGGCCGGCCCGGAGCCAAGAGCGGCGCGCGAAGCCAATGGGAGGCAGTTCGAGCAGCTTATGTCGCCGCCCTCGCCGCATGGCAGTGCGCTCATCCCACCACGTCGGCTTACCGGGAAGATGTGGATAGGGACGGCATTGACGACGTGGTAGTGGTCAATCCAACCGACATGTTCGTCCTGTCTCCCATCGGCGGGAGGCTGCTCTACTGGTATGATCTGGAGTATGGCGGCCAGTTGGTCGGATCGGACCTGGGTGAGGCAGGGCGGGCGGCCCTGGTGGACTCGATCTCGGCGCTGCCCGCGCCCGGGCTTTCCGAGGCCATCTACAGCGTGGAACTGGGCCCGGATTCCTCGAGGATCGTATTTGAGGCAGCTGCCGGCGCCGCAAAACTGCGCAAGGAGTTCATCCCTGGCCAGAGAGGGTTCCGGGTGGATTACACCCTGCGCGCTCGAGGTCGCGTAGATTTCAGCGTAGCCAGCGCCTTCTGCCCTGACCCGGACCGGATAGTCGTCGACGGCAGGGATGCACTGGCCTATTTGCATGCCGATGGTTCGCCGGCGAGCGCACTGGCGCCCGGATCATCTTTCGGGCTGGCCAATGTGGTCTCAGGCAGTGCGATGTTGGCGAGGGTCGAACCCGGCGACACAGGCACTGTGCCGGCAGCTGATGCCTGGTCTGACTCCACGATGTTCGGCAGGAGCCTGTCGCTTGGATACAAGCTGCAGATGTGGCCAGGAGCCTCGGCCGCAATATCCGCCCGGTTCGAGCGGGTCAGGATCCGGGCATCCGCGCCTCCGGTTCTGTGGGTCGAACCCAGCGGCGACAGCATCCTCGCCGCGATACCTTCCTATACGCGCCGCGTGACAGTGCGACAACTCTCGCCGGAGGGTTTCCCTGTTGACACCCTCATGCTCACGGCCGCCCGAAGCAATGAGCCCGACGCGGCCGATGTGGTCGCGCCCATGCCGCCTGGAGAATACGACCTGATGACCACATCGGTGCTCGGGCGGACCACCGCCATCGAGCGGGCGGATCGGTACACAGATGCAAAAACAAGGTTCGAGTTCTTTCCCCGAATCGCCGATTCCCGTGTGGAGCTGGCGCCCGGATATCGTCGGGTGGGATCGGCGGCAGGCATTGTGTGGGCCTTGCTGGGCGCCGCTGCGATTGCAGGCGGAGCGGCGATGACGGCACGCTTGGCGCGGCGCCGGGCCCCTCGCTGACAGTGGGCAATAGCGCATAATTCGCATCTTGCGGCCAAACATAAGACTGCGGCGCCGGCAACCGGCCGGTACCGTAGTCTTTCGCTTTCTGGGAAGGGATGCACAGTGCGTGTGATGATGATCAGCTGGGAGTACCCGCCGCGAGTAGTGGGCGGGCTGGCGCGGCATGTTCAGGAACTCGCGAGAGCGATGGCGGAGAGCGCAGAAGTGCATGTAGTGACCTGCGCGGTGGAGGGCAGCGGTTCGGTCGAGCGCGACCGGGGCGTATGGGTGCACAGGGCCAGCCCGATAGGGCCTCTGGTAGACGATTTCATGTCATGGGCGATGCAGCTTTCTCACGCTCTACTTGCCTGCGGTTGCACGGTTGCCGTGCGCGGCGGGCCGTTCGACATTGTACATGCTCATGATTGGACCGCGGCGCTGGCCGGCGCCGGACTCAAGCGCGAAATGGGCCTTCCCCTTCTGGCCACGATCCATGCCACTGAATTTGGGCGCAACGGAGGCCTCTGCATTCCCGCACAGCGCCGGATATCGGATCTGGAGTGGTTTCTCTGCTATGAGGCGTGGCGGGTGATCGTATGCTCGCTGCACATGCAGAGCGAGGTAATGGGGGTGTTCGGGCTGCCCGCCGATAAGGTGCGCGTCATGCCAAATGGCGTGGACGCCGAGCAGTTCGCCCAGGCACTTTCGTACCGCAGTTGGGGCGGTGCGGGCGGCGCGGACGACAGCATCATACTCTTCGTCGGAAGGCTTGTGCACGAAAAGGGCGTGCACACACTGATCGAAGCGATGCCCAAGATACTGAAATACTGGCCGGGCGCCAGGCTCGTGATCGCAGGCAGAGGGCCGGCTGAGGAAAGCCTGCGCCGGCTGGCCGCGGGCCTGGGCCTTGGAGGCAGCGTGTCAATGGTCGGCTTCATTCCAGATGATGAGCGCAACCGGCTGTATGGCATGGCCGCGGTCGCGGTAGTGCCCAGCCTCTACGAGCCTTTCGGAATCACGGCACTTGAAGCCATGGCAGCGGGCACGCCCCTCATTGCGGCCGACACGGGAGGCCTTGCGGAGATCGTCAATAACGGGGTAAACGGATGGCAGTTCTATGCGGGCAGCTCGAATTCGCTGGCTGATGCCGTGCTGCACGTACTGCATAGCCCAGAAGAGGCCAGGAGAGCCGCGGAGGTTGCCCGCCGCGAAGTGCTGTCGACATACGATTGGGGAGCCATCGCCCGCGGTACCATCGACGTGTATGATGAGGTCCTAAGCGACGCCGCAGCGCAGGAGGAGGCCATGGCCAGGTGAAAGCAGTGATTATGGCAGGAGGCAAGGGCACCCGGCTCCGTCCGCTCACCTGCACGCTCCCAAAGCCCATGGTGCCGGTGGCGTGTAGGCCCATGATGGAGCATGTTGTGAACCTGGCTGTGGCGCATGGCTTTCGCGACTTGGCGTGCACCCTCTGCTACATGCCCGATACCATCCAGACCCATTTCGGCGACGGGGCCTCTTTCGGGTGCTCCATCAGGTATTCCATAGAGGAAACGCCTCTTGGCACTGCGGGCAGCGTACGCGCGCTGGCCGACTTCACGGACGACACATTCCTGGTCATCAGCGGCGACGCCCTAACTGATATCGATCTCGCTTCGGCAGTCGAGTTTCACAGGCAGAAGGGCGCGGCCGCCACCATCGTGCTTACCCGCGTGGAGGCGCCGCTGGAGTACGGAGTAGTCATAGTAGACGGCGATTGCCGCATCACGCGCTTTCTGGAGAAGCCCAGCTGGGGAGAGGTATTCAGCGACACTGTGAATACTGGGATCTATGTGCTGGAGCCGGATGTGATGGAGCTGGTCGAGGCTTCGCGGGAGTTCGACTTCAGCAAGAATCTGTTTCCGCAGCTTCTGGCCGACGGGTATCCGATGTTTGGGTACGTGGCCGAAGGATACTGGTGCGATGTGGGCAACCTGGAGCAGTACCGCAACACGCATCTGGACATCCTCGATGGACGAGTCCGCCTGGCTATCCCTGGCGAACTGGTGGATGAGGGCGTGTGGATCGGCGAGGGGGCCGAGGTGGAGACGGGCGCGGTGCTCAGGGCACCCGTGGTGATCGGGCCTCGGGCACGGGTGGAGAAGGGCGCCGTGGCCGGCGACTACTCGGTGATAGGCGCTGCGTCCATATTGGCGGGCGGTTCTTCTGTGAGGCGCTCCATACTGTGGCCGGGCGCGTTCGTGGGGCAGAACGCCCAGGTGCATGCGGCCATTCTCGCGTCTAGGGTCAGTGTGAAGGCCGGCGCAACGGTGCTCGAGGGGGCAGTCATCGGCTCGGGCACGTCCATAGGTGAGCGCGCCCAGGTGAAGGCAGGTGTGAAGATCTGGCCTGACAAGGTGGTGGACGGGGGTTCGCAGGTCAATGCCAGCCTCGTATGGGGAGCGCCATGGTCAAAGCGCCTTTTCGGACGGTTGGGAGTAGTTGGGCTGTCCAATATAGAGGTGACCCCGGATTTCGCCGCCCGCCTGGGCGCGGCATATGCTTCGTGCCTGCCCGAGGGGTGCGCTATCACAGTGTCGAGCGATGTCCACCCTTCTTCCAGAATGACTAGGGCGTCTTTGGCCTGTGGGGCCATGTCAATCGGCGCGACAGTGGCTGATCTGGGCGATGCGACTACTGCGGTGGCGCGATATGCAGTGCCTGCGCTCAGTGCAGTCGGAGGCATGCATGCACGAGTATCGCCCGTCGATGATAATGTCACGGTCATCGAGTTTCTGGACTCGGGCGGCATCAACATCGATAAGGCGCTGGAGCGCAAGATAGAGAACGCCTTGCTCACCGAGGATTACCGCAGAGCCGCTGCAAGCCGTGTCGGGGGCCGTCTTGAAGAGACGGGGATGACAGCGCTGTACCTGAGCGCCATAGAACGGGCCGTCGATGCGGAGTCAATCAGGAGGGCCCGCCTTCGTCTTGTGGTGGGATACGATGAAGACTACCTGCAGGATGTCATGAACCTGATTTCCGGCTCGCTCGGCTGCACGCTCAAGAAGACACATGCCTTCCAGGGCGCGTGGGCCATGGCTGAACTGGCAGACGCAGTCGTGGCAGAAGGCGCCGGGTTTGGAGTCTTGCTCGACCGTAACGCAGAGCGACTCGCGCTGGTCAATGAGCGCGGCGAAAGCATATGCGATGAGGATGTGCTGGCCCTGATCTGCGCTGCACTGCTCAAGTCGCGCGCGGGCGGAACGGTAGTAGTGCCTGTCACTGCTCCCGGGGCCATCGAGAAGGTGGCGATGGGTCTTCATGGGCGCGTAGTGAGGTCTCAGGCGAATCCCAGGTCCATGATGGAGAAGGCAATCGAGGCCAGGGTGATGATGGGCGAAGCCGGAGTTCCGCAGTTTCAGCCCATGCTCGACGGCCTTTTCGCCTTAGCTGTGTTGCTAGAGCAGCTTGCGCAGGGCAGCGCGCCGCTTTCGTCGATGGTCAGCGCAATGCCGCGTTCGTTCATGACCCGGCGCCTTGTGGACTGCCCATGGCAATCCAAGGGCAGGGTGATGCGGCATCTGATTGAGGAGACCGACAGCGAAGAAGTCCAGCTAGTAGACGGCATCAAGGTCTACACCGATCAGGGTTGGACGCTCATCCTGCCTGATTCCGAGGACCCCGTCTTCCACGTCTACAGCGAGGCGGCAAGTCAGGAGATCGCGGAGGAGATCGCGGGCATCTACGTGTCGAGGATCGCGGATGCCATGGGCGATGTGGAGTAGATAGTGTAGTCAATGTCAGGGAATATGTTGTCTACCGACTCAAGGTCGCTCACCCATTCATGATCCACATCCGAACTGCGGATGTCGCTGTAGAGGCGGTTGAACCTAGATATGTGGGCCTTGGTGCGCTCCACAGCGTAATTCACGCAAGTACCGGCCTTCATGATGAACGCCCAGTCGGAGCTCTGTGCCAGCATGAGTTCGCGGGCGGCCTGGTTGAGGGCTCGCCGGAGCAGATCGGGCTGTGGCATCGCGTACACGTCGGCGAGCTCGCTCATGCGACGCGCCATCGTGTGAAGATGCGGGTAGATCCAGTGGTTGCAGTCCGCCAACCACACTTCGTTGTAGCCCATATAGCCCCATGATGACATGGACGGCACGGACACCTGAGCGCGCGCGCGCTCATCTAGGTAGTCTCCTGGGGTAATGAGCTTGATGGTATTCTGGTCGTAGGCGATCTTTCGTATGACGAACTCCAGGAACTCGGGACCTTCAAACCACCAGTGTCCGAAGAGCTCAGCATCGTACGGAGCGACGACTATGGGCCCCATGTCCATGACTCGCGCCAAGTGCTCGATCTGCCGCTCGCGGTTGAACACAAAGTTGCCTGCGTGGCTGGCAGCTTTGTTGATGGCCCATTCCCGCACATATGGTTCCTTGTGTTCCGTGCGGCCGGTGACTCGGTAGTATTTTATGCCTGTATGCGTTCTCGCCGGGCAATCTCCCATGAACTGTCGTATGTAGTCCCAGTCCAGATCGTAGGCGATGTCGCGGTAGAACTCCCTGTAATCGAAGTCACCGGGATACCCCTCATGCGCGCTCCAGACCTGTTTGGATGATTCCATGTCCCGCCCGAAGGCCGCCACGCCCGAAGGGCAGTAGATGGGCGCGTACACCCCATATCTCGGCCTGGGGCTTGCGTTCTCTATGCCGTGCGCATCAGTGAAGAAATATCGGACTCCCGCCTCCCGCAAGTATGCGTCTACGCCAGGGTAGTACCCGCATTCAGGCAACCACATGCCTCGGGGCCCATGCCCGAATGTGTTGCGGTAGTAGCTAGCGGCCGCGATGATCTGGGCACGGGCCGCAGATGGACACACTTCCATGAGCGGCAGATAGCCATGGGTTGCTGCAGTGGTTATCAGCTCTATCCGGCCCTCATCGGCAAGTCGCGCGTACCCTCCTATTACATCGCCGTGGAGTGCGTCATGGTAGACTGACCTTACATGCTGGAAACGTTCCAGGTACATCTTGGCGGTTTCGTGGAACGCATGTTGCCACCTAGTTCGAGATGTCTCGAGCTCGGCCAGGCGACACAGGCCGTCCAGAAACTCGGAGAAGCGGGCCTGAAGAAGGGAGTCACGGCACATCGACATCAGTGTGGGGGAGAGCGATATCGTGAGGCGGTATGGCACTCCCTCGTCGGCCAGCCGAGCCAACATCGTGTATAGCGGGATATACGTCTCGGTCAGGGCTTCATAGAACCATTTCTCCTCCAGGTACGCCTCGCCGCGCACGTGGCGAACGTACGGAAGGTGAGCGTGCAGTACTATTGCCAGGTAACCTCGGGGTTCACTCATTGCAGATCACCTGCCGTCCTTCAGCCCTGTTCGGGCAACAGTCCATGACACACAGCGCGACATCAGCCGATCAGCCGACTCGGCGGCCACTTCGATGGGGAGTTCGCCCACTGGGAGCGCGATCCTCACTGAGAAGGTCCCGTCAGGAGCTGCCTCTACCGGCATACCCGACACACTCACCTGCGATCCCGGCTCTGTTGCACCGTATACTACGAGCTCCGCATCTGCCCGCAGCCAGTACCGACGCCCGGCCGCTTCCAGGGGGAGAGTCGGCGCGGGCGGGCCCACCGGGCTGGAGACGGCGCCCACTCCTCCCGATCCCAGAGCGATCTCCCGCGCCCACTCCTCGGCGCGCATTCTCTGGGCCGGCATGCCCGGCGACGCAGCATAGGCCCTGGGGCAGTGCACGAGGGCTTCCAGTGCATGAATGGAGAGCCATTCCTCGTCGCGAACCAGGGAGGGCCCTACCCGCGGCGTGTGCACCACGTTGGAGCGCGCGATGAACCGGAACTCGTCGGAGCCGTGTGTCAGACCCAGGTCCACGCAGTATGACCTGTCAGGCTCGCACACGTTTATGTACCAGTTGTTCGCAAAGGGATGGACGTCGATCGCGACTTGCTTGGCACAGCCGGCTCCCTCGCGATCGGTCATATCGTTCACCCTGAGAGTGAGGCGACTGCTCGAGATGCTCTCTCCGAGCTCGCGGGCGAGGTCAAGCGCTGTCTCCCTGGATATTTCCCAGTAAGCGTGCATCCAGAACGGATCGCGAACCTGCAGAACAATCCGGGTTTCGCCGTAGCCATCAGGTACCTGGCACGCATTCGCCTCGCCGCCCAAGCCGTGCACGAAAGGACCTCCTCACGACACCGAAACGCAATCTCTCTTGTATTCTGTCCGGCCCTAACCGGGGCTATCCCGCCGGGATAGTGCTCGGCGGTTGGGTAAGAATACTTCATGCTGAGGGAGGTGTGGCATATGTCGTCTTGTGGCTCATTTGCCCTGGTGCTTCATTCACACATCCCATACTGTCGCAAGTCAGGCGTTTGGCCTTTTGGCGAAGAATGGGTGTTTGAGGCGATGGCTGAGACATACATACCAATCATCGATATGCTGTCGGCAACCGAGGACAACGGGTTCGAGCCGCGTATCGCGGTTAGTTTATCCCCGGTTCTTGCGGAGCAGCTGGCAGATTGCTACATGAAGTCTCGGTTTCTGGAATACGCTGAAATGCGGAAGAAGGCCGCGGTGCATGATGCTGAGAGATACGAGTCTGAGCATGATGACAGGTTAGCCCTGCTGGCTGCGGAATACGCAGAGTACTACGAGTACGTGGCAGACAGATTCTCGAACCACTACGGTGGCGACCTACTGAGCGCCATTGCCAGCCTGGCGTCGCGCGGCATGATCGAGCTTCTCGCTACGGCTGCGACACATGCCTACCTGCCGCTGCTGTCAGAGGAGCGAGCGCGCGTTCAGATGAGGTTGGGCTGCGAAGCGTGCGAGCGCCACTTCGGCGTCAGACCCAGAGGGGCGTGGCTTCCAGAATGCGGCTATCGGCCGGGGGCCATCGAGCGGCTGTTGACTGAGTGCGGCATAGACTACTTCATAGTCGACACGCACGCTGTCGCGGCAGGTGCAGTAAGGCAGGTATACGGGGCTGAGGCTAAGTGCTCGGGAGCTGCTCCCGCTGGGTATTGCGTCAGCCCGAGTATGGCGGCGCTCAGGCCATACATGCTCGCTGGCTCCCAAGTGTCGGTGTTTGCCCGGGATGAGGTCACTGCGGCTCAGGTGTGGTCGAGGGAAACGGGGTATCCGGGCGATGGCAACTACCGCGAGTTCCACAGGCGAGACAGCGTCTCAGGCCTGCAGTACTGGCGTGTCACAAGCAAACTCCTGGATCTTGGCCAGAAGCAGCTGTACGATCCTGTGGTCGCGAACGAGACTGCCCAGGAACACGCCAGGCATTTCGTGGAACTCGTTGCGGCGAGGCTCGCGAGATATCAGGACGCGTGCGGTGAACCGGGGTTGATAGTGGCCCCGTATGACATGGAGCTGTTCGGGCATTGGTGGCATGAGGGCACAGCCTGGCTCAGACACGTGCTCACCATGCTGGCGCGCGACGAACGCGTGGCACTCACCACTCCCGGTGCTTACTTGGCCTCCCACCGGCCTACAGGGAAGATAAGCATGTCGGAGTGCTCCTGGGGGCACGGCGGCAGGCACGGTACGTGGGCTAATGCCGACACCGAGTGGATGTGGGAGTCGCTGGCCCGCGCGGAGGCACTTCATCGTTCCCTTTCAAACAAGCGCGACACACTTCGAGGAACGTTCCTGGCCATGGCGGATCAGGCCGGCCGGGAGCTGATTCTGCTGGAGGCAAGCGACTGGCCGTTTCTGGTCACTACCAGGCAGGCAAAGGAGTACGCCGAGGAGCGCTTCTTGCGTCACCTGGGAGACTTCGAGGCGCTGGCCGGCGCCGCCCTGAGCGGGGTTGACGACGATGCGGCAATGGCCGTTCTCACTTCCGCCGCTTCGCGCGACTCGCTCTTCGCCTGGGTCGACAGCGAGAAACTATGATATACTCTGAGATGCAATCTACGGAGGTGAGGTGCGCCGCAATGATTGACCTGACTCTGGCTTCGGGCCTTCCCATAGCTTTGGGAGACGACTTAAAGCTTGTCTTTTCCGATCCGCTGCCCGACGTTGCGCCGGCAGTGCGCAAAGACACCGACATGATGGATGTGTGGCTATCGCCAGACAAGGCTGAGGGCAGAGAGATCTACTACATGTACAGAGATGTACGCCTTCCCGAGCATGAAGAGCTCATACGGGAAAGTGGCCTCAGGTACGACGTCACTATCATCCTGCCGGGCAGGGTAGGCCACGAGTTCATCAAGACTGCCGGTCACTATCATCCGGCGAAGCCTGGCTCGAAAACTACATACCCTGAGGTCTATGAGGTCCTGTATGGGGTGGCGCACTACCTGCTTCAGCGCGCCGATGCAAGTTCCGGCGATATTGTCGATGCAGTGCTCATCGAGGCCGAGGCAGGCGACAAGGTGATCATCCCGCCGATGTACGGGCACATCACCATAAATCCGTCTTCCGAGCCTTTGGTCATGTCGAACTGGGTTGCGGCCGATTTTGCATCCGAGTACGGGATGATCAAAAGACACAGAGGCGGTGCATACTTTGAAATAGACGAGACAGCCGGCGCCAGTCGACTCATCCCGAACAAGCGACATGAAGGAGTCGCTCCTTTGAGGGGCCTCGACCCTCGTGACCTGCCCACATTGGCCCTTATGAGTGGATACCCCATGTATCAGGCTTTCGTGGACTCCCCCGATAAGTTCGATTGGCTCGTTCAGCCTGAGCAGTTCGAGCAGGAACTCGCGTTCGTTATCGGCAGGTAGACATCGGGGCGAGGTGAAGCCAATGAGTCATGCGGTGGAACCGCGAGTCGTCGCACTGGGCGGCGGAACGGGTCTTTCTACCCTTCTCAGGGGACTGAAACGTCACACCGGCAGTATTACGGCTATTGTCACCGTCACCGATGACGGTGGCAGCTCCGGCAGGCTCCGTGCGGAGATGGGAGTGCTTCCTCCGGGCGACATACGCAACTGCCTAGTGGCCTTGGCCGACGCAGAACCCCTCATGAAACAGCTCTTCGATTACCGGTTCAATAGTGGAGGTCCGCTCTCAGGTCACAACTTCGGAAACCTGTTCATAGCTGCGATGAGCGAGATAATGGGCGACTTCGAACTGGCAGTAAAGGAATCCAGCAGGGTCCTTCTGGTCAGGGGCGAAGTGCTCCCCGCCACTTTGGATGATTGCATTCTGGGCGCGTTGTTGAGTGGCGGGCGAGAGGTCCTTGGCGAAACGTCAGTAGGCACCAGCACGTCCAGGATCGACCGAGTGTTCCTACGTCCCGAAGGTCCTAAGCCTCTGCCGGAGGCATTGCGCGCCATATCGGAGGCCGATGCGATTGTGCTCGGCCCGGGCAGCCTGTACACTAGTGTCATGCCGAATCTGCTCGTGGATGGAATGGCGGACGCGATCGCCTCGTCCAAAGCGGTCAAGATATACGTGTGCAACGTAATGACTGAGCCTGGCGAGACGCAGGGCTATGCCGCCCAGGATCACCTGGCTGCCATTTTCCGTCATGCCGGGCCGGATGTCGTTGACTGGATCATCATCAATGATGCTCCCATAAGTGATGGAATGATGCGAAAATACTCGCACGAAGGCGCTGAACCGGTAGGATGGGACAGAAAGGTTCTCGAGTCGATGGGAGTACGGGTGGTGGAGGGGCCAGTTGCAAGCCAGACCGAGTTGGTCAGGCATGACCCCGACGCGATCGCGCGGGAAGTCATGGCTCTGGTCGCGCGAAAGAAGCGTTTTATGGATGAGTGAACTTCGAGATGAACACGGCCGTCAGGAAGCCTGTGAGGCTGGCGAGCAGCGCAGCGGGCACTGTGTGGCGCGTGTGCGTTATTCCGACTGAGCCGAAGTACAGCCCGATGATGTAGAGGGACGTATCTGCCGAACCCTGTATGACAGACGCCAGTAATCCCTCAGCTGAATCCGGCCCGTAGGCTGCCAGAAGCTTGGCCAAGTATCCCAGGGCTCCCGAGCCTGATATGGGCCGCAGCGCGGCAAGGATCATGAGATCAGGGTGTACTCCGAGGGCGCGCGCCACGGGCAAGAGGGCGCGCGCTGCTGCATTTAGCGCTCCTGAATCGCGGAACATCCCCACAGCGACGAACATGGCGATCATCGCCGGGGCAATGCGCAATGTCGTTCTGAGGCCGTCGGATACGCCGGCGATAAAACAGCCATATACGTCAACCCCCCGGGCGACGCCGTACACGGGTATTCCCACGAGCAGTGAAAGCACAACATAATAGGGCAGGGACGCAAGATATCTCATCAGTTCCTTCGACCTCTCTTCCTGAGGATGAAGTCGACAGCCACTGCAGCTGCGGTGGAACACGAAGTGGCGAGGATCGTAGCTCCTATGACGGCGGCTGGATCAGCCGAGCCCGTTTCGGCTCTGAGGGAGATTATGGTCGTCGGAACCAGCGTGAGGCTGGAGGCGGTGATAATGATGAAGGTGCACATGGCGTCAGTGGGTTCAGCCCCGGAACGGCTTTCGGCAGCCAGCTGTTGCATGGCCGCAAGGCCCAGTGGGGTGGCTGCCGCGCCCAGCCCAAGAAGATTCGCAGCCATGCTTGCGGCTATGAGCGGCATCGATTTCGACCTCGGTCCAAGCTCGGGGAAGAGCGGCCCGATGATGGGCCGGATTGCTGAGGCCAGTAGAGCTGTGAGCCCGGACTGCTGCGCTATTTGGGCCATGCCCGACCAAAGACCTATCGAGCCGGCCAATGCCAGGCAAAGCTGCACAGCCTCCTTTGCCGAGGAGATGGCCATCGGGGCAACACTCGCGGGCCCACGCACAACCGTCGCCCAGACCGTGCCGATTGCCAGCATGGCGACCCACACAATACTCATCATGCCTTTTCCTCCAAGTACCGGCCGGGCGGATTGAGACATGCGCTACCGCTCCATCGTATTCATGGTCTCTGGGCAAGTATGCGCGGGCCACCCTCATGCAGATGAAGGGAATCGCCAAGTTGGCGAGGAATAGAGACAGTGCTGCGCCCGGGGAGTGATTACTAAGTGGACTTCTACTCGCTCATGAAAGACGAACTAGTTCGGGCCATGCCCGAGCGTGATTGCTGTCGCGTGGCTGAGATATCGGCGCTGCTCCTTGCGGACGGTGTGATCCGGACCTCAGAAGGACATGTGAGCATAGTGATCGCTGAGACCCATGCGGGCGTGGCGCGAAAGGTCGTCTCACTCATTCGCGATCTGCAGTGGCCGGCTGCGGAGCGTCCGAGTGTGGAGGTGGCCGTCCGTAATCGAAAGCGGAAGGGCGCCCCTCGTGGCAATCTCTACTTGGTCCGCATAGCAAACCACAATGAGGCCGTCGATCTCACGGGCCTACTGGGCCTGGGCCCTGCCCGGCACGACAGTGACCTTGTGCGCGGTGTGGAGCCTCACATAGTCGCCAGGCGCTGCTGCAAGCGGGCGTACATTCGCGGCGTCTTCCTCGGGGCAGGCTACATGACCGATCCTTCGAAAGGGTACCATCTGGAGATAGCGATTCGGGGCCCGGAGCATGCGCAGTTCATTTCGGATCTTCTTCGTGAGTTCGGGATTCGCGCAGGGATAGTGCCCCGCCGAGGGCGAAGCGTGGTGTATGTCAAAGACGGCGACGATATCGTGGAATTGCTCCGCGTGATGCAGGCGTCCAGCGCGCTCCTAGAGCTTGAGAACGCGCGGATCCTGAGGTCGATCCGCGGCGACGTCAACCGCCTAGTCAATGCGGAGAATGCTAACCTGTCCAAGACTGTGGACGCTTCCTTGGGTCAGATACGCGATATTGAGCTCATAGACGACGTGATGGGCATCAGGAGGCTTCCCCCTGCTCTTGCTGCAGCGGCCCGCCTGAGGCTCGAAAATCCGGAGGCCAGCCTCACAGAGCTTGGAGCCATGCTGTCGCCGCCTGTGAGCAAGTCGGGCGTTAACCACCGCATGCGCAGGATTGCGCGGATAGCTGATGACATTCGCCTGACACGCAGGCGCGAGAGGTGATGCCCCGTGGAAATGTCCTACGGGATGGTTCAGCAGCAGGTACAGAGGCTGATAATGACTCCCCAGCTACGACAGGCTATCCAACTTCTTCAGCTGCCGACAGTGGATCTGGCGCAGTACGTCCAGAATGAGCTTCTCGCAAACCCGGTTCTGGAGGAGGCCGAACCGCCGTCTGAGGGGGCGGTCGATGAAACCCGGACGTCTCATGCCGATGATGATCAGATAGATTGGGCAGGCTACTTCGCCGGCGATGGGGGCGCCGACTCTGGCTGGCCCTCCGACTCATCTGATAGAGACGGTGATGATGATCCCGTCAGGCTCATCAGATGGGAACCTTCGCTTGCCGAGCGTCTGCATGTAGAGCTCCGAGTGGCGTGTACGTGCCCCAAGGCCCTCTGGATCGGCGAGTATCTCCTCGGATGCATCGACGATAGCGGCTTCTTCCGTGCAGACTTGTGCGATGTGGCGGCCGCGCTGGGCGCCGCTGAGTCTGAGGTGGAGGATGTGCTTCATCTGATCCAATGCCTAGATCCCGTGGGCGTGGGGTCCCGAAGCGTCCAGGAATGCCTTGAGCTGCAGATATCGGCCAGGCCAGCCCCTGATGACCTGCGGGCGCTGGCGCTGCGAATCGTCCGAGAGCACCTAGACGACCTAGCTGAAGGCAGGATATTGCGTATCGCCTCTGAGCTTTGTGCAGACGTCACGCAGGTTCAAGAGGCCGCCGACATGATACGCGCGCTCTCTCCTCGCCCGGGCCAGGACTACGCGGGGGTAGGGCAAGCCAGGTACATCGTTCCTGATGTGGTTGTCGAGAAGGTAGGCGATGACTACGTTGTGACGCCGTGTGATTCGGCGTCGCCCCGGTTGATCATAAACAGCGCGTACCGAGCGATGCTGTCTGACACCGGAACGGATGCGACTGCCAGGGATTTCATACGCGAACGACTCAATTCGGCCGCGTGGCTCATACGTGCGCTTGGTCAGCGTCGCGACACAATCGCCAAGGTTGCGACTTCCATCGTCTCGCATCAGCGGGACTTCTTCGATCGGGGCATTCTCCATTTGCGTCCACTGACGCTGAGGGAAGTGGCTGTTGACATCGACATGCACGAGTCGACCGTCAGCCGGGCCACTGCAGGGAAGTACGCGCAGACTCCCCGCGGCACATTCGAACTTCGCTTCTTCTTCGGTTCCGGGGTGAGCACCTCTGATGGCGATACCGCATCGGCCGCCAGCATAAAGAAGTACATCAAGGAGATGATCGCCTCCGAAGACGCCAAATCGCCGCTATCAGACCAGGAGATAGCGAACGCGTTGACCGGCGAAGGTATCTGCATTTCCAGGAGGACAGTGGCTAAATATAGGGGTGAGCTGGAGATACCCGCGTCGGCGCGGCGGAGGAGGTACTGAGCATTCCTGCGTTGCAGTGGCCCAGCCCGGGAAAGATGTCAGAGGAGGAACTTGGCCTTGTGCGCAGAACATGCTATATTAGGGCTAGCGGGACAGGAATTGCCCAAGCGGGACGCAAAGCGTCCAGCCAAGGGAGACGATGATGGGAAAGACGGCTGACGTCATAGCTGTGCAGTGTCGGATAGCGCCGGAACTCGCTGAGAAAATCGTGCTCCGTCACCTCATCCTGAGGCACGTATCGTATTCGCAGCCCATAGGGCGGAGGGCGCTTGCCCAGTGCATGGGGAGGAGCGAGCGCGAAGTCAGGCGAGAAGAGGGCGTTCTCCGGGAGGTCGGGCTCATCGTAGTGGGCCCGGATGGCATCCGCCTCTCCAGAGATGGGGAGGATATCCTGTGGGAACTGGGAGAGTATGTTCGCCTGCTCACCGGCACTGGAGAACTTGAGACGACGCTGGTGGAGAGATTTGGCCTCGAGCAAGCTGTAGTTGTGACTGGCGACTCCGACCGCGACGATGCCGTGAAGAGGGAGATCGCGCGGGCGGGCGCGGCTTTGCTCAGGGATGTGATCTCTGATGGCGATGTGGTAGCTGTGACGGGTGGCACCACAATGGCTGCTCTGGCCCAGGAGGCTGTGGAGTTGCGCTCGGTCAGAGATCTTGTGGTGGTTCCCGCCCGGGGCGGGCTGGGGGAGGATGTCGAAAAGCAGGCCGACACGGTTGCTGCGTCTTTGGCCAAGAAGTTGGGAGGAAGCTACAGGCTTCTCAACCTCCCGGACGACCTCGGGCTGGAGTCCGCAGCAAGTGTACGCGAAGAACCACGGATCAAGCAGGTCCTCGACACGATCCGGCAGGCAAGTGTGGTTGTGCATGGAGTGGGCACGGCTGTGGAGATGGCGAGAAGGAGGAACCTCTCTGAGGCCGAGATCGCTCACATTCAGCAACTGGGGGCCGTGGGCGAATCGTTCGGGTTCTACTTCAACTCAGCCGGTGAGGTTGTGTACACCACGTCTAGCCTCGGCCTGAGGCTCGCAGACCTATCGTCAGTTCCCACGGTGATATGCGTGGGCGGTGGGGCGAGCAAGTCGGAGGCGCTGTCGGCGGTGTTGCGTAACGGGTTTTCCCATATTGTTGTCACGGATGAAGGAGCAGCGCGCGAGATCAAACACGAATCAGGGAGGTGAACCCCGCCGCATTATCGGCGGGAGCCAATGGCAGTCAAAATCGGAATCAATGGTTTTGGAAGAATCGGACGGCTCGTGTTCAGGGCGGGCGAAGAGCGCCCGGAAATTGAGATAGTGGCCATAAACGACCTGGTGGATGCCAAGACCAATGCTCATCTCCTGAAGTACGATTCCATCCATGGTACATACGCCGGCGACGTGAAGGCAGGGGACGGGTACATAGAGGTCGGGGGCAGGCGTGTCAAGGTCTTTGCTGAGAAGGATCCGTCCAAGTTGCCCTGGGGCGATCTGGGCGTGGACATCGTGATCGAATCGACCGGGGTCTTCCGGTCCAAGGAGAAGGCATCGACGCACCTTGCCGGCGGCGCAAAGAAAGTCATCATCACCGCGCCGGGCAAGAATGAGGACATAACAGTCGTCATGGGCGTCAACGAGAGGAAGTACGACCCGCTAAACCACCATATCATCTCCAACGCTTCATGCACCACCAACTGCCTTGCGCCTGTGGCCAAGGTGCTCATGGACTCGTTCGGCATCAGGCGCGGGCTAATGACCACGGTACATTCCTACACTAACGACCAGCGCATCCTGGACCTGGCTCACTCGGATCTCAGGCGTGCGCGTGCTGCAGGCATGTCCATGATACCCACCACGACGGGAGCAGCGTCTGCAGTGGCCCTGGTACTGCCCGAGCTGAAGGGCAAGCTGAACGGGTTCTCCATGAGGGTGCCCACACCCAACGTATCGGTGGTAGACTTCGTGGCTGACCTGGAGAAGAAGGCGACAGCCGAGGATGTGAACAATGCGCTCCGGGCGGCGGCAGAAGGCCCACTCTCGGGCATCCTGGCCTACACCGAAGAAGAACTGGTGTCGCACGACTTCAACCATGATCCCCATTCTTCGATCGTAGACGGGCTGTGCACCATGGTTATAGGCGAAGAAATGGCCAAGGTGATTGCCTGGTACGACAACGAGTGGGGCTACTCCAACCGCGTGGTCGATCTGGCGAGTTACATCGCGAAGTCCCTTTAGCCACGTCGCGCAGCGGAGAGGAGCTGATCGGCATTGCGCAAGCTAGCAGTGGAGGATGTGGAAGTGGCCGGCAAGCGTGTGTTCGTGCGCGTTGATTTCAATGTGCCGATGGACGCTGACCGGAACATAACCGACGACAGGAGAATCGCCTCAGCACTTCCGACAATAGAGCACCTGATCGGGCGAGGGGCGAAGGTGATACTCGCCTCTCACCTAGGACGTCCCAAGGGCAAGTACGACCCTGGTTCCACCATGGACCCGGTTGCGGATCGTCTTTCGGAGCTTCTGGGCCGGCCTGTGCGCAAGCTCGCTGACTGTGTGGGGCCGGAAGTGGAAGCGACCGTGGCGGCAATGTCGCCGGGCGACGTGGTTCTCCTTGAAAACGTGCGGTTCCATAGGGAAGAGGAGGCAAACGACGCGGCGTTCGCGCGGCGCCTGGCGGCGCTGGCGGACCTATTCGTCAACGACGCGTTCGGCGCGGCCCACAGGGCGCATGCCTCGACCGAAGGCATAGCTCACTACATACCTGCCGTGGCCGGGTTCCTGATGCGCAAGGAAATGGAGATCATGGGGCAGGCTCTGGCCGATCCGGCCCGCCCGTTCGTCGCGATACTCGGCGGGGCGAAGGTATCTGACAAGATCGGCGTCATCGATAACCTGCTCACACGCGTGGACGCGTTGCTCATCGGAGGCGGCATGGCCTTCACGTTTCTGAAGGCTCAAGGCCACGAGGTGGGCAAGTCGCTGGTGGATGGGGAGAGGCTGGGATACGCAGGAGACGCCATCGATCGCGCGAGGGCGAAAGGAGTTCGATTTGAGCTTCCCACAGACGTAGTCGCGGCAGAGCGGTTCGAAGCTGATTCGCCGCATCGCGTCGTTACGGTCGACGATATCCCTGCTGATTGGATGGGCCTCGACATCGGTCCGGATACCACACGACGGTTCGCCGAAATCGTGCGCGGCGCAGGTACAGTGGTGTGGAACGGCCCAATGGGAGTATTCGAGATGGAGGCCTTCGCCGCAGGCACACGCGGCCTGGCGGAGGCGATGGCGTCGTCGGGCGCTGTGACCATTGTTGGAGGCGGCGATTCCGCGGCGGCGTGCGAGCAGTTCGGCCTAGCTGAGAGGATGACACACGTGTCGACAGGCGGCGGCGCGTCGCTTGAGTTTCTGGAGGGTAGGGTGCTGCCGGGAGTTGCGGCGCTTGGTGATAAGGAACCGGGGGTGTAGGAGTCTGTGAGGAGTCCAATAGTAGCAGGCAACTGGAAAATGCACAAGACAATTGCTGAGGCGCGTGAGCTGGCGTGTAAGTTGGTCGATCGGGCTTTGGGGTTTGCAGGATGCGAGGTCATACTGTGCCCGCCGTTCACGTCGATTCATGCTGTGGCAGAAAGCGTTATGGGGTCGGGCATCGAATTGGGAGCACAAGACGTGTATTGGGAAGCCAAGGGCGCGTATACAGGCGAGATCTCCTGCGAGATGCTGATCGACGCCGGGTGCCGCTGGGTCATCATTGGGCATTCTGAGAGAAGGGCAATGTTCGGCGAGACGGACGATACAGTCAACCGTAAGGTAAAGGCCGCATTGACAGCGGGGCTGTTGCCAATAGTGTGCGTGGGAGAAAGCCTGGCCCAGCGCGAGCAGGGCATCACGGCCGACGTAGTGGCCAGGCAAGTAGAAGGGGCGTTTGTGGGCGTGCCCGCCGACAAGGCCGACCGGCTGGTGGTGGCGTACGAACCCATCTGGGCCATCGGCACTGGGCGCGCCGCCACAGGCGAAGATGCCAACGAGGTCGCCAAGGCTATCCGGCGTACGCTGTCGGGGATGTACTCCGATCGAGTGAGCGAGGCGGTGAGGATTCAGTATGGAGGCAGCGTGAAGCCTTCCAACATGGCCGAGTTCGCCAAGCAATCGGAGATAGACGGTGCTTTAGTGGGCGGGGCCAGTCTTGTTGCGGAGGACTTCGCTGGGATCATTGGCGCAACGATAGGCGCCCACAAGTGAGCAGGTGAGAAAGGAGCACAGGCGGTGTATGCCGCCGACCGAAATGTCGATAATCACTGATGTGTATGCACGCGAGATTCTTGACTCCAGAGGAAACCCCACTGTCGAGGTGGAAGTCACGCTCGCCGATGAGACGGTAGGCAGGGCATGCGTGCCATCGGGCGCGTCTACCGGGCAGCATGAAGCGCTTGAACTGCGCGACGGCGACCCCGGCCGTTACCTCGGACGAGGTGTGGCGAAGGCCGTAGACAACGTGAACGATACGATCGCTGACGAGATCTTGGGCATGGATGCCCGAGACCAGGCGCTCATCGACCTGACACTGATAGAGCTTGACGGGACGCCTAGCAAGTCGAAGCTCGGGGCCAATGCCATGCTCGGAGTGTCACTCGCGGTGGCGCACGCCGCAGCTGAGCACATAGGCCTGCCGCTCTATCAGTACCTGGGCGGCGTAGGCGCCCGCACCCTGCCGGTTCCGCTGATGAACATCCTAAACGGCGGCAAGCATGCGGACAATAACGTGGACATACAGGAGTTCATGATCGCGCCTGTCGGCGCCGACAGTTTCGCGCACGCGCTGCGAATGGGGGCCGAGGTATACCACTCGCTCAAGGCTGTGTTGAAGAAGCGCGGGCTCTCGGCTGGTGTGGGGGACGAGGGAGGATTCGCGCCCAATCTCGACTCGAATGAGCAGGCCATAGCTGTGGTGGTAGAGGCCATAGAGAAGGCTGGCTTCGCGCCCGGCAAGGACGTGTTCGTGGCGCTGGACGTGGCTGCAAGCGAGCTATGGCGGGACGGCAAATACGTGCTGGAAGGCGAAGGCAGAGAGCTTGATGCCGCAGGCCTGGTTGACTACTATGAGAACCTTGTCGGCAAGTACCCCGTGATTTCCATCGAAGACGGGCTGGCAGAGGACGACTGGGACGGCTGGCGAATCGCCACTGTCAAGCTCGGGGACCGCGTCCAGCTCGTGGGCGACGATCTCCTCGTTACGAATGTGGAGCGGATTGAGCGGGCGATCCAGCAAGGCGTGGCCAACTCGGTGCTGATTAAGGTGAACCAGATCGGCACGCTCTCCGAGACGTTGGACGCCATCGAAATGGCTAAACGCGCCGGCTACACGGCGGTGATCTCGCACAGATCAGGCGAGACCGAAGACACCACCATCGCCGACATCGCGGTGGCCACGAATTCGGGCCAGATCAAGTCGGGCGCCCCGTGCCGTACGGACCGGGTAGCCAAGTACAACCAGCTGCTCCGGATAGAGGATCTGTTGGGCGATGCCGGCATGTACGCCGGCATGGACGCGTTCTACTCAATCAAGCGCGCGCAGCGCTAGGCGAATGCGAGTGGGGGCGATGAGGCGTGCACGGCATAACTCGAATCCCGGGCGTGCTCGTAGGGCACGCGCAGAATGATGAAGCTCTCACCGGCTGCACAGTGGTGTTGACTCCTGGCGGGGCCGTTGCGGGTGTGGACGTCAGGGGCTCGGCCCCGGGCACGCGCGAAACCGATCTCATGCGTCCTTGTAACCAAGTTGAGAAGATCCAGGCCGTAGTGCTTTCAGGTGGAAGCGCTTACGGCCTGGACTCTGCTTCAGGAGTCATGAGGTTTTTGGAGGGCAAGGGAGTTGGGTTCGCCACTCCCTTCGGCGTGGTTCCCATCGTGGGCGCGGCAGTCATCTACGATTTGGGGTTGGGCGATCCCAGAGTCCGACCGGACGCAGAAATGGGCTATGCGGCGTGTCTTGCTGCGTCTTCCGGGCCGTGCCGTGAGGGTAATGTCGGCGCCGGAACCGGCGCCACGGTGGGCAAGATCATGGGCCCGGAGTATGCAATGAAGGGCGGATTGGGGACGTATGCGACCCTGCTGTCCGGCATGGGACAGCTCGAAGCAGGCGTGGGCGCAGGCGCAGATGGAGACGACGGGCAGGTGCTCGTGGGCGCGTTGGCGGTTGTCAATGCCCTTGGGGATGTGATCGACCCATGGGCAGGGCGGGTCGTGGCTGGAGCATATGACCGCGGCGCCGGTCGGTTTGTGGGGCCCGGCGCCAGCCGGACCGGGGCGAACCTGACCATCCAGGCTCAAACGGGAGCCTGTATGAACACCACTATTGCGGTCGTGGCCACAAATGCTATTCTAGATAAGGAAGGCGCAAA
>Ga0116149_1000760_pt1 | contig 41482 bp, 36 predicted proteins | sample AD_UKC057_MetaG_FD_89787 | JGI IMG/M metagenome (GOLD analysis project Ga0116149, IMG submission 89787) | Active sludge microbial communities of municipal wastewater-treating anaerobic digesters from USA - AD_UKC057_MetaG | ecosystem: Engineered > Bioreactor > Anaerobic > Digestate | place: USA...
CGACCCGCCCACCAGCGCCGGATACCCCTTCACGCCGGGGTCGATCTCGTCCCAGGTCACCTGCCAGTCGGCCGGCTCGCTTTCGCCCTCCAGCCAGGCCTTCCCTGACAATCCCTGGGACGTCTTGAGCAGCTTCATCCAATACCACCGGCCGGGATGGACCTCGAAGTCGCAACCCGGCCCCCAGGCGATGAAGTCCCGCATGAGGTTCAGCCGGCCCTTGTGGAACAGGAGGTTGAGCCCGCGCCCGCTTGCGGCGTCCGCGCACAGGCCGATCCCCGCCCGCGCCCAGTCGCCCTCCCGCCAGGCGTCGATGCGGATTTTCGCGGTGAGGAGAACGTCGGCCGACACCGCCTCCGCCGGGCCCAGGACCAGGATGGCCTTGTTCGGGTCGCCCGGCCCCCGGTCGCTCTTAAGGCATCCGTCCTGGACCGCCCACTGACCGCCGACGAACTTCCACTCCTTCGCCGCAGGCTGGTTGAAATCGCAGGAGAACAGGTCGCGGCCCTGGCCGCTGGCCCGAGCGAGGCCAGGCAAGACAGCCCCAGCAGTCAAGATGACAGCCAGTATGCGTCGCATGCGGCCCTCCCGCCAGGTGGAACGGTCGAAACGTCCTGTGCAGACAGGCCCGGCTCCGTTGACGGGCCAGATCGCTCTGACTATACCCCCCGTCGAGACGTTCAACAAGCCGCGACGAATCCATGCAGGACGGCCACGCCCGTGCGCTTGACCTCGTCCGGGGCCTGGGCGAACGCCTCGGGGTGAAACTGCACCGCGTGGATCGGGCGTTCCACGTGGCTGGCGTACTGGAGATACTCGATCTCGCCGTCGCGGCTGACCGCGTGGACCACGAACCGCCCCGCCAGGGCCGGATCGTCCGGGCGCACGTAATCCCGGTGGGCCACGTTGACCGGGTGCCGCCCCGCCGCCATGATCCCCCCGCCGCGCGTGACGTGGATGTCCTTGACCAGGCCGTCGGGGTAGCGGAATTCGCCTGACTGCGGATTCCGCCTAATCTCGCACCCGTACGCGTGAAGGAGCAGGTGAAAGCCGAAACAGATCCCCAGCACGGGCAGCCTGGTATCTCTCACCAGTTCGACAACGGAGCGCATGGCCTCGCGAGTGGGCGGCTCCGACATGTTGTGCGCGGAACCCGACAGCACGATCGCGGCCGCCCCGTCCGCGCTGGCCGGGCCGACGTCCCGGTAGTGGATCGTCCTCACGACCGCGGGACAGGCGATCAGGATTTCCTCCATCAGCCGGATCCGCGGGTGGACCTTTCCCCCGCGCCTGGGCGTGTTGTCGATCAGCAGGATGTCGGGAAGACTCTGATTCATACGCGGCGACGCCCCCTATGCCCAGTCCGCAACCTTCGCCGCCGAACGGCAAGCCCTTCGACAGCGTCTGAAGCCGATCAGGGCTCGCCGTTCGGCAGGCTCAACCGCTCACGCCCGCGGCTATCTCACCGCCCGCATCTTGCCCGCGATCCGGAACGCGCCGTCGGCGTACACGAACGACCACAGCGTCATGCCGCTGGTCTTGCCCGGCTCGGCCATGCGGACGCTGTAGAGGGCCACCGGCTTCTTCATCGCCTTGATCGCCTCCTTCTGCAGCCCGGTGGCGTTCTCGTCGTCGGCGCCGGCGATCTTCCAGGCCGTCACGTTCGTCCGCCCGTCCTTGGCGACCTTCTCGAACAGCTTGGCCAGTTCCGCCTTCGGCAGCTTGGCGTACTCGTCGGCCAGCTTCTTGCCCAACTCCTCGCCGAAGACCTCGGTGAAGAACTTGCCCGCATCCGGCAGGAAGAGGGCTTCGGTGAGCTTCTGAACCTCCTCGCCCTTGCCGGCCTTGGCGGCGTCCACGATGGCCTGCACGGTCGTCTTCAGACCATCAGCCGTCTCCTCCGCCGCCATCGCCGCCGGCGCCACCGCCAGCACGCCCAACACTGCCGCCATAGCGATCCACTTCGACATGATCGATCTCCTCATGGTTTCGCAGACTTGCTCGAACTCTGTCCATGAACGACGAACCGGTCGTTCCACAGCGCAGAATAGCGCGTCGCGACGGCGGACGCAACAGTTTCCGCCGGAGACAGCCTGGAGTATAATACAGGGAATGAACAGCAGCGACCCAAGCCCGGCCCACTCCACCTTCCCGAAGGTGGACCGTTCCGTCGTCACGGTGGCCCGGACAACAGACCCCTCCGACGAGAAGGCGTATTGGCTGAGCAAGACGGTCGACGAACGAATCGAAGCCATCGAGATCATGCGGCAGATCGCCTACGGCTATGATCCGCTTACCACCCGACTTCAAAGAGTTCTTGAAGTTGCTGAATTCCCGCCGCGTTGAGTATCTGCTCGTGGGCGGATACGCGGTTGGTTTTCACGGCTACTCGCGCCCCACGGGCGACTTGGACGTCTGGATCGCGGTCAGTCCGGAGAACGCCGAACGTGTCCGCCAGGCGCTGGTGGAATTCGGATTCAGCCAAGAGAACGTTCCGGCCAATCTCTTTACCGATCCTGACAGAATCGTCCGAATGGGCGTGCCGCCCGTGCGGCTGGAGATCATCACCGCCATCTCCGGGGTGGATTTCGCCCCCTGCTATGCGGGCCGCGTCCGGGCGGAGATCGACGGCATCCCGGTCAACGTCATCGCCCTCGACGACCTCAAGGCGAACAAGCGCGCCGCAGGCAGGCACAAGGACCTCAACGACCTGGAACAGCTTCCGTAGTTCCCCGCCTGTGGCAGCCCCCGCCTCGCGAACGGCCGCGCGCAGCGATAGGGTCAATCGGTCGACCAAGCCCCATAACGAAGGGACGCCACGAGGTCATCAAAGTGCCAGGCGACTCTGCAGAATTCAGAAAAGGGGCCATAGACGGAGCAAGTAAAGTGGAATTCCACATCCGCACCCCCGTCCTTCGCGGCAAGAATGATCGAGTACTTCCTGCACCATGCGAATTTCCCCCAGTAGGTAAAGGCACCGTGGCTGAGCCCGGACTGAAGAACCAGATGGACGCCGACACAATCACCTGCCAGCGGATTGCCCTGAAAGTAGCTCCGTGCCAAGCCCCGGAGATTCTGAAATACTCGGCGGTCGTCCAAGTCGTTCACGTCCTGTCGTTCGCTTCCTCGCTTGCCCACTATCACGTTAACGGACATCCGAGTGCCCCTATCGATCTGTGTCAGACGCGGCAACACCAAGTCGCCCATCGACACATGCGCGCCTCCGTACGCCGTCCACCCTGCCATGTCCAGTTCGTAGGGAATACCATTCACGCGACCTCGGAGAGGGCGTGGCGAGCATGGGCGCGGCGAAGTCTGGAGATCGGGACATCCCAGCGCGTGGAAGACCTGGGCCAACAGCGTCCATCTGTCGGGATCATCGGTGGAGATGTGCGGCAGCATGGCAAGTGCCGGCACCTTTTCGTGGGGGCTCGGGTGCGGAGGAATGCGGACTTCCAGGCAGTCATCCTTGCCCAGCCGCGAGAGCAGTTGCCCTGCTTCGGCGTTGACACACCAGGCTGATTGAGCCCACTTGGCATTGGTGAAGAATACGGCTCTGCGAGTCCGGGAAACACCTGCTTTGAGGTCGTCCTCGAATTCTCCCTCCCAGCCCGACAGCAATATCCTGTACTCGTTGAACCACACGTCAATTCCCTGGGCAGTCATCTGTTCGGCGATGAATCTGACGAGCCCGGCATCGTCGCTCTTGTAGGACAAGAAGAGCGAAGAGTCTGTTCGGTCATGAAAAGGCAGAGAGCGCCACCGCTGCATCTTCCTTCGTGCCCACAGCGCCATTACGGCAAGACCCGTCAAGGTCACGCATCCGAGTAGAATCCAGATGTTCTTCGCGTTCAGGATCTCTGACATGAAAGGCGAGGAGGTCGCCATCGCTCACATTCCTTCGTTCTTGCATTGCCTGACACGACACCGTTCGGACGTGAGGTTGCCGTTCTCTATCATTTCACCCTTCTCACCGCCGTCGTGCCGCCGAGGTAGATCCTGCCGGCGGCGAGGGCAAGGCAGCCCGGCTTGTCGAGCCGGCCGATGGGGGCGATATCCAGCGTGGCCGGGTCGATGGCGATCAGGACGTTGTTGAGGAAGGTCCAGACCTTGCCGTCCGGGCCGAGGCGGAAGTCCCAGTTCTCCTGCTGGTTCGAGCCGATCGCGACCGGCAGCGGATAGCCCAACGTGCGCGTCGCCAGGAGCTTGCCCTCTCTGGCGTCGGCGAGGTAGAGGACGCTCTCGTCGGCGTTGTCGCCGTTTGGGGCCCAGCCGACGATGCGGCTGCCGCCGGGGCAGACGATGGGACCTGTGCCCTTGGCGAGCTTGACCGGCTCGAGCTTGTGGACGAAGTCGCCCTTGGCGACCTCGAAGACCAGCAGGGCGCCCTGCTCGGGCTTGGGCTTCTTCAGGACGGTGTCCTCGACGCGGCGCGTGGAGACGACGATGAGCCGGCCCTCGTCGGCGGCTGCCATGTGCGTGACCTGGAGGGCGCTCAGCGGTTTCCAGAGCCCGCCGGCCTGGCCGGTGGCGGGGTCGTACCAGGCCAGCCCGCCGCACGAGCCGTCGCGGACCCACTGCCCGCCGAAGAAGACCTTGCCGCCGGCGGCTGTGACGGCGGCGTACATCTTGTGCGTGCCGGCCAGTTCCTTCGCGCCCATGTACAGGAGGCGTCGCGGGTTGGCCCGCCCGTCGCCGTCTTCGATGACGCGGTGGCCGGCGACCGTGCCAGCCGTCCACGGCTGGGCCGGGTCGTACGCGTAGAGGGGCGAACTCGGATAGCCGCTCATGTACACCTTGGGCCCGCTGAATGCGGTGGCGTAGTGGCTGAGGCCGATTTTGCCCAGGTGTTTGCCCTGGGCGGTCTTGGGGTCGAAGACGAAGTTGCCCTCATACGACCCGGCCGTCCCGAGCAGCCGCCCGTCGGGCATCTCGACCAGGCGGTAGATCGAGTGCGGATGCAGGGGCACCTGGAAGCGGAAGCGCTTCCAGCCGAGTTGCTCGGGGGCGGCGTCGGCGGGCTCGTTGCGCGGCCGGCCCGGCTGGGCGGGGCGGACCCATATCTCGGCGAAGCCCTCCAGGTCCGGCACGGCGCGACTCGTGTTGACTTCGACGCCCGGCGTGGGCGGCGGGCCGGGCTCGCGGACGGGCCAGGGCGGGACGTTGCGGTCGCTGACGGGGATCGCCTTGCCCTCGTGCAGCCAGTACTCCTGCCGTTCCCCTGAGGGGCCCACGATGCCGGAGACCTTCGCCGTACAGCCGTCGCGCCCCTGGCCCACGCTGACCATTCCGCCGACCGTGCCCGTGGTCGCGAGCGTTTCGCTCTTGCCCGTCTTGCGGTCGTAGGCGACGAGGTGCCACGGCACCTTGCCGCTGGCAACGTAGACGTAGCGCCCGTCGGCGGCGCCGGAGTAGCCCCAGCACGCGCTGGGCGCGTGGCTGGGGCCGATGGGCCCATAGAACGTGACGGCCAACGTGTCGGGGTCGATCTGCGCGGCGGCCGCCGCCTTGGACGGGTGCTGGCCGATCGCGTAGAGTTTGCCGTCGGTCCCGAGCACCAGCGGGTGGGTCTCGCCCAGCAGGTCCTCGGGCATTTTCACCGCGTCGATTTTCAGCTCGTTGGTCGCGGGGTCGTAGAGGCAGATCTTCTGCCTCAGCCGCCCGTCCAGGATGGAGATGAACAGCTTGCCGTTGGGCGCCACCACCGACGGACAGAGGTGGAAGTTCCAGCCGCGCTCGGTCTGGACCTGTTTGACCCGGCCGCTGCCTGGATCGATGATAACGATGGTGTTGGGCCCGCCGTACCTGGGGAAGTAGATCTGGATGAGGTCCCACGTGTTGGTGTCCGGGTTGGGCGCCCGCAGGAGCATCCCCTCGCGGATGGAGCGGACGGGCTCGCAGAGGTCCTCGGTTTCGAGTTTGGGAGCCTTCTTGAGCAGGGCGTCCAGGTCCGGTCGGCCCAGCGGAGCGGCCGCGCGGAGGGGGGCAGCCAGAGGGGCCAGGGCGCACAGCACGACGACGAGCCTGAGGTTCATGGGTCGTTCTCCTGTGCAGGTATGAACGCATGGGGAAACAAGACATTGACCGGCCCGCAAGGGCGTGGCGGGACCAGGACCCGCGAAGTGCGGACCGACGTCCGCAAAGGGCTTTCGCGAATCCTGAGAATATCTGCGGGTTTTCCCTCAGTGGTACCGGGTGTTTGTCGATACTGAGAGCATCGGGATCTGCCAGGCAGAGACACGTTCGACCCAGGACTCGCTCACATGCGTATCGACGTGCCGGAAGACATCGTGGTGCGTGCACAGGCTAACGCGGCGGAGTTGCGGATCGCCCTGGCCGTCCAGTTGTACGCCGATAACCGGATCGACCACACCGACGCGTGCCGCCTGGCCGGGCTCAACTCAACGGAGATGAACCGCGAACTGGTGACGCGGGCGTTGAGCATCCAGCAGTACCCCCCGCCGACGGCCCGAGCCCAGTCGGCATAGACCCGTCCGTCACCGCAGCCGGTGAATCACAAAAGCGCCCGCCCGAAGGATCGCGCCGGGTCCGCCTTCACTGCGGGGTCTCTTCCCTCCTGCCCTTGGGGTGTCGAACGTCGCGCCCCTGCACCATGTAGATCACGTCCTGGGCGATATTCGTGGCGTGGTCGGCGATCCGCTCGATGTGGCGGGCGATGAGGATCAGGGCGAGGGCCCGCTCGATGGACCGGGGGTCGCCCATCATGTAGGTCAGCAGTTCGCGGATGATCTGGTTCTTGAAGGCGTCGACCTTGTCGTCGTTGGCGATGACGTTCTGGGCCTGGAGCACGTCGCGCCGGACAAAGGCGTGGAGGCTCTCGCGGACCATCTGCTGGGCCACGTCGGCCATCATGGGGATGTCGATGAGCGGCTTGAGCGGGGGCTGCTCCAGCAGGACATCGACGTTCTGCGTGATGTTGATCGCCAGGTCGCCGATCCGCTCGATCTCGCCGTTGATGCGGATGGCGACGAGGATGAATCGCAGGTCGGCGGCCACCGGCTGCTGGGTGGCCAGCAGGGCCATGGCGGCCTCGTCGATCTCGAGTTGGAGGCGGTTGACCTCCTGTTCCTCGGCCCGCACGTCGCGGGCGAGGTCGCGGTCCCGCTCGACCAGCTCGCTGATGGTCTGCTTGATCATCAGCTCGGCGGTGGCGGCCATCCGCAGCAGCTTCTGCTTGAGGTTGTCCAGGTCGCGGTCGAACTGTCGTACGAGGTGGTCCACGGTGCGGTTCCTGTTTGTCGGCGTACGGGCCGGAGCGGCCCGTCGCGCAGTTTTCGGTTCGCTTCCTGCCGGGGCCGCGGTCTAGCCGTAGCGCCCCGTAACGTAGTCTTCGGTTCTCTTGTCTGCCGGTGCCGTGAAGATGCCCTGGGTGGCCCCGAACTCGACCAGGTCGCCCAGGAGCATGAAGCCGGTCTCCTGGCTCACCCGGGCCGCCTGCTGCATGTTGTGGGTGACGATGACAATGGTATAGCGCTGGGCGAGCTGGCGCATGAGTTCCTCGATGTGGGCGGTGGCGATGGGGTCCAGGGCCGAGCAGGGCTCGTCCATGAGCAGGACCTCGGGCTCGACGGCCACCAGGCGGCTGATGCACAGCCGCTGCTGCTGCTCGGGCGAGAGCGCGAGGGCGGAGTCCTGGAGGCGGTCCTTGAGGTCGCTCCACAGGGCGGTGGAACGCAGGCTGTCCTCGACGATCTGGTCCAGTCGCGATCCGCGGGCCATGCCGTGGATCCTGGGCCCGTAGGCCACGTTGTCGTAGACGCTGAGGGGGAAGGGATTGGGCCTCTGAAAGACCATGCCCACGCGCTTGCGCAGGTCGGTGAACTTGACGGACTTGTGGATGACGTCGATCCCGTCCAGCAGGATCTGCCCGGTCACGCGGACCGAGGTGATCAGGTCGTTCATGCGGTTGAAGCACCGCAGCAGCGTGCTCTTGCCGCAGCCGGAAGGTCCGATGATGGCCGTGATCATCCGCGGGCGGATGGCGATGGTCACGTCCTTGAGGGCGTGGAACTTGCCGTAGTACAGGTTCAGCTTGTCGGTCTGGAGCTTGTAGTCGTCCGCCTGGATCATCCGAAGTGTCCCGTGATGTAGTCGCCGGTCCGCTCGTGGACCGGGTTGGTGAAGAGGTCGACCGTGGGCCCCACCTCGATCAACTCGCCCATCAGGAAGAACGCCGTGCGGTCCGACGCCCGCGCCGCCTGCTTGGTGTTGTTGGTGACCAGGATGATCGAATAGCGTTGCTTCAGCTCGGCCAGCGCGTCCTCGATCTTGGCGGTCGAGATCGGGTCCAGGCCCGAGCAGGGCTCGTCCAGCATGAGCACCTCCACGTCCAGGGCCAGGATGCGCGCCAGGCACAGCCGCTGCTGCTGCCCGCCGGAGAGGTTGGTGGCCAACTCGTCCAGGCGGTCCTTGACCTCGTCCCACAGAATGGCCTGGCGGAGGGAGGTCTCGACGATCTCGTCCAGCCGGGAGCGGCTGCGGATGCCCGTCAGGCGCGGGCCGTAGGCGAGGTTGTCGTAGATGGACCAGGGCAGCGGAACGGGCACGGCATAGACCATGCCCACCCGGCGGCGCAGCTCGGCGGGGTCCGTCTGCCGACTGTAGATGTCCATGCCGTTGAAGAGGATCCTGCCCGTGTGGGAGAAGCCGCCGTCCAGGTCGTTGAGGCGGTTGAGGGAGCGCAGGAAGGTGGTCTTGCCCCCGCCGGCGGGCCCGATGATGGCCAACCGCTCGCGGGGCTGTACCTCCAGGCTGATCGCGCGGAGGACCTCCCGGCCGTCGAAGGCGGCACTGAAGGACTCGACGCGGATCTTCGGCGGTTCGCTCATCTATCTAACCTTGGCGACAAAGCGCTTCATGAACCAGTAGGCCAGGATGTTGATGATCAGGATGGACACGATCAGGATGGCGGCTGTCCCGTAGGCGCTTTCGGACGAAAGCCCCTCGCGCACCAGGACGTAGAAATGCAGCGACAGCGTGCGGGAGGAGTCGAAGACCGTCCGCGGCAGGCGCAGGGCCGAGCCCGCGGTGAGCATGACGGCGGCCGTCTCGCTGATGGCCCGCCCGATCGACAGGACGATGCCCGTTCCGATGCCCGGCAGGGCCGAGCGGAGCACCACCCGCGTCACCATCTGCCAGCGCGTGGAGCCCAGCCCGAAGCTCACGTCGCGATACGACCGCGGCACGGCGCGGATCGCCTCCTCGCTGGTGCGGATGATGGTCGGCAGGACCATCACCGCCAGCGTCAGCGCCCCGGCCAGGATCGAGTAGCCCATGCCCAGGGTGATCACGAAGAAGACAAAGCCGAAGAGTCCGAAGATGATCGACGGGATGCCGGCCAGGCAGTCGGCCCCGAAGCGGATGATCGCGGTCAGCTTGCCTTCGCGGGTGTACTCGGTGAGATAGATGGCCGTCACCAGGCCGATGGGGGCGGCGATGGCGACCGCCAGCCCGCAGACCAGGATCGTGCCGACGATCATGGGGAAGATGCCTCCCTCGCGTCCCATGGACCGCGGGGCCTCGCTGAGGAACTCCCAGCTCACGTAGGGCAGGCCCTTGGCCAGGATGTAGGCGATGATGAACAGCAGCACGCCGAGGGTGCAGATCGTCATCGCCCACATGAGGGTGACGGCCGCCCGCTGCGACATGTCGGGAGAGATCCTCATCGAGCTTTGCTCCGCACGGCCCGCCGGCGGGAGACGGTGAGGGCGATGACGTTCAGGATCATGATGATGACGAAGAGGGTGACGCCGGTGGCGAAGAGGGCCCGGCGGTGGTCGCCGCTGGCGTAGCCCATCTCCATGGCGATGTTGCTGGTGAGCGTCCGGACGGGGTCCAGCGGGCTGGTAGGCACGTCCAGGGGGTTCCCGGCGACCATGATGACGGCCATCGTCTCGCCGATCGCACGCCCCATGCCCAGGATGACCGCGGCGACGATGCCCGAGCGGGCCGCCTTGAGCACGACCCGCCAGGTCGTCTGCCACGAGGTCGCCCCCAGGGCGATCGAGCCCTCGCGGTAGCTCCGCGGGACCGCCTGAAGGGCGTCCACGGAGATTGACGTGACCGTCGGCAGGACCATCACGCCCAGGACGATCGACGCGGCCAGCACCGACAGCCCCGGCCCGCCCAGGTGCGTGCGGATGAGGGGCACGAGGATCACCACGCCCATGAAGCCATACACCACCGACGGGATGCCCGCCAGCAGCTCGATGGAAGGCTTCAGGATCGACACCACCCGCGGCGGGCAGAACTGCGTCAACACGATCGCGCAGGACAGGCTGAAGACCACGCCGATGATCATGGCCCCCAGCGTCACCGCCAGCGAGCCGACGATCATGGCGAAGATGCCGAACTTGCCCTCTTGCGGGTACCAGTCGCTGGAGAACAGGAAGTCGCTCAACCCCTTCTCCAGCATCAGCGGCAGGCCTTCTTTGAAGATGAACGCCGTAATCACCGCCAGCGCCGCGATCGCCGTCATCGCGCCCGCCAGCAGCATCAGGCTGATGACCCGGTCGCTCCGCCGCGACCACCAGGTCGAGGGCTTGAGGCGGCGCTGCGGCCCGGGCCCCTGGCTGGGCGGGCTCGCCTCGGACATGGCCGGGCGGCCCGGCCCCTCTTCGACCGCCGCGATGTCCAGTTGGGGTTGGCTCACTTGGCCCTCACCAGTCCTTCTTTCTCCAGCAGCCGCTGCCCCTGGTCCGACAGCACGAAATCCAGGTACTTCTGGGTGTCCGCCCGGGGCTGCTTCTTCACGATGAACAGGAACGGGCGGACCAGCGAGTACGAGCCGTTGAGGACGTTCTCCGCCGAGGGCTTGACCCCGCCGATGCGGACGGCCTTGATCTCCGTGCCCACCAGGCCCAGCGACATGTATCCCACGGCGCCGGGATCGTGTCTCACCAGTTCCTTGACCGACCCGTTGGACTCCTGCGTCAGGGCCTTGCGCGAGATGCGGGTCTTCTTCATGACCAGTTTCTCGAACGCCTCGCGGGTACCCGAGCCCTCCTCGCGCGAGATGGGCCTGACCACGCGGTCCGGCCCGCCCACCTGCTTCCAGTTGGCGGCCCGCCCCGAGAACAGGTCGCGGATCTGGTCCACGCTCAGGTCGTTGACCGGGTTGGATCCGTGGACCACGATGGCCAGCCCGTCGCGGGCGATGACCACGGGCCGGCCCTGCGGGGCTTCGCCCTTCTTGAGGTTGCGCGAGCACATGCCGACGTCGGCGATGTCGTTCATGAAGGCCTGGACGCCCGCGGTGGAGCCGCCGCCCTGGACCTCGATCTCGATGTCCCGGTAGACGCGGTGGAACTCGTCGGCCAGCACTTCCGCAAAGGGCTGGATCGACGTCGAGCCGACCACGCTGACCGTCTTGCCCCCCTGCCGCCGGCAGGAGGCCGCCGTCAGGGCCAGGCTTGCCAGCGCCACTGCCAGGGCCGCCCCGCCGATGCGCTTGGTGTTCATCCGTGTCATGAAATCGTCCGCCAGGGCGGCGGGGTGTCAAGCCGCCCAGGTCAGGCCGAATTGTACCGATCAAACCGCGGGCGAAAAGTTAAGAATCCGTTAAGTTTGGGCCTTGGAAACGCCCCCTCGCCCCGGTATCCTCTCCACCCGTTGACGCAACACGAAAGGGTTTTCCATGCGAAGACTGACCGATCTGTTCGGGCGATCGCCGTTCGAGCCCATGGTGGAACACGCCCGCAAGGTGCACGAGTGCGTGGCCCTGGTCCGCCCCATCGCCGACGCCATCCTGGCCGGCGACACCCAGGGGCTGCGGGACCTCCAGCACCAGATGTCCAAGACCGAGTACGAGGCCGACGAGATCAAGGACCGCATCCGCGCAAACCTGCCTACGCGCTACTTCCTGTCCGTCAGCCGGGAGAGCGTGGCCAACTTCCTCCGCCAGCAGGACCGCATCGCCGACGACGCCGAGGACTTCGCCGTCGTCGCCACCCTGCGGACCATCCACTTGCCCCAGGAACTGCACCAGGACTTCCTGGCCCTGGTGGACAAGGTGGTCCAGGTGAGCGAGCAGTTGCTGGCCGTCTCCGAGCACCTGGGCCAGCTCCAGAAAGAGGCCTTCGCGGGTCCGGATACCGCCGAGGTCCTCGGCCAGATCCAGCAGGTCTGCCACATGGAATGGGAATCCGACAAGCTCAGCCGCCAGCTTGCCCGGCGCTACTACGGAATGGATGACATCGACCCCATCACCGTCATGATCCTGGAGAAACTCAGCGCCGCTCTGCGCGGCATCGCCGACCACGCCGAGAACGTGGGCAAGAACCTCCGGATCATGATCGCCCATCGCTGACAAACGCCAACGACGGGAGAACCGCTTTGCTGACCGCCACAACCGTTTTCTTCGCCCTGTCCCTCGTGATCGGGTTCTACATGGCCTGGAACATTGGGGCCAACGACGTCGCCAACGCCTTCGGCACGTCGGTCGGCTCGGGCGCCCTCACGCTGTTCAGGGCGATCATACTGGGCGGCATCTTCGAGTTCTGCGGGGCGTTTTTCGTGGGCGCCAACGTCGCCGACACCATCAAGGGCGGCATCGTGCCCTTCGAGGCCTTCAGCGACGTCCGTCAACTGGGCGTGGGGATGCTGGCGGCGCTGCTGGCGGCCGGCGTGTGGCTCAACGTTGCCACCTTCTTCGGCCAGCCCGTCTCCACCACCCACGCCATCATCGGCGCGGTGATCGGCTTTGCCTGCGTCGCCGTCGGGCCCGGGCACATCAAGTGGGCCAACATGGGCACCATCGCCGCCAGTTGGATCGTCTCGCCGCTGGTGGGGGCGCTGCTGGCCTACGTCGTCTACCGCCTGATCATCCGTTTCGTGCTTCGCAGCCGCCACCCGGTGTACATGGCCCGCCAGGCCGTTCCCTTGTGCCTGGCGATGGTGATCTTCATCATCACCCTCTCGATCGTCTGCGCGGGCCCGCCCAAGCTCGCCCGCCTCGTGCTCTCCCTGCCCCTGGCGGTGGTGCTGGCGGCACTCACCGCCATCGGCGCCCGGATGGTCATCCATCGCTACACCCGCAACCGACGCATCCGCATGTCCCAGCGCTACGTCGTCGTCGAGCGGTGGTTCGGGCGCATTCAGATCGTCTCCGCCTGCTACATGGCCTTCGCCCACGGGGCCAACGACGTCGCCAACGCCGTCGGGCCCATGGCCGCCACCATCCAGATCTTCGGACAAGGCTACGTCGCCGCCAAGGCAGCCGTCCCCTCCTGGATCCTCGCCCTGGGCGGGGTGGGCATCGTGATCGGCCTGGCCACCTACGGGTACAAGGTCATCGAGAAGGTGGGCAAGAGGATCACCGAGATCACGCCCACGCGCGGCTTCTCGGCTGAGTTCGGCACGGCTACCACCGTCCTGGTCTGTTCCACCCTCGGCCTGCCCATCTCCACCACCTTCGTCCTGGTCGGCGCCGTCATGGGCGTGGGGCTGGCCCGCGGGTTCGCCGCCATCGACCTGGGCGTCATCAAGCGCATCTTCGCTTCCTGGGTGATCACCATTCCCGTCTCGGCGGTGCTGGCGGCGGTGTTCTTCTGGATCCTGGGCGCATTCCTGTAGAAACGGCCCGGGGCAGTCGGGTTGTTGGCGGCGGAGGCATCCGCTATCATGCCCTGTATGCGCCCCATCACGAGGAGACCGGAAGTGATCATTCGACTCTCGCTGTTCCTGTGCGTCCTGTGCCTGATCGCCTCGCCGGCCTTGCCGGCCCCGCAGGCGTCGTGCGACTTCCAGAGTTGGTTCCCCAACGGCCAGCGAACCTGGGTCGGCCCTGACTTCTGGGCCAACCGCCTGCAGGACTGGCAAGTCGCCAACGGGCGGCTGGAGTGCCTGGGACGACTGCCCCTGCGGACCGTCCACCTGCTGACGCGCCGCCTGAGCGACAAGGGTCAGGCCTTCGAGATGACCGTCCGCCTGGGACGAACCGGCCCAGGCACGCCCGCCGACGCCCTGGCCGGCTTCCTCATCGGCGCGGGAGGGGACGATCTCGACTATCGTTCCGCCGCCCTGGTCCACCACAGCCCGGGGCCGGGCGGCGGCCTGATCGCCGCTGTCAACGGCCTGGGCCGATGCGCCTTCATCGACAACGCCGGCGGCCGAGGCAAGTCCCGCCGCGCCGGCGCTCTCGATCGCGACGGCTGGAAGGTCCTCCGCGTCGACAGCCAGGAGGCCGAGACGCCCGCCTCCAACATGCTCGACGGCAACGCGGGCACCATCTGGCACTCGCGGTGGAAGGACAAGAAGGTGGGATACCCCCACGAGGTCCTGCTGGACCTGGGCAAAGCGACGACCTTCCACGGCGTCGCCGTCCTGCCCCGCCAGGACAGCTCGGTCGGACGGATCAAGGAGTATGAGGTCTACGCCGGCGCGAACGCCAAGGAGTGGGGCAAGCCCCTGGCCCAGGGCCAATGGTCCGACACCAACGACGAGCAGACCGTCCCGCTGCCGGAGACGACGGCTCGATATGTCCGGCTGGTCGCCCGGTCCGGCGTGACCGACCGCCCGGCCTGCGTCATCGCCGAGTTGAACCTGCTGGCCAAGCCGGTCAAGCCCGCCCAGGCCCCCAAGGCGGCGCCCGCCCCCAAGCCTTCCGACCTGCGCGACATCGAGCTTCGCCTGGCCGGCAAGAAGACCGACGACGGCTGCGAGCTGACGCTCACCGTCCGCTCCGCCGACGGCGCCGAACTCAGCAGCGCCAAGCTGACGGTGGCGCCGGGGCAGTTGCCTGGCTCGCTCGCCCTGATCTGCACGGCCGGCGGAAAGGACGACAACTGGTGGTTCAAGGACTGGACGCTCACGGGCGACGCGGTCCGGGCGCACGGCGAGCGGGCCCTGGGACCGATCCTCTCCACCCAGTACGTTGCCACCGCCCACGCGCTGACCAGACAGCCCCGCCCGGGCGAGAACGGGCCCGTCATGCGGATGAACGTCCAGATGATGCCCCTCGGCCGGGACGACAACCAGACCGTCCGCCTGGAGGTCCGCGAGGGCGAGCAGTGGAAGGACAAAGGCCTGGCGAAGATCGTCACGCCGGGCCACATAGCCGTCTTCACCTGCGGCGACTGGGACCTGTCGCGCGACTGGCCTTATCGCGTCGTCTACGAACTGAAGCAGGCCGGCGGGACCGCGCGCACGTGCACCTGGGAAGGAACCGTCCGCCGAGACCCGGTGGATCAGGAGACGATCGTGGTCGCCGGCTTCACGGGCAACCACAACAGCGTCAGCGGCGTCGAGAGGCCCAACTTCCCGTGGGCCTGGGGCGTGTGGTTCCCCCACGCCGACATCACCTCCGCCATCGCCAGGCACAAGGCGGACCTGCTGTTCTTCTCCGGCGACCAGGTGTACGAGGGCGCAAGCCCCACCCGCCCCGAGCCGCACGAACTGGACTACCTCTACAAGTGGTACCTGTGGTGCTGGGCGTACCGCGACCTGACCCGCGAGATCCCCTGCGTCATCGAGCCCGACGACCACGACGTGTACCAGGGCAACCTCTGGGGCCAGGGCGGGCGGAAGACAGCCAAGGACGACAAGGGCGGCTACGTCTACGATGCCGAATTCGTCAAGACCGTCGAGCGGACGCAGAGCGCCCATCATATCCCGTACGACCCCACTCCGGTCGAGCAGGGCATCGGCGTGTACTATGGGGCCTTCACCTGGGGGCGGATCGGCGTGGCCGTCATCGAGGACCGCAAGTTCAAGTCCGGCTGCAACGGCCTGGTCCCCCCCACCGACACCAAGCGTGCCGACCACGTCCAGGATCCCAACTTCGACCCCAAACGGGCCGACGTGCCGGGCGCCGAGTTGCTGGGCAAGCGCCAGGAGGAATTCCTGGCCGACTGGGCCGGCGACTGGAAGGCCCAGGACATGAAGCTCATGGTCTCGCAGACCACGCTGGCGGGCATGGCCACCCACCACGGCGGGGGCCTGCAGCGCCTGCGGATCGACTACGACTCGAACGGCTGGCCCCAGAGCGGGCGCGCCCGAGCCCTGCGCGAGCTGCGAAAGGGCTTCGCCTTCCACCTGTGCGGCGACCAGCATCTGGCCTCGATCGTCCACCAGGGCCTGGAGGACTGGAACGACTCGATCTACTCCTTCTGCGTGCCGTCGGTGGCCAACTTCTACCCGCGGATGTGGAAGCCCGACGTGCCGGGCAAGAACCGCAACGGACTGCCTGAACACCTGGGCGAGCACCTGGACGGGCTGGGGAACAAGGTCACCGTCTACGCCGTGACCAACCCGGACCACAAGACCGGGCATGAGCCGGCCGCTCTCCATGATCGCATGCCCGGCTACGGCATCGTCCGCTTCAATCGACGCCTGCGAACCATCACCATCGAGTGCTGGCCTCGCTGCGCCGACCCCGGCGACCCCGCGGCCAAGCAGTACCCCGGCTGGCCCAAGGTCATCCGCCAGGAAGACAACTACGCCCGCAAGCCGGCCGGGCATCTGGCCACGCTGAAGCTGCCCCCAGTCGCCAGGGCGGCGGACAACCCCGCGGTGAAGGTGATCGACGAAAAGACAGGCGAGTTGATCTCCGCCATCCGCCCGGCCGCGCGGACCTACCGGCCGAAGGTGTTCGACGCCGACAAGACCTACACCGTCCGCCTCGTCTGGGACGACGGCAAGACCTGGCAGAAGACCGGACTCAAGGCGGCCGGCGAGGGCGAGACGATCGAGGTGAAATGATCGCGGCGACCGTTACGTCTTGATCGCACCGAACTCGCGAGCGTACTGGGCGTTGGCCCGCACCTCGTCGAAGAACCGCGGGTACATGCCTACGATCACTCCGTCGGTGGGCTTGATGTTGGCGAAGGCGTACCGGAAGGCCTCGCGAACCCCCGGCTGGCTCTCGCACCGCCGACCGGCCGCCAGGATCTTGAAGCCCAGGCACGGCTGCTTAACCTGGCGGACGACGGCCGTCATGACGGCGGGGTCGTTCTTGTAGAACGGGTAGGCGATGTCCAGCGTGGGCAGGGCGGCGATTTCTTCCTTGCACGCGGGCGCGTCGCGGCGCGTGAGGTAGTAGAAGCACGTAATGAAGAAGTCCACTTCCCAACCCTCGTCGGCGATCCGCTTGATGCAGTCGGGGTTGTGGGCGGACACGCCGGCCAGCAAGCCGGCGTCGTGGACGGCCTTCACGTAGTCGCGGACCTCGCCGGAGCGGTTCTCGCGGAAGCAGCGGTCGGTCGCCCCGCCGTGGTGGACCATGGCGATGGGCTGGACGAGCGCGGCGTCGCCCTTGATCGCCGCCCGCCCCGAGTGCAGCAGGATCAGGCTCATCTTCGAGCCCTTCTCACGGGCCGCCTTCAGGATCGGCGCCTGCCGCTGCGGCGACGCGGACTGGTGGCATGTGATGCCCTCGCGCTCGCACCGCAGCAGGAACTCCACCGTCCGCTCGGCCGTGAAATACTCCCGCATGTGCTGGTCCGTGTGGTGGCCCAGGTACGAATAGCCCAGCAGCGGATTGGAGCCCACGACCAGCCGGCTGATGCGGTGCTTGCCAAGCTGGATGGTCGGCAGGGGCTGGCCCGCCGGCTCGGCCTTGGGCCCGGCCTTGGGCTCGTCGCCCGCCGCCGCAGCACCCGCCGCCGCCAGCGCCGCGGCGCCGGCCAGGAAGTCTCGCCGTGGGAACCCCGCTGCTCTTGCCTTGTCCTTTCGGCCCGGATCGTTCGACATCATGTCGCTCCTTCTCCCTGAGGTCATTTCTTGGCTTTTGGGTTGGCCTTCCTGCCCGCCGCGCCGCCGCGAGCCTGCGGCGGAATGAGCTGCCGGAAGGCCTCGCGGCGCTTGTTGAGGGCCACCGACTGCTCGGCGCATTTTCGGCTCAACTCGGCCAGCACCTCGCGGTGCTCCGCCGCCGTCGCCAGGTTGGTCCGCTCGCCCGGGTCGGCCTGGAGGTCGAAGAGCATCTCGAAGTCCGGCTTTCGGCCCGCGAAGTCCACGTGTCGTTCGTCGTACGGCAGCGCGCCATCGTACATGCGGACGTACTTCCATCGCCTGGTGCGGATGCCTTCCTGGAAGGGATTGTCGCGCATCGTGAACAGGCTCTCCAGGAACAGATCGTCGCGCCAGGGAGCGCCCTTGCCCTCGACGAGCGGGCGCAGGCTCCGCCCGTCCATGAACTCCAGCGGCTCGACGCCGGCGTAGTCCAGGATCGTGCGGGTGTAGTCAATGCTGGAGACGAGCTGATCGAGTTGGCGCCCGCGCTGGGCCTGGGGGATCCGCGGGTCGTGGATGATGCACGGGAACTTCGACGCCAGGTCGTACAGCAGCGCCTTGCCGCCCATCCCGTACTCGCCCATGAGCAGCCCGTGATCGCTGGCGAAGAGGATGATCGTGTTGCCGGCCAGCCCGCGGCGCTCCAGGTCGGCCCGCAACTTCCCGATCACGTGGTCCAGGCCGGTGATCGTCTGGTAGTAGCGGATGTGGTGCTCCAGGCACGTGGCGCGGTCGTAGTTGTACGGATAGGTGCCGTTGCGCCGGCCCTTGTCCTGGTCGAGGATGGACTTGGGGATGAACCGGTACGGATCGGTGCACGTGTCGTCGGGGATGCGAATGTCGATGTCGCGGTAGAGCGTGTCGTAGAACGGGCTGCCCTTGAGCTTGGGGTTCTCGTTGGCCGGGCGGGTCATCCGGAACCACTGCGGGTAGCCCATGTACATCGACGTCGTCTGCGAGCCGTGCGGCACGTTGAAGCTGACCGACAGGCAGAAGGGCTTGTCGCCCGGGCGCTGGTCCAGGAACTTCGTCATCGCCTCGCCCATGATGAACGTGATGATGTCTTCGCGGGCGCCGTGGTAGGGCTGGACGCTGGGGCCCTTGGAGTCCTTGGGCAGGAACTTCGTCCATCCGTCGTGGGCCCACCAGAAGTCGAACTTGTCGGGTGTCTTGCCCTTGAAGGTGTAGTACTCCACGCCGAACTTCCCGATGAAGCCCGTGTGGTAGCCCGCCTTGCGGAGCAGGGCGGGATACGTCCGCTCCCACTGCTGCTCGGTGAGCTGGTACGACGAGCTGAAACCCACGCCGTGCACCCGCTCCAACATGCCGGTCAGGAAGCACACGCGGCTGGGCGAGCAGACCGGCGAGGCAATGTAGGCGTTGCGGAACCGCACCGAGTCGCGCAGGAAGCGGTCCAGGTGCGGCGTCTTGACGAACGGGTGCCCCATCGCCGCCAGCGTGTTGTCACGCTGATCGTCGGTCAGAAGAAAGATGATGTTCGGCCTGGCCGGGCCGGCCTGGGCCGCCTGCATCGCCGCCAGCGGGGCCAGAAGAACGATGAAGAGAAGTGCGGGTTTCATGTCGGCCAGTTTGCCCGCAACCAGCACGGAATGCAATCCTGTATGCCTCCGGCTGAACAAAGTGCTCCGGCGGACGTTCAGCCTGTGGATAGGAGAACGGACCATGCGCAAGCCAATCGGGAACGTTCGCGTGGCGATTGTGAAGCTGGCCGTCCTGTGCGGGCTGTTGGCGGCGGGCCCGGCGGCGCCGGCCGATCAGGCCGCCGGGGACGGCTGGTCGTCGGCCGCCCCCCGCGAGGAAATCAGCCCGAAGTTTTCGCGCCGCGACGACGGCGGACGAGACGGCAAGGGCGTGCTGGCGATCCAGGCCGGCGGGCGCGAGGGCGTACACGGCTGCTGGACGCGGACGTTCGGCGTGACCGGCGGGACGTGGTATCGCTTCGAGGCGTTCCGCAAGGCTGCCGGCGTCGACTGCCCGCGCCGCTGCGTCTTCGCCACCATCGAATGGCGCGACGCCGACGGCAAGAGGGTCCCCTTCGGCGAGCCCCTGGTCAGAGGCTATCTCGAACGCGCCAGACCGCCAGCCGGGCCCGAATACCCCGCCGACGAAGAGACCTCCGACGGCTGGACGCGAGTGGCCGGCACATATCTCGCCCCGCCCAAGGCCACCCAAGCCCGCGTAGATCTCTATCTGCTCGAGACGCCCGGCTCGGTCGAGTGGAGCCAGGTCACCTTCGCCGCGACCCAGCCACCCGCGCCGCGGAAGGTGCGCCTGGCGGCCGTCCACTACAGGCCCAACGGCGGCAAGACGGCCGCCGACAACTGCCGCCAGTTCATTCCGCTGATCGCCAAGGCCGCCGAGCAGAAGGCCGACCTAGTCGTCCTGGGCGAGGTCGTCCCTTCGGCATGCCGAGCGGGCAAGCCCGCCGACGTGGCCGAGAGCGTGCCGGGCGAGTCCACGAAGTTCTTCGCCGACCTGGCCCGCAAGCACCGCCTGCACATCGTGCTGAGCCTCTACGAGCGCGACAAGCACCTGGTCTACAACACGGCCGTCCTTCTGGGGCCCGGCGGCGAGTTGATCGGCAAGTACCGCAAGGTCACGCTGCCGACCAGCGAGGTCGAATCCGGCGTGACCTGCGGGAGGGACTACGGCGTGTTCCAAACCGCCCTGGGCAAGATCGGCATGATGATCTGCTACGACGGCTTCTTCCCGGAGGTCGCCCGCAACCTGACCGCCAACGGGGCGGAGATCATCGCCTGGCCCGTGTGGGGCTGCAACCCGCAGCTCGCCCGGGCCCGGGCTATCGAGAACCACGTCTACCTCGTCAGCAGCACGTACGAGCCGCCCACCAGCAACTGGATGCTCAGCGGCGTCTGGTCGCATACGGGCGACCTGCTGGCCCAGGGCGAGAAATTCAGCGACGTCGTCGTCGCGGAAGTCGATCTGAGCCGGCGCACGCTCTGGCCTTACCTGGACGACTTCCGGGCCAAGGTCGAGCGACACCGGCCGTGAGAGTCCGTTAGACATGAAACTCCAGGAAGCGATGAAAGCCTCAGGAGCTATGGGAACGATACGAAGGTCTCTGAAGACGCTATGCCTGTTAGGAGTGATCGCCTCGCCCGGCGTGGCGGCCGACGCGCTGGTCCACAAGGGTCCGGCGGCGACGTTCACGGTGACGGCCGACGGATTGAGCTCGATCAAGATCGGCGAGGTTGAAGTCGCCGCGGGCGGGTGGTACGCCTGGAACGCCGGGCCGACCGCGTTCAACCTGGGCGCCTCCAGCAAGGCCGGCGTGTACGGCGGCTACTACGTCCGCGACGTGGCCGGACAAATCGCCAGGCAGCTCAAGGACAAGACGCTGACGGTTGTCGGTCCGACGGAGGCACGCGTCCGCCACGTGCTGGGCGACCTGGCCTGCACGTACACGTACCGTTTCGACGGCGACGACGTCCACGTCGCCGCCCGGCTGGAGAACAACTCGCAGCGCGATGAGGTTGCTGTGCCGGCATTCGGCGGGCTGCGATTCCAGTTCGCCCAGCCCCCGCGAGGGCACATGACCGTCTGGCACCCGTCGTACCTGCATCACATTCGACTCGACGCCATGCACCCCTCGCACCCCAGCCGCATCGGCGGAAGCTACGCGACCGACGGAACCGTCGGCATCGGCCTGAGCCCGGCCGGGCCGGACCGCTTCCCGCGGACGCTGTTCCTGTGGGACTTTGACGACTGGAACCCCGGGCGGCGCCACGCCGTCCCCGTTCGCTGGCTGGCGTACATGCGGGGCGAGCCGCTGGCGCCCGGCTCGGCCGCCACCTTCCACATGGTCCTCCGCGCGGCGGCGACGGACGACTGGAAGCGATTGCTCGAGCCCTACAAGGCGCATTTCCTGCGAACGTACGGGCCGGTCCGCTACAACGCCGACCACCGCGCGGTGGCCATGGCGTGCGTGAACCACAGCCCCGGCGCGATCAAACCGGACAACCCCTACGGGCTGCACGGCGACTTCCGACGCCTGGACCTTCCGGAGATGGCCGCCAAGTTCGTGGACGTCGTCGGCGGCGGGCTGACCAGGGCCAACGGCCAGGGCGTGCTGATCTGGGGCCAGACGGGCCAGGAGCCCCGCGGCGAGATGTACCGCACGGACTTCGACGTCCTGCCGAGCGAGATCGAGCGGAACTGGCGCGACGTGCTGGCCAGGCGGTTCCACGAGGCGCATCTGCACATCGGCGCGGCGGCCCGCCCGGGCGAGGTGACCTATCGCCGGGACTGGCAACATGACGGCACGATGCCGCTGGGCGACCGGGCGGAGCACATCGAGATGGTGGCCCGGCGGTTCGAGGCGTTCGGCAAGCTCGGGGCCGACATGTACTACCTCGACAGCTTCGGCAGCCACCCCAACGACGTGAAGATCATGATGGCCCTGCGCGAGCGGCTGGGGCCGGACGTCCAGACCTTCTGCGAGCACCAGTGCGACGCGATCGTGCCCTTCAGCGGGATGTACAGCGAGACGGACTTCCGCGCCAAGGGTTCCAGCGGCTGGGACGGCGCCGACCAGTACGTGCCGCGCAGCGGCCTGTGGTTCATCCAGTTCTGCCGCTGGATGCTGGGAGAGGACAAGGTGAACGTCGTGTCGCGCCTGTACGAGGTGCGGGGCAAGGTGCCCGACGGCTTCGAGCCGCCCCTGCGGTTCTTCTACCGCAACCACATCACGCCGCTGATCGCGGACTACCAGGTCAAGGCCCAGGCCGACGAGGTCCGCAAGCTCCAGGAGGAGTTCCTGAGCCCGGATGGGAAGAAGTGGATCAAGTGATTGCCGATTGCCGATTTCCGATTGTCGATTTGAGCCCGGCCTTCGAGCCCCATCGCCCAATCGAAAATCGCAAAATCGAAAATCGACAATACCTTCACCACGGCACGGTCAGCGCCCGCAACGGGTGGCGGATGATGAAGCGGAGCAAACGCCGGCGGGCCTGGCGGCGGATGCAGCCATCGTCGAAGTCGTCCGCACTGTCGCGCAGCAGCGCCCGGAGGGCCTGAGGTTCGATCACGTACCGCCGCATTCGCTTGTACTCTCGGTGGAACCGCTCGTCGGGCATGGCCGTCAGGTTCAAGGACGCCCGCGGCGGGTCAAACCACGTGTAGTCCGCCCAGCGGAGGGTCGAGCGAACGTCTTCGCTCAGATCGGCATACAGGGGCGTGCCCGGCAAGGGGGCCAGCAGGGCGAAGCCGATCACGTCCGGGCGGGCCCAGCGCAGAAACTCTCGCGTCTGGCGCACGTCGGCGGCGGTCTCGCCCGGCAGGCCCATCATGATGTCCGCGAAGATCCGCAACCCCGCCTGGCGCGTGAGCCGGACGGCCCGGCGATTGGCCTCCACCGTGGCCCGCTTGCCCAGGGCCGCCAGGCTGCGGTCGCTGCCGCTCTCGAAGCCGTACTCGATCTGCACACACCCGGCCGCCCTCATCGCCCCCAGCAGGCCGGCCTCGGCCTGCTCGGCCCGCAGGCAGCAGTCCCAGATGACCTTGCGGTCCAGGCCGCGGCGGCGGATGCCGTCGCACAGTTCGATCATCCGCTCAGGCCTCGCCCCCACCGTCTCGTCTTCGAAGTGGATGGCCCGCACGCCGAAGCGCGCGACGGCCTGCTCCATCTCCTCCAGCACGCGGGCGATGCTGTGAAACCGCACGCCCGCGCCGTTGACGACGTGCCCAGCGCAGAACCGGCAGCGATGCGTGCACCCGCGCGAGGTGCGCAGGTTCAGCGCCGGGAGCTTCAGCCATCGGATCATGGACCGGTCCGGCGCGACGTGGAAGTCCATATTGAACAGCTCGTACGGCATCGGCGGCAGTTCGTCCAGGTCCGCTCGGGCAGCGCGCGGAGCCGTCCGAACCACTTCGCCGTCGCCGTCGCGATACACCAGCCCCGCGATGTCCGGCGCCGGGCGGCCGCGATCCGCCAACTCCACCATTGTCCCTTCGCCCTCGCCCACGGCCGCGGCGTCAAAGGAGGCAAATTCCTCCAGCGTCTGTTCGGGCAAGGCTGACGGGTGCGGTCCGCCGACGATCGTCAGCACCCGCCCTCCCCGGACGTCCTTGGCGCGGCGGGCCAACTCCCCCGCGTCGAGGATGGCGGGCGTGACGGCGGAAAAGCCGACCAGATCGGGGGCGAACTCCCGCACCAGGTTGTCGTAGTCGTCATCGGCGCGGGCCAGGTCATAGCCGAAAGTCTCCAGACGCTCTTCGCGAAGATGGACTCGGACCTGGTGGCCGGCGCGGAGCAGGCAGGCGGCAATGGACCCCAAGCCGCTAGGGACCCATCGCGACCTCCACAGGCCCACAGGCCAGTGGGATGTCGGCGGAGCGGGATAGACCAGCAGCACCTTCATCTTGTCTCCCGGAAAACACGGGCGTACGGGCGAGGATTGTCGGCCGTGAATCCGGAATTGTCAATTGCGTCCCGCCCCGCCGGTCGCTACAGTAATCCAAAGGGCTCATGATCCAATCGCTCATGATCCGGAGATTTCCATGAAGGACAAGATCATCGGCGAAGGCATTACCTTCGACGACGTGCTGCTGCTGCCGGCCAAGACCAACTTCGTGCCCAAGGAAGCCGACACGTCGACTCGGTTGACGCGGAACATCCGCCTTCAGATCCCGCTGGTATCGGCCCCGATGGACACGGTGACCGAGGCGCAGCTCGCGATCGCCCTGGCCCAGGAAGGCGGGATCGGCATCATCCACAAGAACCTCTCGGTCGAGGCCCAGGCCCGCGAGGTGGAGAAGGTCAAGCGGAGCGAGAACGGCATCATCACCGACCCGGTGACGCTCCCGCCGTCGGAGTCGACGGCCACCGCCCGGACCCTGATGAGCCAGCACAACGTCTCGGGCATCCCGATCGTGGTCGAGGGCAACCGCCTGGTGGGCATCCTGACGCGGCGCGACATGAAGTTCCTCTCCGCCGACACCCGCATCGATCAGGTCATGACCAAGGACAACCTGGTCACCGCCCCGGCCGGCACGACGCTCGACGAGGCCGCCAGCATCCTCAACCGCCACAAGGTCGAGAAACTCCTGCTGGTGGACGCCCAGGGCCGGCTGGCCGGACTGATCACCATGCGCGACATGGACCGCCTCAACCAATACCCCCACAGTTGCAAGGACACGCGCGGGCGGCTGCGGGTGGGGGCGGCCGTCGGCGTGCACGACTACGGGCGGGTCGAGGCCCTGATCGCCAAGGACGTGGACGTGGTCGTTGTGGACACCGCCCACGGGCACAGCGAGAACGTCATCCAGACGGTCAAGAAGATCAAGGCGACGCACAAGATCGACGTGATCGCAGGCAACGTGGCCACGGGCGAGGCGGCGGCCGACCTGATCGCCGCCGGCGCCGACGCGGTGAAGGTGGGCATCGGGCCCGGCTCGATCTGCACCACCCGCGTGGTCAGCGGCGTGGGCGTGCCGCAGATCACCGCCATCTACGAGGCCGCCAAGGTCGCCAACCAGCACGACATCCCGATCATCGGCGACGGCGGCGTCCGCCACAGCGGAGACATCACCAAGGCCCTGGCCGCGGGGGCGTCCTGCGTGATGATGGGCAGCCTGTTCGCCGGGCTGGACGAGTCGCCCGGGCAGATGGTGATCTACAAGGGCAGGCGGTTCAAGGTGTACCGCGGCATGGGCAGCCTGGGGGCGATGGTGGTGGGCTCGGCCGACCGCTACGGGCAGAAGGGCGAGACCGACCGCGACAAGCTCGTCCCCGAGGGCGTCGAGGGACGAGTACCCTACCGCGGATCGCTGGGCGACTTCGTCTACCAGATGGTCGGCGGGGTGCGGGCCGGCATGGGCTACTGCGGCACAAAGACCATCGACGAACTGCGGACGAACAGCCGGTTCATCCGCATCTCGGCCGCCACGCTTACCGAGAACCACCCGCACGACATCGCCATCACCCACGAGTCGCCCAACTACTCCGCCTGGCGAACCGAGGAACAGTAGGGTTCGGAGCGAAACGCCGCGTCTGCGCGGGCGAATCTGTCAGGCAGGCTTGGTTGTGCGCTTTCGGCGGAGGATCACCGCCACGACCAGCACGGCGGCGCCGGCAAGGCAGGCCAGGACGATCCACAGGGTCGCCCCGCCGCCCCCGGCCGCCGCAAATCGCCCCGGCGTGACCGACACGAGCATGTCCAGGTTGCTGGCGTGGTCCCAGGCCCTGGCGTTGACCAGGCCGAGCGGGCAGGCGCCGGCCGTCTTGACGCTGAAGACCGCCACCGCAAGTTCCCCGTCGCCGGCCAGCGGCTGCTGGCTGATCAGGGCGACCTTCAGGCACCCGGGGCGGGCGACATTGGATGTCAGCATCGCCCCGCCCAGCACGGCGCCCTCTTCCGCTTCCTTGGCATCGAGCACGGACGGATCGTACGTCAGGTCGAACTGGATTGCCCCGCACCCCTTGGCGCCCTGGACGGCGATCGGCACCTTGACCACCGCGCCCGGCGAGCCAGTTGCCTCGGGCAACGTGAGCGTTATTGCAGCCTGAATACCTCCTGCCGGCGCGAGCGCCGCCACGGCCGACAGCCACATCCAGCACAACATTCCGCGACGGTTTCCCGATGTTCGCGTCTTCATTTGCCCACCACCTTCTGAAGGATCAGCATGGCGTCATTGCTGGTGACCTGACCGTCCTTGTCCATGTCCATACACGTCTTGGAAGGGATAAGCTTGACCGACATCTTCAGCGCCGACAGGGCATCGCCCGCCGACAGCACGCCGTCGCCGTTGTCGTCTCCAGGCACCTCGCCGTCAGGCCCGACGATGAGGATCTCGCCGTGAATGACCCCCACCGGGGCGTTGGCGGCCTGGGCGTTGGCAGCCTTGATCACTTCCAGGCGGAGCGCCGTCTTGTCGCCGGGCTGGCCCACCGCCTTGAATGGGATCTGCGTGACGGTGCCGGTCCCGCTGAGGTCTTTGCCCTGGGCCAGTCCTACCCGGACGATCCCTGCTTCGCCCGTGTTGGCCTCGAACATCGCCTTGTCCAGCAGGTTGCCCTTGATCGCGGGCGAAGCCGGCGTGGCCACGGAACGGTCGTAGTGGACGTTGAAGTTCATGTTGGCCGCGGCGGCGTTGATGAGCCAGACGGGCACCGTCACGGTCTGCCCGGCCGGCACCTTCCTCACGCCCGCTTGCAGGGTCATCTGGCTGACGGCGGCAGGCTCAGGGCCAGGACCGGGCGGCGTGGTCGGTCCGGGCGTCGTCGGCCCCGGCGTGGTGGGGCCCGGCGTCGTTGGACCTGGCGTGGTCGGTCCGGGTGTCGTTGGGCCCGGCGTGGTCGGTCCAGGCGTCGCTGGGCCCGGCGTGGTCAGGCCGGGCGTCGCCGGCGGCTTGCCTTCCTTCCAGACATACGTGTACTGCAGAACGTGACTGGCGCCCATGGCGGAGAAGCCGGCAGTTACCGTGATCGTATTGGTCTCGCCTGCCTTGGTCCCCTTGCCGACGGTCGTATCCTTGAGGCTGCTACGCGATTCGCCCCGCCCGTTCTGGCGCAGGATGTCGTGTCCGAATCCACTTATGTAGACGCCGCCGACAGGGAGGCTGTGGTTTGATCCTTCGACCTTCGCTCGGGCGGCGATTCCCTGGCCTGGCACGAGAATGCCGGGCAGTGGATCCCAGTCCAACCGCGCCTTCGACCACTCGCTGAACTCCTTGACTGTGGGATGCCGGTAGCCGTAGCAGACGTGCGTGTTGTCGAAGCTGTAGATCTTGCCCAGCCACCCGTTCTGATCCGCCCAGGCGTCGGTGGCGCCGCTCTTGCGCACCGGATCGCCCTGGAGTTCCCAGTATCCCCCGGCGGCGGGCGTTGTCGATCCGGGCGTGGTGACCCCCGGGGTCGTCGGACCAGGCGTTGTCGATCCGGGCGTGGTGACCCCCGGGGTCGTCGACCCGGGCGTTGTCGATCCGGGCGTGGTGACCCCCGGGGTCGTCGACCCGGGCGTTGTCGCGCCGGGCGTGGTGACCCCCGGGGTCGTCGACCCGGGCGTTGTCGCGCCGGGCGTCGCCGGCGGCTTGCCTTCCTTCCAGACATAGTTGTATTGCAGAACGTGACTGGCGCCCATGGCGGAGAAGCCGGCAGTTAGGACGATCTTGCTGGTTGCGCCCTTGGTCCCACTGCCCACGGTGGTTTGCTTGGGATCGCTCCGAGCTTCTCCCACCCGGATGAGGCTCAAGATCTTGTGCCCGAATCCTTCTATACTGACGGAACCGACGCCAAGGTTGTGGTTCGATCCCTCAATTTTCCCTCGGGCGGGGATTCCCTGGCCCGGGACAAGGACGCCGGGCAGCGGATCCCAGTCGAGCCTCACCTTGGACCATTGCTTGAAGGATGCGTCCATCGGATTGGTGTGCCGATACCCGTAGCAGACGTGCGTGTTGTCGAAGCTGTAGATCTTACCCTGCCAGCCGTTCTGGTCCGCCCAGGCGTCGGTGGCGCCGTTCTTGCGCACCGGGTCGCCCTGGAGTTCCCAGTATCCTTCGTCGGCAGCCCCGGCGGCCCCAGCCAGCAGCGATGCAATGAGAAGAGACACGATAAGCGTCGTTCGAAGCGTTGTGATCATGCTCCACCTTTCTTTCCGCGCACCAGTCTCAACTGCGCACACGTTTGGGCAGCACATCTCACGAAAGAGAACAACCAAAAGGAACCCCGTAGGGGGTAATAGTGATTGTTTCTCGCCCGCCCGTCAAGAAAATTCGCCTCTCTCCCGGGGCGGTCTTGACTGTTCGGCCCTGAACGTTGTTACAATTCACCGGTATTCTCTGACTGCCGGAAGCGAATGGCTGAAAGGAGACCCTATGGTTCGCCCGTTGACGATGGCGCTGCTGCTGGGCGTGGTCCTGCTGGTGGGGTGCGACGCCGGGCAAAGCCCCGGCACGACCCGCATGCTCGGAGGCGTGAACTACGACAAGGCCTTCCAGACCGCCCGGCAGGTGATGGGGCGGCATTTCGACATCCGCTCAGCCGAGCCGGTCACCGGCGTGATCACCACGCTGCCCGAGGGCGGAAGGGACCGCCCGACGGGCGTGATCGCCCTGTCATCGGGAGAGGTCCGGCGGCTCGCCACGCTGCGCCTGACGCGCTCGGGCAACCAGGTGGCCGCCCGGCTGGCCATCGCCGTTCAGACGGCCAGCCCGGCCCCCGTGCAACGGTTCGACGTGGGCACCAACTACGACAGCGTGCCCAACCAGTCGCCCTCGGAGTTGGAGGCGGCCACCACCACCGAGCAGAACGTGCGCTGGCAGACGCGCCGTCATGACACGCGAATGGAAACGCAGATCCTCAACGAGTTGTTCCGCGAGTTGAACCCCTCCGCGAGCCAGCCGAGCGAGCCGATCGTTCCGGCCGAGCCGGCCACGGTGTCCCCCAAACCGTAGCGGGCGATTCCCCTCAAGAACCCCAAACAGCAAAGCCCACCCCTGAGGGGTGGGCTTTGGTTTCGGTCGTCTCAATCGCTTGCGCGCTCAGCTCGTCCACCGCTGCTGGACGTTGGTCTTCATGAAGTTCAAGGCATCGCGAAGGAGTTGCTTTTCGCTCTCGTACATCCGCCGCCAGATCTTGCAGGCGGGCACGAGCTTCTTCAGCGCCAGGCCGAACGCCTCGACGACCATCAGGCCGTCGTAGCCGACCTCGTAAAGGGCGTCGAAGGTCTCCTTCCACCGGACGTTGCCCGCGCCGGGCGTGCTGCGGTCGTTCTCGGAGATGTGCACGTGCACCAGGTGGGGCGCCGCGGCGCGAATGGCCTGGACCACGTTCTTCTCCTCGATGTGGGAATGGAACGTGTCGTACATCATCTTGCAGCGCGGATGGTTCACCTCGCTGCAAAAGCGGGCGGTGTCGGCGGCGGTGTTGAGGAAGTAGCACTCGAAGCGGTTGAGGCACTCCAGTCCCATGTTCATGCCGCATTGCTCGGCGAACTGGGCCACCGACCGCATGGACTCGACGCCCCACTTCCACTCGTCCCTGGTGGGACCGGCCCCGCTGAAGTGGCCCAGGGCTGAATGCAGCGGGCCCACCAGCGCCTCACAGCCGGCGGCGTGCCCGCACTCCAGGGCCCGTTTCACCGCGTCCACGCCCTTGGCGCGGACGGCCGGGTCGGAGCTGATGGGGTTGGCGTCGGCCCCCACCACCGTGCAGCAGGTGCGGGCCATCCCCAGTTCGTCCAGCCGCTTGCCCCACGAGGCGTACTTGGGCGGGTCGTACTCGAACACGGGCAGTTCCACCGCGTCGTAGCCGGCCGACTTCAACTCGTCCAGCACCGGCAGGACGGCGTCGTGCAGCGTGTCGGTCCACAGCAGGATGTTGATGCCGAATCGCATATCGCTCTCCCGATGGCAGCAAACCGCAGGCAGCAGCCCGTGCCGCTGTCGTTACTTCACGTCCACCCAGCGCTTTTCCTTGGCGCTGAGCAACACGGCGTCGCAGACCTTCTGCGTGACCAGGGCGTCGCGGAAGGTCGGCCCGCACGACTCGCCCTTGTCCATGGCCGTCAAGAACTCGGCCAACTGGTGCACGAACGATTCGGCGTAGCCGATCTGGAGGCCCGGCACCCACCACTTGTCCATGTACGGGTGCCCGCCGCCGTGGTCGGTGACGTGGATGGACCGCCAGCCGCGAAGGCGTCCCTCGTCGCGGTGGTCGAACCACTCCAGGCGGTGCAGATCGTGCAGGTCCCAGCGGATGGAGGCGTGCTCGCCGTTGATCTCGCAGGTGTACAGGGCCTTGTGTCCGCGGGCGTAGCGGGTGGACTCGAAGTTGCCCAGCGAGCCGTTGCCGAACCGGCAGAAGAACGTGCAGGCGTCGTCGATGCCCACCGGCTCCATCTTGCCCGTCTCGGCGTGCTTGCGTTCCTTGACGAACGTCTCGGTCATGGCGCAGACCGTGTCGATGGACCCGTTGTGCCAGATGGCGGTGTCGATGCAGTGGGCCAGCAGGTCGCCCGTGACGCCCGAGCCGGCCGCCTTGACGTCCAGCCGCCAGGTCGCCATGCCGCCCTGGGGCACGTCGGCGGAGATCGTCCAGTCCTGGAGGAAGTTGGCGCGGTAGTGGAAGATCTTGCCCAGCTTGCCCTCGTCGATGAGCCTCTTCATCAACGTCACCGCGGGCACGCGGCGGTAGTTGAAGGAGACCAGGTTGGCCACCTTGGCCTTTTCGACGGCGTCGACCATTTCCTGGCCCTGCTGGCTGTTCAGGGCCAGGGGCTTCTCGCACAGGATGGCCTTGCCCGCCTTGGCCGCCGCCATCGCCACCTGGGCGTGCATGAAGTTCGGCAGGCAGATGTCCACCAGGTCGATCTCGGGGTCCTCGATGACCTTCTTCCAGTCGGTGACCCACGACTGGTAGCCCCACTGCCGGGCGAAGGCCTTTGCCTCGGCCTCCACCAGCCCGCAGACCGTCTTGAGGACGGGGCGGAACGGCACGTCGAAGAAGTGGTTCACCTTCTGGTAGGCGTTGGAGTGCGTGCGGCCCATGAACCCGTAGCCGATCAGACCGACTTTCAAGTCTTTCATAGTTGTTCCTCTTTCCTCGCGCCGCAACGGCGCCTGGGCGTCGTTCTTGTCTACTCTGTCCACCCGTGGGCGTCCCGCACGGCCACCATGGCGGCCAGGATGTCGTTCCACGTCTGGGCCTGCATCATCACCGCGTTGGGGAACATGCACCCGTCCCAGCACAGGTGGCGGATCTTTCGAGCCGGCTGGCCCTTGTCGTCCCGCAGCCAGAAGCCGGCGCACTTGACGATGTCCAGCTTGCCGTTGGGGTCTTTGGGCAGGCAGTGGCGGCCCGTCTTGTCGTGCGTGCCCGAGCCGTGGACCGTCGCGTCGTTCTGGGCCACGTGGAAGTCGATCGTCCACGGGCGCAGGGCGTCGGCGAGCTGCTTGTACGCCTGGAAGAACTTCTCGCTGTCGGCCCAGTCGAAGCCGGCCGGCAGGATGGCGTCTTCGGGAGCGTTGTAGCCCATCAGGTACAGCAGCGTGTGGGCCATGTCGGCCTGGAAGCCCAGCGTCTGCGGGCGGTTGACCATCTCCAGGAGTTGGACCATTCGCTTCCAGCTATGCATGCCGCCCCAGCAGATCTCGCCCTCGGCCGCCAGCTTCTCGCCGTTGTCTTCGGCGATCTTGCAGGCCTCGCGGAAGGTCTCGGCGATGCGTTTCTGATTGCCCTCGGGGTCCTTGTACCAGTCCTCGACGCCGCAGGCGGAATCGATGCGGACGACCCCGCATGGGCGAACGCCCATCTCGCGGAGGCGCCGGCCGATGCGGCAGCCTTTCTGGACCATGGCCAGGAAGTTCTTTCGGTCTTCCGGCCCGCCCAGGGCGGGTCCGCCGCCGCACGGCGGCCAGACGGGCGCCACGACCGAGCCGACGTTCATGTTCACCTTGCGGGCCTTGTCGGCCAGGCGGGCCAGGTCGTCGTCGCTCGCGTCGATGTTGACGTGCGGGTCGAACAGGAACAGGTCAAACCCGTCGAACTTGATGCCCTCGAACTCGGCGGCGGCCGTGAGCCGGATCATCGTGTCCAGGTCGATGGCGGGCTCGGCGCCGGGGCTGCCCTTGCCCACCACGCCGGGCCAGGCCGCGTTGTGCAGCTTCGGATAGTTGTTCGCATGCGCTGCCATGTGACGCTCCTTGTTGAACGAGCGGGTTACTGTTTGCGATAGTCGCCCACGTTGGGCACGCCCTGGAGGCCCGGGCCGAAGTAGCGCAGGCTGACCAGCGGCTCCTTGCCGGTGTTCTCGACCTCGACGCCCGCGGCGGCCGCCTGGGCCGTGATGAACACCTCGTCCTCGGTCAGCTCGCCGAAGCGGATCATGGCCGGCGTCTGCAAGCGCAGCTTGCCGATCCGCCCGCAGCCCTGGACGGTGATCCACCCGCTGGCGGCGCCGTCCTTCAGGACGCACTTGGCGCCCGGGGCGAGGGTGAGTTCCTTGGCCGGGAACAGGTGCTCGCCGTCGACCTGCCCGTAGCAGATCCACTTGTCCGTGCAGCCGGGGCAGGAGGCCTTCTTGTCGAGGACCGGCTCGAGGTAGTTGTGCTCCTTGAAATGCGGGTCGACGTTCTTGTCCCAGTCGAGCATGTCGATGATGTAGTCGAGGTCCTTCTTCTTGCTGCGGGGCACGTCCTTGACCAGGAGGTCCCAGGGGACGATCCGCCCCTCGACCAGCGACTGGTACATGCCGAAGACGTCGCTGCCCCACTGGGGCTCGTAGGTGCACAGCGAGCCGGGGGCGTGCAGCACGCCGGGCGGGATCAGCCAGCCCGTGCCGCGCTTGAGCCGGTAGGCCCGCGCCAGATCCAGGATGCCGTTGTCGCCCTGGTTCCAGTTCTCCAGGCACTTGCGGACGTCGTCCTTCGTCGTGCCCGGCTCCAGGCCCATGAACGTGTAGGCGAAGTTATTGTCCACATTGTTCATCTGGGGCGAGAAGTAATACGACTCGGGCTTGCCCTCCTGGCCGACCAGCTTGGCGTGCTTGTGCTGCTGGTGCATGTGGTGCGGGATGGGCCCCATGTTGTCGAAGAACTTCGAGTACACGGGCCAGCGCTTGTACTTCTTCCAGATTCTCTTGCCCACCACGCTCTCGCCGCCCTCGGCTACCGCGTCGCGGAGCAGGAATTTCTGGCGCCCGCAGACGACGTAGCTGAGTCCCTCGTCCCACGTGCGACCGTCGTTGGCGGCCTCGGTGGTGGAGGCGAACCACCGCTCGTCGATGCCGCCGCGATTCCCGCCCAGGGCGTACCAGTCGCGGGGGTCGAGCTTGATGCGGCGTCCGGGGTGGAGGAAGCTTCGCGGCACCCAGTTGGGGGCCAGGCGGAGGACCCCGCCTCCGGTCTCCATGGCCTTGTCCAACGCCTTCCCCACATTGCCCTTCACATGCTTCGCGCTCATTGGTGTACCTTTCATAAAAGGCGTCGGTTCGCCTGAACCGTCGCGAGGTGCAGAGATCATGTGATACCCGGCGGGACGGGGCCGCGTCAACCGTTTTCGCGGACGCCGCGCTGCGCGCCCTGTCAGGCCGGAAGATGTGCCGACGGTCGAATCCGCAGAGGATCACCTGGGCTGGGGCCTAGGCTCCTGCTCGCCCGCTTTTTCTCTGAAGCCCTCCCGCGTTCCTGCCTTGCCGCCTGGGTCGGGAACGGCACTGGCAGTCGCAAACACATACATCCTGGGCTTGGATCCGCCGCCCGAGATCATGTAGAACGTGTCGCCTTCGCGATAGAACTCGGCCGAACGGTACCGGTCGTTGAGGGCGGTCGGCGGGTCCAGGAGCACGAAGCGCTCGCCTTTGCTTCCCACCGGATGAAGCTCGCGGTCGACCTCGACGTATTTGACGTTGCCGCCTCTGGTGCTGGTGTGGTCCTGGTAGACGATGAAATTCCTGCCCTGCCACGGAAAGAACGAGGCGCAGTACATGCCGTCGTTTTCTCCGGCGGCGGGCTCCACGAGCGGCGTCTTTAACTGAGTCCAGTTCTCGGCGTCCTTCGAATGAGCCAGCCAGACGCAGCGAATCCCTTTTTGCACAAGGAGCCCCGAATACAGCATGATGTACCTGCTGCCGTATTCCTTGAGAGGATACTCGTAGACCCTGGTGTACGACGCGTTCTTGGTGCCGATATTCCCGGCGGAAATGCTGATCCCCTTGTAGTCGAAGTGGAGTCCGTCGTCACTGGTCCACAGTTCGGACCGGGAATTCGACCTGTGGCCCCACATGTAGAATTTGCCCTTCTCCTGTATCCAGCGGATGTCGGGAGCGGCGGGCCCCTTCAGGACGGGGTTGCCTGGATACTCCTTCCAGGGTCCCTCGATGTTGTCCGAGTACGCAAGGCCGATGCCGACGTGCTTGTGAGGCGCGTAGTACAGGTAGTACCTGCCCAGCGGATTCTTGACGCGTCCCTCCATCTTGATTAAGGAAGGGTGTTCCAGTTCTCCGGTAGGCGCCCAGGATAGCCTGCGCGGGTCCAGGGCGATCCCTTTGTACGTGAATTCCGGCAAGGGCCCCGCCGCCCGCATGGGATGTGCGGAAAGGAGGAGGATTGTCGCGCCTTGTAAGAAACCCCTTGCGAGAATGAGTGCATTATTCATGATGATTGCTTTTCGTGAAACTGCGCTCCAGGTGCTGTGTCATGAAGGCGGCTGTCTTGTTTGCGATCTCGTCGACGGACGGATGCAAAGGTCCTCCGATTTCACGCCAATTATGGCCGGAGTTTTCGACGATGAGGATTTCGACGGGCGCTTTCACGGTGTCAGCCCGTTTCTTCATGTAGCGAGCATGGTGCACCGGGATCGTGGTGTCTTTGTCACCCTGAATCATGAGCAGCGGTGGGCTGTCGGGCTTCAGGTAATTCGCCGGGCTCACCTCGCGGTAAGCGGCGAGTTTGTCCTTCGCGTCAGCGCCGCTCTTGACAATGCGCGGACCGAACCGGTCTCTGACACCGGATTCACCTGGCCGATTGAAGAGTTCCGTTCTTTCAAAATCACAGGGACCGTACCACGAGACACCCGCGATCAAGCGATATTTTGCGTCCGCCAGCTTGGGATCGCCAGGAAACGAGTCAGGCGGCGACAGCAAGAGCATCTGGGCGATGTGTCCCCCTGCCGAGTCGCCGAAGGTGAACACGTGATCCGCGTCGAGGGAGAACTGCGCAGCGTTCTTTGCCAGATAGCGAAGCGCGTCCTTCGAGTCGGTAACACAGTCCCTCATCGTGATCTTCCCGTCCTTCGTGCAGAGACGGTAATCCACCGAAGCGACGCAAAACCCCCGCGCGGTGAGCGCACTGACGCCCAAGGACCGGACGCCGCGGTCTGGGATCGTCTTATTTCCCGCGGACCAACCGCCGCCGTGCGTAAAGACAACCAGCGGATATTTCGCGCCAGGTTTGGGTGCGGCAGGGTAATGCAGATCGAGGCAAAGCGAGCGCTGCTCGATGGTCTTGTAGGCAATGTCGAGCTTGACCGTCGTGTCACCGCTTTCGGCGGCGTGCAGCGCGGCCGGCGTCGCCAGCAGCAGGGCAATCAAAGCCAGCGTTCGTCTCATGGTCATCTTGCCTGTTTCTGTCGCTTGCTGCCCGACTCGCCAGGTTCACGGCTGAAATCAGTCCACTCCGGATTCTGATAGGGGCTGGGTGTCGCCGCCACCGGTCCGAGCGCCTTCTGCGGTGCGTGCAGAACGTTCTCGGCCATTTCGTGCCAGACTTTGACGAGCCGGTCGCGAATCTCCGGCTTCTCGACGGCCAGATTGTGCAGTTCGGTTCGGTCGTCGGCCAGATTGTAGAGTTCCCAAGGATGGCTCCGGAAACTCACGAGCTTCCAATCGCCGTCGCGCAGCCCGCGATCGCTGCCATACAGCAGATGGATGGGCGGGCGGTGATCGAACGGTTGACCTTTCAGGACGGGCACGAGTGAGACGCCGGAGACCGGTTCCAGTTCGCGTCCCGGCCACTGCTTGGGCAGAGTCGCACCCGCCAGTTCCGCGAGCGTGGGCAATACGTCTACCAGGTGCGCTGGGCAATGCACCAGCGCGCCGGCCTTGGTCTTCAACCCCGCGGGCCAGTGGACGATGGCCGGAGTGGCGATGCCGCCTTCAAACTGGTTCTGTTTGTAGAAACGGAATGGTGAGTTGCGCACCCATGCCCAGCCGGTGCTGTCGCTCCAGGTGGTGCTCGGCTGATAGGGTTCCTTGTCCATGCCCACGTGACGCCGGTCATAGGGGCACGCGCCGTTGTCTGAGACGAAGAGAATCAGGGTGTTGTCGAATTCGCCCGCTTGTTTGAGGTCGGCGAAGAGCCGGCCCAGTTCCTGATCGATGCGGTCAATCAGCCCGGCGTACGCGGCCATGCGCCGGCTTTCCCAGTTCTTCCGCGCCGGGGTAAGACTATCCCACGCGGGAATGTGGTCGGGACGCGGACAAGGTTGGACCGGCTTGGCGAACAGACCGAGTTGGACCTGCTTCTTTACCCGCGCGGTGCGGATGACGTCCCAGCCGGGCCCGTAACGGCCGAGGTACTTCTTGTAGTCCTGTTCCAACGGCTGGAGCGGTGCGTGCGGCGCGTTGAACGCCACGTAGAGAAACCACGGTTTCTCGGCGGCGCGCGCCTCGGCGAGGAATTTCAGCGCGAAATCCACGTCCGCCACGGTCGTGTAGAATCCCTGCTGCGGCACCGGCCAGGGCTGTCCGTTGAGACGGAAGGTCTTGTCGCCCCGGTAATAATTGCACGCCCCGCTGAGATGACCGAAGTAGCGATGGAACCCGAAGTCGGTCGGCTGTTTGCCCAGGTGCCATTTGCCCGTCATGGCCGTGAAGTACCCTGCTTGGCCCAAGACCTCCGCACTCGTAACGGCACGGGTGAGCGCCGTGTTGCCGGCCTGAAACGCGTACTGTCCCGTCATCAGGCTGATGCGGGAAGAGTGACACTTGGCCGTGTTGTAGAACTGAGTGAACCGCAGACCGTCGGTGGCGAGCCGGTCGAGATTGGGCGTCTGGATTTCGCTGCCGTAACACCCAAGGTCCGAGAAGCCCAGGTCATCCGCCAGAACGAGGAGGATGTTGGGCTTCTCCGGTTCGGCGGCGTGCATCGCGGCCGGCCCCGCCAGCAGGATGGCCGCGAGTAATGCGAGGGTCTTCTTCATGCTGTTCTCTTCCTGTCTTTTCTGGTTTGACGGGTCACTTGTCAGCCGGGCAACAGTGCGACTGCATCAATGTTCCGCCTCAGCTTCGCTGCCGCGTCCCTGGTCCGAAAAGCTGTTCGGGTCGTACACTTTCGCGTGGAGGTCGGCGTGTGGGTTCGGCTTGGGGATATAGCCGCCGACCGCCTTGATCTGATTCAGCAGCTGGTTGGCCAACCGCGCGGCCGTTTCGGGCTCTGCGGTGGCGAGGTTGGTCTTTTCGCCGAGATCGTCTTTCAGATTGTAGAGAAACTCCCTGTCAGCCCATTCATAGTAGTGCAGGAGCTTGTTCTGTCCTGCGATGATGGCCGAGGCGGGCGGCGAAACCCGGTAGTGCGGATAGTGGAAGAAGAGCGGGCGATTTCGATAGGCGTCGGAGACTTGCTGACCGAACAGCAGCGCCTTGAAGCTGGTACCGTCCACGTCTTTGGGCAGGGGGCCAGCCGCACCCGCCAAATCCGCAAACGTGGGCAGAAAGTCATAGTTCGCCACGTTGACGTCGGTGCGGGCCCCGGCCGGTACGCAAGGCCCGCGGACGATCATCGGTACGCGGATACCGCCTTCCCAAAGCCACCATTTTCCTCCACGAAGCGGCTCATAGCCCTCGTTCCAGGCTTTGTAGCCGTTGTCCGAGGTGAAGATGACGTAGGTATTCTTCGCGATGCCCAGGTCATCCAGTTTTGCGAGCACCAGTCCGATTGCGGCGTCGAGGTCCTCGCACATCGCGGCGCATAATTGCGCTGTCTGCACTTCCCTGGCTGGGAGGTTCCTGGCCTTCTGGAACACCGGGTCCTTTTGAACCTTCGCCAGCGTTTGGGGACGCGACTGGTAATGGGCGTGCGTGGCGTAGTGCGAGATCTGCAGGTAGAACGGCTTGTGCGCCTTGACCGCAGAGTCCATGAACCTGATGCTGCGGTCGGTGATACTGAACATCAGCTTGGGGTCGTCGCAGGTTGACAGCTTCTTGCCGGTCTTGGGGTCGGTATCCGGCGTGAACGTCTTGTTATCGGTCTCGCCGTCGCTCTGGTCGTAGCCGTGCCTCGCGGGTCCCCCGCCGTAGAGATGCCATTTGCCGAAGTGTCCCGTGGTGTACCCTCTGGACCGGAAAACGTCGCCGATGGAAGGAAAGCGGATGTTGCCCTGCGGCTCGGGGCATATCAGCGGGCGCTTGGCATCTTCCTTCTTCGTGATATATTCGACGGTGCCGTCGGTCTTGGGCCCGAATCCTCCATTGCCGCTGAAGAGGTGGTGCGCCGCCGTCATGCCGGTCTGGAGGCAGCAACGCGACGGCGCGCACATCCCCGCCCCGGAATACGCATTCTGAAAGGTCATGCCCTGCTCGGCAAGCCGTTGAACGTTGGGCATGTGGCGGAAAGCCATTGCCGAGCCGGGCAGGCCGGGATCCATCCGCACATCGGTGCCGTACCACGGCATGTCGTCCACCAGGATCAGGACAATGTTCGGGCGGTCGGCCGCCATGGCCGTGCCGGCCGTGACACAGAGAAGGAGGACTAGTCGCCGTAATGTCTGGTGGTACCGTTGAAGGCGGTTGCTTGTGCTTCTAATCATCTTTGTCGTCCTTCTTACTGGAAGGAACCGGAGGCGCCATCTCCGACAAGGACGGGACCGAGGCTCGAAGCCTCTTCAGGTCCGAGGCGTACTGCGGATTGCCGGTCTGGTTCGTCCACTCATGCGGGTCCTTCGCGCAATCGTAGAGTTCTTCCTGGTCGTCGCTGTAGCGGGTATAGCGGAACCGTTCGTCCCGGATGCTGACGTACCGGTCATACAGCGCGCTGACGGCTGTGCTCTTCCATTCCGCATCCGGATTCCGCAGCAGGGGCACGACCGCCCGTCGGGAGCATCTGGTCCGTCTTCCGGCTTGCCGCCTCGGCCAGGACCCCAATGTACACCGACGTGCCGTTAGTATGAAGCAGAGAAGATGACAGGGCCGTGAGAATCCGCCGCGGACCTTCCCCATGACTTCCGCCGTCTGGACTCCCGAGACCGGTGGCGCCCAGCCAGGCGGTTGGCAGGGCCGAGACCAGGCAGTACAATACCCTCAACGTCGCTGTTTGCGGCCCGAGGTGACCATGTTCGAACAACCGATCCTTCAGCCCATCCGCAACCTGCTCGAAGACCCCGAGGTCACCGAGATCATGATCAACGGCCCCCACCAGGTGTACGTCGAGCGCGGCGGGCGCATGGCCGAGGTCGAGATCGAGCTGGGCGACCGCCGCCAGGTGCAGGCCCTCGTCGAGACCCTCCTCGAACCGACCGGGCGGTCCATCTCCACCGCCAGCCCCTACCAGGACTTTCGTCTCAGCGACGGCTCGCGGGTCAACGTGATCATCCCGCCGGTCGCCCTGGACGGGCCCATCGTCACCATCCGCAAGTTCACGCGGACCATCGAGACCGTCGACGACCTGGTCCAGTTGAACACGCTCTCGCAGCGGATGGCCCAGTTGCTGATCGCGGCAGTGCGGGGCAGGCTCAACATCATCTTCTCCGGCGCCACCGGCACGGGCAAGACGACCGCCCTGGGCGTGCTCAGCGGGAACATCAGCGACCGCGAGCGGATCATCACCATCGAGGACACCGCCGAGCTGCTGCTCAAGCAGAAGCACGTCATCCGCCTGGAGTGCCGCCCCCCCAACTCCGAGGGGCGGGGCACGGTCACGATGGCCGAGCTGGTCCGCAACGCCCTGCGCATGCGCCCCACGCGGATCATCGTGGGCGAGATCCGAGGCGACGAGGCCCTGGACATGCTCCAGGCCATCCTCACCGGGCACGAGGGCTGCCTGGCCGTCGTGCACGGGTCGAGCCCGGCCGACGTGATGTGCCGCCTGGAGGTCATGTCGCTCCAGCGCGGGCTGGCGATCCCGCTGTGGGCCATCCACCGCCAGATCGCCTCGGCCATCGACCTGGTCGTCCAGCACGACTTCGCCCGCGACGGCACGCGCAAGATCACCGGCATCACCGAGGTCGTCGGCGTGGAGAACGACCAGATCCTCCTGCACGACATCTTCACCTACAACTCGCACGGCCTGGACGCCAACGGGCGGGCGGCCGGCGAATGGCTCTGCGACGGCGTCCGCGGCGACCTGGTGGCCAAGGTGGAACGCAGCGGCGTGGAAATTCCCCTGGGGACGCTGAAGGTCGATCGACCGGGGGAATGAACCTGCCTGCCGACAGGCAGATTGCAGATTGCCGATTGCCGATTGCGGATTGCGGATTAAGACCTGAGGTGGGGTATGAGACGGCGCATTCTGTGGGTGGTGCTCGCACTGGTTTTGGGCGGCGCGGTGGCATTTACCGTCAAGATGGAAATGGGTCGTTACGTGTCCGATCAGGAGATCTGCCTGGAATGCCGCTTGGTGAAGTACAAGGTCACCAGAGGATGGAGCACTACCGTCTCGGAAGTCGAGTCGCCATTCTACCGCTGGTACATGAAGCGCAATCCTGGTCATCAGCACAAGTGGCTTGGGGGTCACTATTACAGTGATGTGTGGGGTGTGATGTCCATCGGGGATGGCTTCCTGCCCTCCAGGCTTATTTCCCCGGAAGCTCATGCAGCGATTCTAAAGTATGGGCAACCAGAGGAGATTCGGAAGTTCCTCGACTTGTACCTATCGAGGGATTTCAAGGACCGTGACCGGGCTGTCGAATTCGCCCGGGAGTTTAAGTATTCTCACTTGCCGGTGGATTTCGACGAAGAACCCCAAACGCAGCCATCGACCCGTCCGTCGCCGTAGCCGCCGCCTCGAAAGCACCTCTGGCTGCGAAGGAATCTGTGATTCGGCAATCTGAGCTGCCTGTTCCCCCGCTACTCCTCTATCACGATCTCCACTTCGATGTCCCGCTCGAACGGCACGCCCGTGCCCTCGCCGTGGGGCCAGGCGGGCGGCTGGCGATAGGCGGCCGTGGTGATCTCGCTGGAGGCCTTGCGCCCGTCGCTCAGCTCGAACTCGACCCAGAAGTTGCGCACGGCGAAGTTGTCCCGGCCGGGGTTGCGGATCG